>Ga0209835_1000245_pt1 | contig 37171 bp, 39 predicted proteins | sample LakKivwa52mmetaG_FD_184138 | JGI IMG/M metagenome (GOLD analysis project Ga0209835, IMG submission 184138) | Anoxic lake water microbial communities from Lake Kivu, Rwanda to study Microbial Dark Matter (Phase II) - Lake Kivu water 52m metaG... | ecosystem: Environmental > Aquatic > Freshwater >... | reverse complement strand
TCATCAACCCGATCACCGCCCTGGTTCCGGCTGTTGCTCCCGCTGCCAAGTAATACCGCTCGGAATACCTGACGGTATTCCCTGTCACGCAAAAAAGGACGCCTTGGCGTCCTTTTTTGTTGGAAAAGGCGCGCAGCCTTCCGTTTTTATGTCCGCGCACGCGGCGGCCGAAAACGATAAATCTGCCGCTCGGTCAACACCGCATCCAGAGGCACATCCCAAGGATCGACCGGCAAGGCAGTCAGTCGCTGCGCCTCAAATGCAATGCCGACCAGATACGGGCGTTGCCAGCACTTGCGGTGCCGCAGGAAGGCGAGACTTGCATCGTAATAACCCCCACCCATTCCCATGCGATAGCCCTGCTGATCAAACCCGAGCAAAGGCAAGAACAAAATATCGAGTCGACGGGCCCGAATCTTGGGTCGCCACACCGCATGTTCAGGAATCCCGTATCGGTTATGGGTCCAATCATCGCGACCTGTCATGCGGGTAAAGCCCAGCGTACGCTGGCGGGCCTGAGGGACCACCGGCAGAAAGCAGTTGACTCGCATCGCCATGGCCCGGGTCAACAATTCGGTGATATCCAGTTCGCCCTTGGCCGGCATGTAAAAGCCGATCCGTCGACCTTGGCGCAACCAACCGGCGCGCAAGGCCAAGCGGACGATCAGGGTCGCGGCCTTGCGCCGCGTCTCAGCCGTAACCGATGCGCGCGCGGCGCGTAGTTGACGCCGCAAACCGGTCTTGGTTGCCTCTAAAGGGGAAGAAATCATAGAAAGCAGACCCCGCCACACACCAACGAATCGCTATCTTGAACCCTGGGGTTCAAGGTGGCCACGGCGCAATCGCTTCGGGTCCATGGAACAGGCCATGTTCGCGCCCGCAATCTGTTGCTGCAGCCTATCGATACGAATCGGTTCAAAAATACACAACTCGCCGGAGGCGGTAGGGTCAGAGCAGATTATCCTGCGGCGCGAGGGCTTGATCAAGCGCTGCATTCATGTGCGTCAGCCGCGAAACCAGTTCGCCCGGTTCTACGCCCGCGCCTCGCGAGCTAATGTAGTCATGGGTAATGTTGAGCGCCGCCATGACGGCAATGCGCTCCACACCACTCACTTTGCCGCTGTCCTTGACCTCACGCATCTTGCGGTCAAGCAACGATGCCGATTGTAAAAGACGCTCTCGCTCGGTTTCAGGGCAGGCCACGCGATATTCACGGCCCATGATGGAGACATCTAGGCTAATGACTTTTCCGGCCGCGCTCATGGGATTTGCTCAAAAAGGGATTCTATCCGGGTGCTCGCCGCCGACAGTCGCTCGGACAGCTGACGATTGGCCTTTTCCATGGCCAGAACACGCTGACGCAGCTGCAGATTCTCTTCGCCAACAAGGCGATAGCGTTCTAGCAACTGCTGCAGTTTGGCTTCAAGGGTATCAAGCTGTTCCAACATGCCTGCACTATAATGGCCTCTAATTTTATTAGTCAACCACTTACAACACATTTGCGTGCCAATTTCTCGGATAGGTCCCGGTCCGGCCCTTTATCGGGGTCGTTTCGCCCCCTCGCCCACGGGCCCGCTCCATTTGGGCTCGTTGGTAGCGGCCTTGGGGAGTTATCTGGATGCCCGCACCCATAACGGCATCTGGCTCTTGCGCATGGAGGACATTGATCCACCCCGCATCCAGCCCGGTGCGGCCAGCGCCATTCTGCGCAGCCTCGAGGCGCACGGTTTCACCTGGGATGAGGCCATCGTTTGGCAAAGCCAGCGCCAGGCCGCCTATGCCGCGGCCTTGGCGCGCTTACGCCAAACAGGGCGGGTCTATGCCTGCACCTGCAGTCGCAAGGACATCAGTCGGAACGCCCGACGCGGCGCTGATGGCCCGGTTTATCCCGGCACCTGCCGTCACCATCAGCACCAAAGCCCCCATGCGGCTCTCCGTTTTTTTGCGCCCAATGCGCCCATCGCCTTTACGGATCGACTGCAAGGCCGGGTCGTCTGCGACCTGGGCCGAGATCTCGGTGACTTCGTGTTACGCCGCGCCGATGGTGTCTATAGCTACCAACTCGCCGTGGTCGTGGACGATGCCGCACAAGGCATTACCCATATCGTGCGAGGCTCTGATCTGCTGGTTTCCACACCTCGCCAGATCGCCCTACAAAAAGATCTCGGTCTGACCACACCCACCTATCTACACCTGCCGGTCTTGCTGGATGCCGCCGGCGACAAACTCTCCAAACAAACTCTCGCCGCCCCGCTGAATAATGCAGACCCCCTCCCGGCTTTGTTGATGGCCATGCGCTTTCTGGGTCAGTCTGATAGTCACCCCCCCGCCACGCTCAGCGAGTTTTGGCCGTGGGCTACCGCACGCTGGTCACCCCATCGCCTGCCGCGCTGGCGCGGCGCACCACTCCACGCGCCAACGACCCCGCCTTCCCTGATCTATCCTTGACATAGACAGGGCTCGACCGGGATAATTCGCACCCTTCGCATCAAGTCGGTGATGTAGCTCAGACGGTTAGAGCGGTGGATTCATAACCCACAGGTCGGCAGTTCGATTCTGCCCATCACCACCAAATTTTCTGGACCCTGCCACTACCTTTTCCTCGTTGCCTGTCCTGCGCCTGCACGGGGTTGCCAGACTATGACACGCAAGGTCTACATCAAAACCTTCGGCTGCCAAATGAACGAGTACGACTCGGACAAAATGTCCGATGTGCTCGCGGCGGCAGAGGGCTATGAACCCACCGACAACCCGGAAGAGGCTGATCTGATCCTGTTCAATACCTGCTCCGTGCGCGAGAAAGCGCAGGAAAAGGTGTTCAGCGACTTGGGCATGGTGCGGCCCCTGAAGCAAAAAAACCCCGCGCTACGCATCGGCGTGGGCGGTTGTGTGGCCAGTCAGGAGGGGGCCTCCATCGTCAGCCGAGCGCCCTTTGTCGATCTAGTTTTCGGGCCACAGACCTTGCATCGCCTGCCGCAAATGCTGGCTCGGCGCGATCAAAGCGGTCGCCCGCAAGTCGATATTGACTTCCCCGAGATCGAGAAGTTCGACCATCTGCCGCCGCCGCGCGTGGAGGGGGCCACCGCCTTCGTATCGATTATGGAAGGCTGCTCCAAATATTGCAGCTTCTGCGTGGTGCCCTACACTCGGGGCGAAGAAGTATCGCGCCCGCTGGCCGATTGCCTGACCGAGATGGCACAACTGGCGGCGCAGGGCGTAAAAGAGATCACTTTGCTGGGCCAGAATGTAAACGCCTACCAAGGCGCAATGGAGGATGGCGAGACAGCCGACCTGGCCTTGTTGCTGGAATTGGCCGCCGAAATCCCCGGCATTGGCCGCCTCCGTTTTACCACCTCACATCCGCGCGAATTTACGCCGCGCCTGATCGACTGTTTCGCTCGCCTTCCCAAACTGGTGTCGCATCTGCATCTACCGGTGCAATCGGGCTCGGATCGCATTCTGGCGGCGATGAAACGCGGCTACACAGTGCTGGAATACAAGTCCATCATCCGCAAACTGCGGGCCGCACGGGCTAACCTATCGTTGGCCACTGACATTATCGTGGGCTTCCCGGGCGAGACCGAAGCGGACTTCGAAGCGACCTTAAAATTGGTCGAGGCGATGAATTTCGATCATTCGTTCAGTTTCATGTATAGCGCCCGCCCCGGCACCCCGGCGGCCAGTTTGACTGACGACACGCCCAGCGAGGTGTACAAGCAACGCCTCTATCGCCTGCAAGAACAACTCAACACTCAAGCCGCCGCCATCAGCGCGGCAATGGTGGGTACGGTGCAACAGGTGCTGGTAGAAGGGCCCTCGAAAAAGGACCCGAACGAATTGATGGGGCGTACCGAAAACAACCGAGTCGTGAACTTCGCGGCACCGGAGCGGTTAATCGGCGAGTTTGTCGCCGTGCACATCACCCAAGCCATGCCCAACAGCCTGCGCGGATCCGTCATTATCAATAACTGATCTGCAAACCTGCCTGTGCAAATCGCCTTTCCCGACGCCGACAACACCCGCCTGGCCAACCTCTGCGGGGTGCTGGATGAAAACCTGCGGCAAATCGAAACGGCCCTCAATGTGACCATTGCCCGGCGCGGCGAGGTCTTCAATCTGGGCGGGGCACAGGCCGCCACCGCCGGTCGCTTGCTCAAGAACTTCTACCAGCGCGCCAAGAAACCCCTCGACCTGGAAGAGATCCAACTCGCCCTGGTGGAGGCCAATCATCAGGCCGACCTCGCTCGCACTGATAAGGCGCAAGAGACCGACATGCCGGTATTAATGACCCGCCGCGCTGGCCTACATGGCCGCACGATCCGGCAAAACCAGTACATCCGGCAGATCCTGGAACACGATGTTACTTTTGGTATCGGCCCCGCTGGCACGGGCAAGACCTATCTCGCCGTGGCCTGTGCAGTGGACGCCCTGGAACGCGACTTGGTGCGGCGCATCATCTTGGTTCGCCCGGCCGTTGAAGCCGGCGAGCGACTCGGTTTTCTGCCCGGTGATCTGGTGCAAAAGGTCGACCCCTATTTGCGTCCGCTCTATGACGCCCTCTATGACTTGATGGGGATTGAAAAAGCGACCCGCCAGTTTGAGAAAACCGTGATTGAAATCGCTCCGCTGGCCTTCATGCGTGGCCGCACCCTGAACCACGCCTTCATTATTCTCGACGAGGCACAAAACACCACGCCCGAGCAGATGAAGATGTTCCTGACCCGCATTGGCTTTGGCTCCAAGACCGTCATTACCGGTGATGTGACCCAAATCGACCTGCAACGCAGCCAGAAAAGTGGCTTGGTGGAGGCCGCTGAGATTCTCTCCGAGGTCCGCGGCATTGCCTTCACCCAGTTCAAGAACGAAGATGTGGTGCGCCATCCCCTGGTGGCACGCATTATCGAGGCCTACGATGCACACAAGCCCTCGACCAAACCATGACACACCCGCTTGAACTCGCCATCCAGATCGCCAGCCGCGCCGAGGGCATCCCGACGCGGGCGCAACTACGCCGCTGGGTCAAGGCGGCGCAACAGGCCGAAATAGCCCTCACCCTGCGCCTTACCGATAGCGCCGAGGCGCAGCAGCTTAATCAGGCTTATCGCGGCAAAGATTACGCCACCAATGTCCTCACTTTTGTGTATGCCACCGCACCGGCCAGCGGCGATGTGGTCCTCTGCGCGCCGGTCATCGCCCGCGAGGCCGCCGAGCAAGGCAAATCCCTCGAGGCACACTATGCCCACCTAGTCATCCATGGGATCTTGCACCTGCAGGGCTACGATCACGAACACAAAGGCGCTGCGGTAACCATGGAATCGGTGGAACGCTTTATCATGCAGCACTTGGGCTATTCAGACCCCTACGATCATGGAAGACGACAGTCGAAAACCTAACCTGCTACAGACCCTGACGGCCTGGCTCACACCCGAGCCGGACACCCGCGATGAACTGCTCGGTCTGCTGCACGCCGCTTATGACAACGACTTGCTCGATGCCGATGCCCTGTCAATGATCGAAGGGGTCATGCAAGTCTCCGAGATGCAGGTCCGCGAAATCATGATTCCGCGGGCCCAAATGGATGTCATCGACATCAACGACGCGCGCGACAGCATCCTGCCATTCGTAATAGAGACCGCTCACTCGCGCTTCCCAGCGGTTGAAGGTGACCGTGACACGGTGATTGGCATCCTGCTAGCCAAAGACTTGCTGCGGCTTTGCGCGAACGAAGAAATTGATCTGCGAGACACCCTACGCCCGGCTGTCTTTGTGCCCGAATCCAAACGCCTCAATGTTCTGTTGCGCGAGTTCCGCGCCTCGCGCAACCACATCGCCATCGTCGTTGACGAGTACGGCGGAGTCGCTGGCCTGGTCACCATCGAAGATGTGCTGGAGCAAATCGTCGGCGACATCGAGGACGAATATGACTACGATGAAGAAGCCGACAACCTTATCGCCGAACAACCCCGCATCTGGCGCGTCAAGGCACAAACCGAAATCGCCGATCTCAACGCGACCCTCGGGACACATTTTGATGACAGCGAATATGACACCGTCAGTGGCCTCGTTTCTAAAGCCTTCGGCCGCCTCCCCAAGCGCGGTGAGCAAATCGAAATCGAGGGCGTGCGTTTTCATATTCTGAGTGCAGACAGCCGCAGAATCCACACCCTGCGGGTAGAGTGGCCACTCACTTAAGAGGGGCCAGCCCAAGGTTTAAGCAAGCCTTGCCAATTGCTGGCGCAGGGGTTACTTTCAGCACATTCAAGTTCTGACTGACCCCCAACAATGACCCCTGCTTGGCAAACCTTTCTCGCCGCCCAAGGCGCACAGACGGACGCTCAAGGCGCCCTCCATTTTGGCCCTGTGGCCGATGAAGTGGCCGCCGCGCGGAGCGGCCTAGTCCTCGCGGATCTATCCCATTTCGGCCTGATCGCCTTCAGCGGCGAAGACACCCTGAACTTTCTGCAGGGCCAGATCACCAACGATCTGCGGGGGCAGGGCCCGGATCAGGCCATTTTCGCCGGTTATTGCACGGCGAAGGGGCGGTTACAGGCCAACTTTCTGGTCCTTCGCCAGGCCGATGACTATTTGTTGCTGCTTCCGGAGAGCCTGCGCGAAACGCTGCAAAAGCGCCTCTCCATGTTTATCCTGCGCAGCAAAACCCGCGCCCGCAACGCCAGTGCCGAGTGGATACGCCTCGGTCTGTCCGGCCCGGGCGCACGCGCCCTGCTGGCCCACGCTTGGGGGAATGCCCCCGCTGCGGGACTTGGCGTCTTGCCACATGCCGAGGGCCTGGCCATCGGTCTTGGCGACGAACGCTTTGATATCCTGATCCGTCCAGAAGCCGCGCCAGCCCTCTGGCAAGCCCTCAGCGCCGAGGCGCGCCCCATCGGTCACACGGCCTGGGACGCTTTACTGGTGGATGCCGGCATTCCCACTCTCCTGCCGGCGACCTTCGAGGCCTTCACCCCGCAGATGGTCAACATGGAAGTCCTGCATGGGGTCAGTTTCAACAAGGGCTGTTATCCGGGGCAAGAGGTCGTCGCCCGCACGCAATACCTCGGCAAGGTAAAGCGGCGCATGTTCTTGGCTCATACCGAGGGCGCCGCAACGCCCGGTACTCACCTGTTCAGCAGCGCGGTGCCTGATCAAGATTGCGGCCTGATCGTCAATGTGGCGCCCGCCGCGAACGGAGGCCACAATTGCCTCGCCGTTGTGCGCCTAGATGCTTGGGAGTCCCATGATGTTCGGCTCGGTGATCGCCAAGGGCCTCTGCTGGTCGCCCGCCCTCAACCCTACACCCTTCCGGAGTAAAGACCATGACCGTCCCCGGTGAACGCCGCACCCAGATCCTGCAAGCCTTGGCCGAGATGCTTGAGGCACCGCAGGCCGAGAAGATCACTACCGCCGGCTTGGCTGCACGCCTGCAATGTTCCGAGGCCGCGCTCTATCGCCATTTCGCCAGCAAGGCCCGCATGTACGAAGGCCTGATCGAATTCATTGAATCCACGCTGTTTTCGCTCATCACCCGCATTGGCACGGACGAACGCCAAGGACTTGTCCAGGCACGCAGCATCGTCCAACTCTTGCTGGGCTTTGCCGAGCGCAACCGGGGCATGACCCGTGTCCTCACCGGCGAGGCTCTGGTGCATGAAAACGAACGCCTGATAACGCGCATGAACCAAATGTTTGATCGTCTTGAGGTCACCCTCAAGCAAGCCTTGCGTATTGCCGCAACTCAAGGGACCCTGCCCGCCAATCTCGATAGCGCGGCGGCGGCCAACCTGCTCATGGCCTGGGTGCTAGGCCGCTGGCAGCAATTCACGCGCAGCGGTTTTCGTCAGTCGCCGCTCACCGCCTGGGAAGCCCAGTGGCAAATCATCGGCCGCGGCCTCATTCAAGCCGCTGCCTGATCACGGCCTCAGCGGCTGAGCGCAGATCGGACAACTCGGATCACGCCGAATCCGCACCTCGCGCCACTCGGCGTCGAGGGCATTGAACAGCACCAGCCGGTTGGATAACGCGGTGCCAATGCCCATCAAGACCTTCAGCGCCTCAGCTGCCTGCACACTGCCGATAATGCCCACCAACGGGGCAAACACGCCAAACTCGGCACAGCGCATTGCCTCGTCTTCGCCGCCTTCTGGGAACAGACAGGCATAGCAAGGCGCATCGCCATCACCGGGGGTCGCGAAGACGCTGACCTGACCGTCAAAGCGCACCGCCGCTCCCGACACCAGCGCACGGCCTGCGGTCACACAGGCCCGGTTGATGGCATAACGCGTCTGGAAGTTATCCGTGCAATCGAGGACGACATCCGCTCGGCCAACCGCATCAACAAGCGCCTCCCCCGAGAGGCGCAACGGGATGCTCTCGACCTCAACCTCCGGGTTCATGGCCCGCAAACGCTGGGCCGCCGATTCCGCCTTATTGGTGCCCAGGCTAGCCTGAGCGTGGACAATCTGACGCTGTAGATTAGTGAGGTCTACCGTGTCATCGTCAGCGATCAAGAGGCGGCCCACGCCCGAGGCGGCCAGATAGAGCGCCACCGGGGAGCCCAAACCGCCCGCACCAATAATGAGGGCTGTCGCGGCTTGGAGGCGCTTCTGGCCTTCGATACCAATCTCATTCAGAAGGAGATGCCGCGAATAGCGCAATAGGCGCTGATCACTCAGACTGTCGGCCAAAGAAACTTCTGCCCGACAGCTTGGGCTAGCGGTATTGTCGCCACTCATCTTTGGGCGTGTCGTCATGGTCGCCGTGTGGACGCTTGCCCCAGCCTTCGACATGGGCTTGATAATTCTTGACCTGCGCCTCGGGGATGCGCAAGTTTTCGCGCTGAATGCGCTCAACATAGTAAACGAGGGCCCGCTTGAGTTTTAACAACAAGGGCGTGCCCAGATGAAAGCCTTGCGCGTCCAACCCGGTCTCCAAGGCCTGCAGCGTGTATTCCTGTATGCAATACCGCACCTCAATAGACAGAGGGCCGCGGGCCTGAGCAGTCAGATTCGGCAAGCCTTCCAGCAGCAGCATGGCCCGCTCAACCTGGCCCGGAGGGGTAGCATGGAAAACGATCTCGCGGCGTTTCTGGATATCGCAGGGGGTCGGCATCGCATCATTGATCAGAAATCACGGGCGCAACAAACTCAGCCCTTTAAGCAGGGTGATGGCCTGAACAAATTGCAGATCCTTGGTCGAGGCCATCGTATCTTCAGGCCGCGCCGTGCTTGCCTCGTCCGGAACGGATTTATCCGTCGTCGGCTTGTCGGTGGGTTTATCAGCCGGTTTGTCTAGCGCCTTGGGTTTTGCTGGCTTAGCCGCTGGTTTGCCATCGCCCGCCAGATGATGTTCAAGATCGGCCTCACGCACCTCACTTCGGGCGTTCGCCTCGCTACTGATCTTGCCTTCTTCGACCACAATATCCGGCTCAATGCCCTTGGCCTGAATGGAACGGCCGTTCGGGGTGTAGTAGCGCGAGGTGGTCAGCTTGATTGCCGTCCCGTTGTTCAACGGCAGGATGGTCTGCACCGAGCCCTTACCGAAGGTCTGAGTACCCATGACCACGGCGCGCTTGTGATCCTGCAAGGCCCCCGCCACGATCTCCGAGGCCGAGGCCGAGCCACCGTTGACCAACACCACCACTGGCAGGGTCCGCGCCCAGGCCGGGAGCGTCTTCAGGTAATCCACCTCACCGGAGCGCAAGTAGTCCTCACGCGTGTTGGTCAGACGCATCTTGGCGTCCTCGGTCCGCCCATCGGTGTAGACCACCAAATCCTTGGGCTTGAGAAAGGCCCCGGCCACACCCACCGCGGCGTTAAGCAGTCCACCCGGATCATTGCGCAAATCAAGAACTAGGCCCTTCAGCGGCGCCTTGTTCTGGGCCTCGAGGTCCTTCAGCGCCGCGACCAGGTTTTCGCCTGTACGCTCTTGGAACTGCGTAATGCGGACATAGCCAAAACCCGGTTCGGGCAGCTTGTGCTTGACGCTCTTGATCTTGATCACTGCGCGGGTGATGGTAATCACCAAAGGCTTGGTTTGGCCTTTGCGCAACACGGTCAGAACGATATCGGAACCGACCTTACCACGCATGCGCTTGACCGCATCGTTCAGGCTCATGCCCTTCACCGGTGTCTCGTCGAGTTTAATGATCAGATCACCCGACTTGATGCCGGCGCGATAGGCGGGCGTATCTTCAATCGGGGCGACGACCTTGACGAAGCCGTCTTCCATGCCGACCTCAATGCCCAGGCCGCCAAATTCACCTTGGGTATCAATCTGCATGCCTTTAAAGGCCTCGGCATCCAGGTAGGCAGAATGGGGGTCCAGACCCGACAACATGCCGTTAATGGCCTCGGTGATGAGCTTCTTGTCCTCAACCGGTTCAACATAATCGTTCTTGATACGGCCGAAGATCTCGGTGAAGGCCCGCAGGTCCTCGATGGGGAGTGGATCGTGTTCGCGTATCGCCTGGGCTGGATAGTTCAGGGCGACCGCAGCCCCTACAAGCACTCCGGCCAGGAGGAATCCCAACGATTTCAATTTACCCGACATGCCCATGGCCCCTTGATAGCCAAAACCCACAGATCAGCGACCTCCAGATCTGGCCGCCGATCCACCCACCCAGCTCAGCGGATCAAATGGCCTGCTCTGATGGCGCAATTCGAAATAAAGGCCCGCTCGTTCATGTCCACCCGTGTTGCCCACACTGGCAATTACATCGCCCGCCCGCACGGCCTCGCCCGGCTGTTTATACAGACTTTCGTTATTACTGTACAGGCTCAGGTAATCATCGCCATGGTCCAAGATAATCAAGTTGCCAAAGCCCCGCAACCAGTCGGCAAACACCACCCGACCTGTCGCCACGGCATGTACGCCTTGCCCTGCGGCTGACTGAATAAACAGGCCCTTCCAGGCCGGCCCGCCCCCTTCCCGGGCACTGCCAAATCGGGCCACAATCTCGCCCGCTAGCGGCAAGGCTAAGCGCCCCCGCAAGCGCGTAAAGTCCAAATTAGCCAAACGCGCATCCGCCACTTGTTCGACCTTCTGACCCGGCGCCGGCCTACCGGTCGAGGCCTTGCCGGGGCGCACCGAAGCGCTGCGCGTGCGCAATTCGGCCAGACGCTGAACCAACCGGGTCAGGCGCTGCTCATCGCGCAGCAATGTGCCGATCTCCTTCTTTTGGGCACGAATCTGATCAGACAAACGCGCCAACATCGACTGTCGAGCCTGGCGCTCCGTTTCAAGTTTTTTCTTCTCGTCCAACTGCCCGGAGCGCAGCGTAGACAGCTGTTTCTTACTCTCGCTGACCTTGTTCTCCAGCGCCGCCAACTGCGCCAGGGTCTGGTTATGAATGCGAATCAGATCGGCGCGTGCCTGGGCCACATAGCCTGCATAGCCCAATTGTCGTGCCGCCGCTGCCGGGTTCTCACCGTTTAATGCCAGCCGAGCGGCATCGCTCCCGCCACGCTCGTAGCGATGGCGCACCAGCATGGCCAACCGCTCCCGCTGCTCTTCAATCTGAGCCTTGACGAGACGGATACGCGCATCGAGTCGGTTTAGTTCACGACCCTGGGTAACGACTTGGTAATCGAGATCGCGCAAGCTACGCTGCACTGTAGAAATATTGCGCTCGGAATCGCGCAGGGCATCCGCCGCTTCGTTGCGATCGGTCGTCGCCTGTTCAACATCGCGCCGCAATTGCTCAATGCGGTCCCGCAAAGCGTTCAGTTCCTGACGCTTTTCACCCGCCCGGTCGGCGGGCTTTTCCGTAGCCGCCCCAGCCGAACCGGCCAGATACGCCCAACACAACAGGCCAATCAGGGCGCGGGCACGCACTCAACAGCTACCCGGCAGCGGTTTATCAAAGTGAACCAGTGAATGACCGCCCATCTCGTTCGGCTGTGCAAGACCCATCATGTTCAACAAGGTCGGAGCGACATCTTCTAGCGCACCCGTATCGCTCACGGTTGCCGGGCGGCCGATGTACACGAAGGGCACCAGATTGATAGTATGGGCGGTATGCGGCTGCCCCGTCGCCGGATCCATCATCTGTTCAGCGTTGCCGTGATCCGCAATGATCAGCGTCTCACCGCCGTGACTGCGCATGGCCTCAACAGCGCGGCCCAGGGCAACATCCACCGCCTCGATGGCCTTTTTCGCGGCCTCGAAATCGCCGGAATGGCCCACCATGTCGGCATTGGCATAGTTACAGATGATGGCCTGATACTTGCGGCTCTCGATGGCCGCCACCAGTTTGTCGGTCAACTCCTGGGCGTTCATCTCGGGCTGCAGATCATAGGTGGCCACATCCGGCGACTTCACTAAAATCCGCTCCTCGCCCGGATACACGGTCTCCTCACCCCCATTGAAGAAATAGGTGACATGGGCGTACTTCTCGGTCTCGGCAATGCGCAATTGATGCAAACCCAGCCGGGAAATGTATTCACCAAATCCGTTGCGGACTTGCATGGGCGGAAACACGACCTCTACATTGAAGTTCGCCTGATACTGGGTCAGGGTGCAGTAGTGCGACAACTTCGGCACCCGCCCGCGCACAAAGCCATCAAAGTCCGCCTCGGTAAAAGCCCGCGTAATCTCCCGGGCACGATCAGCACGGAAGTTCATGAAGATCACGGCGTCACCATCTTCCATGCGCACTGGGCCTTCGCCCGGCAGGCAGATGGCCGTGGCCTTGACGAACTCATCCGTTTCGCCCCGCCCATAGGCGGCCGCCAAGCCTGCCTGAGCTGTCTCAGCCTGAAACTCTGAGCGGCCCTGCGCCAAAAGATCATAGGCCTTCTCAACTCGTGCCCAACGCTTGTCACGATCCATGGCGTAATACCGGCCACACAGACTGACAATGCGCCCAACACCGAGTCCATCGAGGCGCTCCTGCAAGGAATGCAAATAGCCCTCGGCGCTTTTGGGCGGAGTATCCCGTCCATCCAGAAAGGCGTGGATATAAATCTTGGTCACCCCCATGCGTGCCGCCATGAGGGCCATGGCGTGAATCTGGCTGTCGTCGCTGTGTACGCCGCCATCCGACAGAAGGCCCATGATATGCAAGGCTGCGCCGCTGGCCTTGATGTCGTTCAGGGTATTTTCCAACACATGGTTGTGGAAAAAGTAGCCGGCGCGAATAGCCAGTTCAATCCGGCTGTAATCTTGATACACCACACGCCCAGCGCCGATGTTGAGATGTCCCACCTCAGAATTGCCCATTTGGCCACGCGGCAGACCTACGGCCGATTCCGAGGCATGGATAAGCGTGTGCGGGCAGCTCTTCCAATAGCCATCAAAATGCGGTTTGTGGGCCATCGCCACCGCATTGAATTCGGGATTTTCACTTATCCCAAAACCATCCAGGATAATCAAAAGTACAGGGGTTACGGAGGGTGCCATGTCGTTAGCCTCTCTACAGAAGCAGGTATCTAAAACTGCCCTGCATTTTAAGCCATTTATAGCCCTCTTGCCGGTAAAGGGATATTGCCGTATGGTTACATCAGAATGTAGCAATACTAGAGGAGTTTCTCCGTGGATCAACAGCAAGAACAAGTCATCGACACCGACGAGCATATCGAACAAGCCTCGCGCGCCATGAAGGCCATGTCGCATCCTTTGCGTCTGAAGATCCTTTGCGTCCTCGGCAACAAGGAAATCAGCGTTCAGGAAATCGTTGACAATGTGGGCACCTCCCAAAGCAACATCTCCCAGCATCTAGCCATCCTGCGCGACAAAGGCGTTCTGCGTACACGCAAAGACGCCAACCGTGTTTTTTATCGCATCAGCGACGGGCGCACCCTCAACCTCATCAGCATGATGCGGGATGTGTTCTGCGGCTTTGCCAAATAAGGTTTGCCAAACCGTTCGCCCTTAAGCTATAAATTGCGCCACGGGCTTGCATAAGCCCCGCTTATTAGTTCATAATTGATCTCTAATATTACTTCGGCCCTCCCGGCTGGAGCGGTGCATCACACGGGCCGAAGCGCCCGTGTCTGTTCGGAGACATCATGCGCAATCCTTGGTCAGTCCTCCTTCTTCTCGCCGCTTGGCCCTTTGGGCAGGCGAGCGCCGAAACGCTCAATTTCAAGCAATGCACCGAGGCGGCTCTGAGTCAAAATCCTGACATGGCCATCAGCCAAGCCCAGATTGAACAAGCCGAAGCGGCCGTGCGCGAGGCCAAGGGCAACCGGATGCCGCGTCTCAACCTGTCATTGACCGCCTCGCGAACCGATGACGCGCTCAATGTATTTGGCGCCAAGTTGACACAACGCCGCGTCCTGGCCTCCGACATGCAGGTCCCCAACCTGAACAACCCCGGGGCCATCAATAATTTCAACAGCCGTATCGAACTCCAGATTCCCGTCTACAACGGGGGACGGGTTGAAAGTTATGTGCGTCAGGCGCAAGCCCTTACTCGTGCGGCTCAGTCGGGCGATCGCATGGCCCGTCAGAAACTGGTCAAGCAGGTCTTGCTGGCCTATCAAGGCGTGCATACCGCCCGCGCCTACATCAAGGTAGCTAGCGAAGGACGGGCCGCCGCCGAGGAATATGTCCGCATCACTGAAAGACTCCACAAGCAGGGCATGGCCGTCAAGAGCGACAGCCTTTCCGCCCGCGTGAATCTGGAAGATATGCGGATCAAGCTAATCGAGGCGCGCAACGCCGAGGCCACCGCGCTGGATCAACTCAAACTGCTCATGGGTCGGCCACTCGGCGCCCAGATGGATGTCGCCGACCCTGTCTCTCCGGCGCTTATGACAGGTGATGCTGCGGCCCTGCGCAAGCAGGCGACCGAGGCCCACCCAGGCCTCCGCGCCCTGCGCGAACAGGTCGATGCCGCCCGCGCCGCGGTCGATGCCGTCCGTGCCGGCAAACGTCCCCAATTCAATGTCTCACTGCGACAAGAATGGAACGACCGCACGCTCGGCTTTGATAGCAATGCCTACATGATGGCCGGTGTCCTAACCTGGAATGCCTTTGACGGCGGCACCCTGCAGGCCGGCGTCGACCGCGCCGAGGCCCAGCGTAGCGAACTAACGGCCAAGCTGCGCCAGAGCGAAGAGGGCATTGGTTTCCAAGTCACCGATGCGCAACGCCGCGCCCTGGAGGCCGAAGAACGCACCGCCGTTCGCCAACTCTCCGTCGAACAGGCTGAGGAGGCCCGACGCTTGGTCAAGATGCGTTACGAGAACGGGGTAGCACCGCTCATCGAACTGCTCTCCGCACAAGCCCAACTGGACAAGACTCGCGCCGATCTGGTCGCCGCCCGTTACGACCTCGCCGTCACTCGCGCCGAACTCAAGCTCGCCGTGGGCGTCCTCGAACCCGACCAGATCTGATTACCGGAGACCTGATGATGCATCCCCCTGCCCACGCTTACCTCGCACCCCTCGTTCTGGCCCTGACGCTAACGGCCTGCGGCGCCCAAGAAGAAGGCGCCAAGACGGCCGCCGCGCCCCGCGTCGTGCAAGCCCCATCGGCTGTCGTGCAAGCGCAAGATGCGCCGGCCTATGCCGTAACCCCTGGCACCGTAGTCGCTGAAGAATCCATCAAGGTTGCCTCGCGCCTGATGGGTTACATCCGCGACATCGCGGTCGTTGAGGGTCAGAGCGTCAAGGCTGGCCAGCGTCTGTTTACCATTGACCCTCTGGACATCGAAGGCGCCGTCGAACAAGCCCGCCTCGGCCTCAATCAGGCCGAAAACGCCCTCAAGGACGCTAAAGCCGATTACGACCGCTACGCAAACCTGCACAAGGAAGAGGTGGTCACCCGCCAGCAGTACGAAAAAATGAAGCTCAACTACGAAATCGCCGTATCGCGTGCGGCCCAAGCCAAAGCGGGCCTAACGACCGCGCAAGGCCAGATGCGCTACGCGACCGTTGCGGCCCCCTTTGCCGGCGTCGTCACCCAAAAATTAGCCAATGAAGGCGATATCGCCGCGCCCGGCCATCCCGTTCTGGTTCTCGAAAATCCGGCCCGCTTGCAGGTGCAAACGGCCGTCCCGGAATCTGTCTTCAAAACCCTGACCGCTGGCCAAACGGTCGATATCGAAGTGGATGGTCAAACAGGCAGTCTCAAGAGCCGCATCGCGCGCCTCTCTCCGGCCGCTGACCCGATGACACACACTTATCTCGTCAAACTCGACCTTCAGGCCAAGGTCAAGAGTGGCACCTTTGCCCGCGTCCTCTTCCCGGCCGGCCAAACCCGCAGTCTGCGCGTCCCGCAGACCGCCCTCCAAAACCGCGCCGGCATCATCGGTGTATTCGTCCTCAATGCCCAAGGCATCGCCCAATACCGCATGGTGCGCACCGGTACGATCAGCAACAACAGCGTCGAAATACTCTCCGGGCTAAATGCGGGGGATCGGGTCGTAACCGATCAGGCAGCAACCATCAACAACGGCGACCAGGTCAAGGGTTAAGTCATGAGCGCAGACAACCACCCTGAAGCGCACGACGCTCGGCTCAACATCGCCGGCCGTTTGGCGACGGCCTTCCTTGAATCAAAGATCACCCCGTTAATGATCTTCGCCCTGTTCATGCTGGGCGTGATGGCGCTGGCGCTGACACCGCGCGAATACAACCCGCAGATTGTGGTGCCCGCGGCCAGCATCATTGTGCAAAAGCCAGGCGCCAGCGTAGATGAGATCAACAATTTGGTAGTCAAGCCACTGGAAGCGATCATGCACGCCCAAGCGGGTGTTGATCACAGCTTCGGCTATGCGGCCAACGATTACGGCGTGGTCACCGTCCAATTCAAGGTGGGGCAAGACCAGGAAGACAGTCTGGTCAAGCTGTACAACCAGTTGATGCAAAACATGGATCGCATGCCCGCCGGGGCGGAGCAGCCCATCGTGCGGCCCGTCAATGTGGACGATGTGCCGATTCTGACCCTGACGCTAAGCTCGGCGAACCAAACCGAACAGGCCTTGCGTGAGGTGGGCGTGCGACTGCTGGAACAGTTGCGCAATGTCGATGGTGTCTCCTTCACGCAATTGGTCGGTGGCCGCGCTCCCGCCCTAAATGTGTGGATTGACCCGCAGCGTCTGGAGGCCTCTGGCCTGTCTTTTGAACGGATCGACCAAGCCCTACGCGGCGTCAATGTATCGGCCCCGCTCGGTGCCTTAACGCAGGCCGGCCAAGCCCGGGCCTTGCGCCTGGATGGATTTTTGGGCAATGCCGAGGCCGTAGGCCGCATTGTAGTGGGCGCCCACAATGGCCTTCCGGTCTATCTGCGCGATATCGCCCGCATTGAAGCGGGCAGTGCCGATGTGGAAGAGGGCTCATGGCAGGGCTTCGGTCCAGCCGCCCAGGGGGCGTCGCCCGAACTCAGCCCAGCGGTAACCCTGGCCATCGCCAAGAAGGCTGGTACCAATGCCGTAGATGTGTCCAGCGCGGTGCTGGCCAAGCTGGAGGAACTGAAACGCCAGGCCTTGCCGCATGACATGACGGTTACGGTAACGCGCGACGACGGCGAGCAGGCGGATGCCGCCGTCAACCTGCTGGTCGAACATCTGGGCATCGCCATCTTCACCGTAATCCTGCTGATGTGGTGGTTCCTCGGTTGGCGTGAGGCGGGCATCGTCACCATGACCATTCCATTGATTTTGTTCATTGTCCTCGCCGTGGGCTATCTTACCGGTCAGACCATCAACCGCATCACCCTGTTTGCACTCATTTTGGCGCTGGGCCTGCTGGTCGATGACTCCATCGTGGTGATCGAAAACATCCACCGCCATTTGCATCACGGCAAGGTCAAAATGGAGGAGTTTGGCCAGACCTTGGTGATCGCCACCAACGAGATTGGCAACCCCACCAATGTGGCAACGGTGGCGGTCATGCTGGCCTTCATTCCCATGGCCTTTGTGACGGGCATGATGGGGCCGTTCATGATGCCCATTCCAATTAATGTCCCAGTGGCCATGCTGGCCTCGCTGTTCATTGCCTATTCCATCGTGCCGTGGGCGGCGCGGCGCGTCTTACGGGGCAAGGCCCTGAAGGCCCTGGTCGAGTCGGACACATTGGAAGATTTAGGCCGCCACCATCATCCGGACAAGATTTGTCGATTCTGCCTATGCAAAGGCCGGGATGACAAAGACCCCCTGCGTTGCGCCTATCTCGCGGTCATCGAACCGCTGATGGCGAGTGCCACCAAACGCAATCTCTTCTTCACGGCGGTCGTGGGCCTGTTGATAGCGGCCATGCTTATGCCGGCCTGGCAATTTGTTCGGCCAGCGGGCGTCGGCGGACCGCTGTCAGCGTTGGGCGTCGAGCTGAAAATGCTGCCAAACGACAATACCAATACGATGCTATTACAGGTCGACATGCCCGCCGGTGTCGCCTTGGCCGATACCGATGCAGTCGCGCGCAATATCGGTGCCGTACTGGGGTCGCTAGCGCCCGTGGACAACTACCAGACCTTTCTCGGACAGGCTGCACCCATCGACTTTTCCGCCTTGGTGCGCGGCGACGCATTAAAGCGCGGTGAAAACTTGGCGCAGATTCGCGTCAACCTGATCGACAAACATCACCGCAGCGCCAGTTCACACGACATCGCCAACCAGATCGATGCCGCGCTGACCCCGGTGCGCAAGGCCTATCCCACCGCCCGTATCAAGATCTTTGAAACTCCGCCCGGACCGCCCGTGCCCTCGCAGGTGCTGGCCGAGCTATATGGCCCTGATTACGCCGTGCTGCGCCAGAGCGCGCTAGAGGTGAACAGTGCGTTTCAAAAGGTGTACGGCCTGACCAATGTGGATGACTCGGTGACCTCCGATGCGCAAAGCTATCGCGTCCGCGTCGATGCCGAAAAAGCCGCATTAGCCGGGGTCGCCCCGGCACAAGTGGCCAAGCTGTTGCGCGACTATGTCTCCGGCTTCGCTATCGGCACCCTGCATGCGGCCGACGCCCGCGAACCGATGGAGATTCGGGTGCGGCTGCCGCGGGAGTCCCGTGCCGATCCATCCACCCTGTTGGGGCTGTCGCTCACCAACCCACAGGGGGGGCGCGTGCCGCTATCGGCCATCGCTCGCATTGAGCCGGTTACCGAGACCAAGGCGATGCGGGATCGCGACCAGCACGCCCATGTCACCGTCGGTGGTGAGATGTTGCAATCCTCACCGGTGTATGCCGTGCTGGCCCTGGACCAAGTACTTGATGGCCAAAAGCTGAAGTCGGGCGCCACCTTCACCACCGGCAACCTGGGCTTCACCGAGGCCACACCCCGCGATCCCGGCAAATATACCCTGCTCTGGGGCGGCGAGATGCGCCTGACGCTGGATGTTTTCCGGGACTTGGGTTCGGCGTTTATCGTCGCTCTGGTGTTGATCTATCTGCTGCTGACCGCTTATTACAAGTCATTCATGTTGCCGCTGATCGTGATGGGCGCCATCCCACTCACCCTGATCGGCGTATTCCCGGGCCATTGGGCCACTGGGCAAGCCTTCACCGCAACTTCAATGATTGGCGTCATTGCCTTGGCTGGCGTTGTCGTGCGCAACTCACTCCTCTTGATCGACTTTATCCTCGACTACCGTCGTCAGGGTTACAGTCTGGAAGAAGCCGTCAAAGAAGCTGGCGCGGTGCGCTTCCGCCCCATCCTGCTCACGGCCCTGGCCATCATCGCCGGCTCGGCTATCATGATGACCGACCCGGTGTTCGGTGGTCTGGCGGTTAGCCTGATTTTTGGCACCTTTGCCTCCACAGCGCTCACCTTGGTAGTGATCCCGTTGTTCTACCTGCTCTGGCAACGCAGGATTTCCACAACCACCCAACCCCAAACCTGATTGAGAGGAAAACCCATGTCCATTGAACGCATCGTCCGCATCGTCGTCGGTTTCTTTATCCTGCTGTCCCTGACACTTGCCCACACCACAGGCACGGCGGACCTAAGTAGCATGAGCTGGCTCTGGTTCACCGCTTTCGTCGGAGCCAACCTGTTTCAGTCTGGCCTCACCAACTGGTGTCCGTTGGTCAGCATCCTGAAAAAAGCCGGCCTGAAAGACAGCGCCTGCTGCTAATTGCAGTTGTTTGCCGCAACCCGATCGCGTTAACCCGCGCCGGCTGAGGTAAACTCCCGGACTGTCGTTTTTTTGAGTCTCACCATGGATTTTGTCACCCAAAACATCTGGCTCATCGCGCTCGCCCTACTGTCGGGCGTGATGCTAGTGCTGCCGGCCCTCACCGGAAAACTCTCCGGCGTCCTGCAAATCAGCCCCCAAGAAGTCGTGCGCCTCTTTAATCACGAAGATGCCCTCATCCTCGATGTCCGCGAATCCTCCGAATACCGCGATGGACATGTCCCAAAGTCGCGTCACATCCCGCTCGGTAAACTCAAGGACGAGCTCGGCAGCCTAGAAAAATTCAAGGATCGCGCTATCGTCGCCGTCTGCCGGAGCGGCAGCCGTTCGCAAAGCGCCTGTGGCCTGCTGCGTCGGGCCGGCTTCACCAGGATCCACAATCTCGCGGGTGGCATCGGCGCCTGGGATCAGGCTGGACTGCCTAAAGAACGCTGAGGAAACGCCATGCCCACCGTCAAAATGTATTGCACCGCCGTTTGTCCCTACTGCCAGATGGCTGAAAAACTTCTCAACCGCAAGGGCATCACCGCGATCGAAAAGATCCGCGTTGACCTGCAACCCGAACTGCGTGCCCACATGATGGAAATCACTGGCCGCCGTACCGTCCCGCAAGTCTTCATCGGCGATCGCCACATCGGTGGTTTCGACGATCTCTCTGCGCTCGACGCCGAAGGCGGACTGGACCCGTTGCTAAGCGCATAGCTCGCCTCAACCGGCCGCAAATCTTCGGCTCGGTCCTTGAAATTCCCCGCGCTGACAGCATCTCCACCCGTACCTAGCCTTGGAGATCGCCACATGGAACTGGTTTGCCCCCACTGCGGCACGCTCAATCGCGTACCCGACGCTCGTTGCATCGACCAACCCAAATGCGGTAAATGCCACGCCGAGGTGGTTCCCGCAACGCCGATCGAACGAACCAACCGCAATTTCGACCCCTTCATCACTCGCGACGGCTTGCCGGTTCTGGTTGATTTCTGGGCCCCGTGGTGCGGCCCATGTCGTTCGTTCGCGCCCACTTTCACGCACATGGCGGCACAGTACACCGGCCGGGTGCGTTTTGTGAAGGTCAACACCGAGGCCGAGCACGCGCTGGCCGCGTATCACGGCATCCGCAGCATCCCGACCTTGGCCCTGTTCAAAGACGGCCATGAAATCGATCGCCGGTCCGGGGCCTTGCCGGCGCCCCAACTCGACGCCTGGCTACGGCAAAAACTCACGCCCTGATGATGGTTGGGGCGAATCCAAGCCGAATCCGGCGGCTATAATCGCTACCATCTTTGTCACCCTTCAACCGTGGAACCCCGATCATGACCGAACAAGCCCAAGCCCAGCCGGCCTTCAATATCGAAAAAATCTATATCAAGGATCTATCGGTCGAGGTGCCGGGCGCGCCACAGATCTTCCTTGAGCAAGAGCAACCGCAATTTGATCTGCAGATCAGCACCCAGAGTGAGGCCATCGACGACGGCATTTACCAATGCGTGTTGACACTCACCGCCACCGCCAAGATTCAGGACAAGACGGCCTTTCTGGTCGAGGTCCATCAAGCCGGTATCTTCCGCCTGCAGAACCTGCCGCCCGAAGCCATGGAACCAACCTTACTGGTCGCCTGCCCGAACATCCTCTTCCCCTACGGTCGCGAAGCGGTTTCCGATGCCGTGCTGCGCGCCGGCTTCCCGCCCCTGCTGCTGCAACCGGTCAACTTTGAGGCCATGTACCTACAGCAGAAGCAGCAGGTCGGCGGCGCCGCGACCCACTAAGCCACGCGACTCAGCATGCAGCGGATCGCCGTTCTTGGAGCAGGCGCATGGGGTACCGCCCTGGCGATTGCCTTGGCGAATGGCAGCGGCATCCGTCTCTGGACGCGCAACCCGGAACACGCGGCGCGTATGCGCGCCACCCACAGTAATGACCGCTACCTGCCGAGCGCACCACTGCCGCACGGCATCGAAATTACGGCCGATCTGAGCACCGCTATCGCGGGTGCACAAATCCTCATCGCGGCCGTGCCGACCGGCGGTTTTCGCACCTTGTTGCGCCAACTTCGCGCCTTGGATGCTGCCCAGCCGCTAGTCTGGCTGTGCAAGGGCTTTGAAGCGGGCAGCCAAAAATTGCCGCATCAGGTCCTCGCTGAAGAATGGGCCAAGCCCCAAAACGCCGGCGTCCTCTCCGGCCCCAGTTTTGCTGCTGAGGTTGCCAAAGGCCTGCCCGCAGCCCTTACGCTCGCCGCGCCTGATACCGCCTTCTCACGGCAAATCGCCCAAACGCTGCACCGTCCGCGCCTGCGCCTTTACGCCAGTGACGATGTGGTTGGGGTCGAGGTCGGCGGCGCGGTCAAGAATGTCATCGCCATTGCCTCCGGCATCAGCGACGGACTTGGCTTCGGTTACAACGCCCGCGCCGCCCTCATCACCCGAGGTCTCACCGAGATGTCGCGGCTGGGGCAGGCCATGGGCGGACGCCCCGAGACCTTCATGGGACTCTCTGGCATGGGCGATCTGATCCTGACCTGTACAGGCGATCTGTCGCGCAACCGCCAAGTCGGCCTGCGTCTGGCCGCCGGCGACGGCCTGGAACACATCTTGCGCAGCTTGGAACATGTTGCCGAGGGAGTCACCAGCACCCACGAGGTCATCGCCCTAGCTCGTCGCGTGGGAGTGGAAATGCCCATCGCCCACGCCGTGCAACGCATTCTGGCCCAAAAACTGCCTGCTCGCGAAGCGGTTGTTGAGCTCCTCAACCGCGAGCTGCGTGACGAAGGCGTCTGACCCTCGCTACCGCGCGGCCACTCGCCGCAAGCTGTTATGCCGCAGCATCCTCGTCATTGCGATTTTATTCTCCCCAATCCACCCAGCGCTTGCTGATCTATTGCATGGCCAAGTAGTTCGCGTCAGTGATGGTGACACCGTGGTAGTTGAAGAGGCCAGCGGCACACGCCACAAAATCCGCTTACTCGGCATTGATGCGCCCGAAAGCGCACAGGCCTATGGCCCGGCCGCTAGCGAATTTTTGCGCCGCCGCGCGCTCGGCGCCCTAGCGACCGTGCATTGGCAAGGTAGAGATCGTTATCAACGCCTGCTCGGACAAGTCTTCGTTCACTCGGAAGATTTGGGTCTAGCCCAGATTCGGGCCGGGCTGGCCTGGCATTACCGCGCCTATGCCCAGGATCAGGCAGCGGACGATCGCCTCGCGTATGCCGCGGCAGAACTAAGCGCTCGGAGCGAGGGCCAAGGGCTATGGGCGGATAGCAAATTTACGGCGCCGTGGGACTGGCGCCGGGAGTTTCGTTCCCAGCAGCGGCCTCGGCCGCACCGGCAAAACCATTCTGCCGCCACGCCTCAAACACCGTTACCGCCACCGCATTGGCCAGATTGAGGCTGCGCTGACCGGCACGCATCGGCAGCCGCAAGCGCTCCGATGGTAAAAATTCGGCCAAAATCTCCGCCGGCAAGCCCCGCGTCTCTGGCCCGAAGACAAGGACATCGCCCGGTCGAAAGGTCATTGCAAAACACGCTGAACTGCCGCGCGTGGTTAAGGCAAACCAGCGCCGGCCGGGCCGACTGCCATCGAGATGCGCCCGCAGCGCCGCCCAGTTGTCATGCACTTGTAGCTCAGCATACTCGTGATAATCCAGCCCCGCTCTACGCAGGGCTTTGTCTTCTAGCGCAAAGCCCAACGGGCGTACCAAATGCAAGCCACAGCCGGTGTTGGCCGCAAGCCGAATAAGGTTGCCGGTGTTGGGCGGAATCTCGGGCTGATAGAGGACAATTTCAAACATGGCGCGAGGATACCCTGATTGCTACACTCTCACCCATGGTTCCCCATCTCACGACCGCCCTAACCGGCCCTCTGCTCGACCTTGAGCGACACATCCTCGATGCCCAGACCGAGGTCGAACACTGGTTCCGTAGCCAATGGAAGTTGCACGACGCGCCCTTCTATTCCTCGGTCGATCTGCGTAATGGCGGTTTTAAGGTTGCCCCGGTTGATACTAACCTGTTCCCCGGCGGCTTCAACAATCTCAACCCGGCCTTCCTGCCCCTCGCGGTGCAAGCCGCCCAAGTGGCCGTGGAGAAGCTATGCAGCTCAGCGCAGCGCCTATTACTGATCCCCGAAAATCACACCCGCAACGGCTATTACCTACAAAATGTTGCCGCCCTAGCCGACATCCTGACCAAAACCGGTCTCACGGTCCGCATCGGCAGCCTGATCCCTGATCTGGTTAAGCCCCTCGAATTGGCCCTGCCGAACGGCGGCTCCTTGCGTCTGGAACCCATTCAGCGCGCAGGCAATCGGCTTCGGTTGGCCGACTTCGATCCCTGCGCCGTCCTGCTCAACAACGACCTGTCCGCCGGAGCGCCAGCACTGCTGCAAGGGCTCGAACAAACCCTGCTGCCCCCCCTGCATGCGGGCTGGGCCACGCGCCGCAAATCGCAACACTTCCGTGCTTATGCCCGCCTGGCCAAGGAACTCGCCGCGCTAATCGACATCGACCCGTGGCTGATCGACCCATATTTTTCCTACTGCGGCGCGGTGGATTTTCACAGCCAGACCGGCATGAACTGTCTGGTCACCAATATCCAGGCCGTCTTAGACAACACTCGGGCCAAATACCGCGAATATGGCATTGATCGCGAGCCCTATGTCGTAGTCAAGGCCGATGCCGGCACTTACGGCATGGGCATCATGACGGTCAAATCGCCGGACGAGGCCATCGAACTCAACCGTCGCCAGCGCAACAAGATGGCTGTCATCAAAGAAGGGCTGGCGGTCGATCAGGTCCTGGTGCAGGAAGGTGTACCGACCTGCGAGGGCATCAACGGCGCCACGGCCGAACCGGTTATCTACATGCTCGACCACTTCGTCGTTGGCGGCTTCTATCGAGTCCACACCCAACGCGGCGAAGATCAAAACCTCAACGCCCCCGGCATGCACTTCGTACCGCTAGCCTTTGCAGAGGCCTGCTCGCTACCCGACTGCTCGGCCCAGCCCGATGCCCCGGTCAACCGCTTTTATACCTACAGCGTCCTCGCCCGCCTCGCCGCTTTAGCTGCCAGCCTGGAATTGGAAACGCACCAGCCCGCTCCGGAACCGCCCGTTGCGGCCTAGGCCAGCCGCATAGCCACCTTTGACCCTGCTCTCCACCGGGTTGAATTGTCTGGCGAGTGACCGCATCCTGTGGTCATGAAATCCAGCCCCGAATTCCTTGACCGTTTTGTGCGCACCTTGCCGGGCGACCCGAGTAACCACCCCGGCGTGCGTCAGGTGCTTGGCGCCTGTTACAGCCGCGTCTTGCCCACCCCGGTGCGTGAGCCGCGCCTGTTGGCTTGGTCTGACGAGGTCGCCGACCTGCTGGGCGTCCGCTTCGATGCCGATTGGCTAGCGGCGCTGTCTGGCAACCGCCTGTTGCCTGGAATGCAGCCTTATGCCGCCTGTTACGGCGGGCATCAATTCGGCCAGTGGGCCGGACAGCTGGGCGATGGCCGCGCCATCACACTGGGCGAATGGCAAGCGCCGGATCAACGCATCTGGGAATTGCAGCTCAAGGGAGCCGGCATGACGCCGTATTCGCGCCGCGCCGATGGCCGCGCCGTATTGCGCTCTTCCTTGCGTGAATACCTGTGCAGCGAGGCCATGCACGCCTTGGGCGTCCCCACCACTCGCGCCTTAAGCCTGATCGCCACCGGCGACAGCGTAGTTCGCGACATGCTGTACGACGGCAACCCCAAGGCCGAGCCAGGCGCTATCGTCTGCCGCGTGGCGACGAGCTTTGTGCGGTTTGGCAACTTCGAGATTTTTGCCAGTCGCGACGACACCGACACCCTGCGCCATCTCGCTAACCATGTCATTCAGACCTGCTTTCCGGAACTGGGACCGCCCGGCCCGGACGCCTACGCCGCTTGGTTTGAAACAATCTGTCGGCGCACCGGCCTACTCATGGCACACTGGATGCGCGTCGGTTTTGTGCATGGCGTTATGAACACCGACAATCTCTCCATCCTGGGCCTGACCATCGACTATGGCCCCTATGGCTGGCTGGAAGACTATGACCCAAACTGGACACCCAACACCACCGATGCCGGCGGGCGGCGTTATGCCTACGGCAACCAGCCGGCCATCGCGGAATGGAACTTGGGTATGTTAGCGCGGGCGCTGTGGCCATTGCTGGATGACGCGCAAGCGCTTGAAAACGGCTTGGCCACCTATGGCGAGGCCTTCAACCGCGGCCACAGCGAGATGCTCGCTGCCAAATTAGGCCTTGCTGCGCTGGGGCACCCCGGTGACAAGGCCCTGATCAGCGGACTGTTCACTTTGCTTGGCCGGCAGGAAACCGACTACACCTTGTTCTTCCGCCAGTTGGCCCGCGTTGATTTGACGCAAGCCGAACCGCAACGCAGTCAGCCCTTGCAGGTGGCCTACTACGCGCCCATCAGCGCCCAAACACAGCCGGCGCTAATAGATTGGCTGGATCTGTACGCCGCCCGCATCCGTGCCGACAGCATTCCACCAGAGGCACGGCAGCCCCGCATGGACCGCGCCAACCCTCGGTTCGTAGCGCGCAATTATCTCGCGCAACAGGCCATCGACGCGGCCACACAGGGCGATATGAGTGTGCTTGAACGGCTGACCCGCGTGCTAAAAAGGCCCTACGACGAACAACCCGAACACGCCGACCTCGCCGCCAAACGCCCGGAATGGGCGCGCCACAAGGCGGGGTGCTCAATGCTATCGTGCAGTTCGTAATAAGCCCGAGCAACAAAACCGGAGTCTGGCCCCGAGGCAAAGTTACTACATCCCTTTCCAGCGAGGCTTTCTATAATCGCGGGCAAACCCTTGGAGCTCGAGATCATGTGCGCACGCCCTACCTCACGCCTTAGCACATTACTGGCCATTTTCTGTTTTGCCGGCAGCCTTACCCTTAGCCTGGCCGCCCACGCCGGCGTTTATCCGCCCAGCGGCGTTGCGGTTCAGGCCACCCAACTGACGCCACACAGCTTTTACATCCAGGGGCTGGCTGGCGCGGCCTCCACCGAGAACGAAGGCTTCATGTCCAACGCCGGTTTTGTCGTCACGCCGGCGGGCGTCGTGGTCATCGATAGCCTCGGCAGCCCCTCCCTAGCGGAGGCCATGCTAGGACAAATTCGCAAGGTCACCGACAAACCCGTGGTCCGTGTCATCGTCAGCCATTACCACGCCGACCATTACTACGGCCTCCAGGTATTTAAAGACGCCGGCGCCGAGGTCTGGGCGCATCGCGGTGCGCAGGGCGTAATTGGCTCTGACGCTGCGCAGCAACGCTTCGCCCAGCGCAAGGAGATCCTCGGCCAGTGGATCAACGACCAGACCCAACGCTTTGTGCCACCCGACCGCTGGTTGGACGGACCAGTCGATTTCGAGCTGGGCGGCGTGCGTTTCCAGGTACGCTCGGTCGGACCCGCACACTCGGACGAAGACCTCGTTGTCTTCGTTGCGAACGACCGCGCCCTGTTCGCTGGTGATCTGGTTTTCCAGGGCCGCATCCCCTTTGTCGGCGATGCCGATTCTGGCCGTTGGCTGGCCGTGATGGACACCTTGCTGGCCATGAAACCCACCGTGCTGATTCCCGGCCACGGCCCCGCATCCACAGATCCAGTCAACGACCTGATCTTCACCCGCGATTATCTGCGTTACCTGCGCACCGAAATGAAAAAAGCAGTTTCGGACATGGTCCCGTTCGACACGGCCTACGCACAAACCAACTGGTCCGCCTACCAAAAAATCCCGGCCTTTAACCTCGCCAATCGCCGCAACGCCTACGGCACCTTTTTGCTCATGGAAAAAGAAGCGCTCGGGCAATAAGCCAATTACGCCAGAATAACCCCGCTTTCGGTCTGCGCCGAGCCGCATTGGGGTTAAACTTGGCCCGTTAGATTGTCTGCCGCGAGGCGTTATCGGGGACCGTGTTGGACTTCCTTTTTGTTGCCGACCCACTGATCAGTTTCAAAATCCACAAGGACTCGACCTTCGCGATGATGGCGGAGGCGGCGCAGCGCGGGCATGCGCTGTGGGCGTGTGAGCCGGGCGATTTGGCATGGTCGCAAGACGGCGGCGTGGTGGCGCGTTGTTATCCAGTGACGCTGACAGGTGATGCCGCGCCTTGGTTTGTCGAGGGCGTAATAAGTGAGCGCGCACTGAGGGCCTTCGACGCCGTCTTGATGCGCAAAGATCCGCCGTTTGACGCGGCTTATCTGCATTGCACCTATCTCTTGGAGCTGGCCGAGCGCGCGGGTGCGCGAGTGTTCAACCGGCCCCAAGCCTTGCGCGATTTCAACGAGAAACTGGCCATTGCCCGCTTTGCCGAGCTCACCGCAGCAACGCTGGTGAGTGCGAACATGGCGCGCTTACGGCGCTTTCACGCAGAGCAGGGTGACATCGTGGTGAAGCCGCTCGATGCGATGGGCGGGGCCTCGGTGTTCCGCCTGCGGGCGGATGATGTGAATGTCAGCGCCATTCTGGAAACCATTACGGCCTATGGCACGCAAACGGTGATGGCGCAGCGCTATCTGCCCGAGATTGTTGAGGGCGACAAGCGCATCCTGCTGATCGACGGTGAAGCGGTGCCCTATTGTTTGGCGCGCATCCCGGCAGCGGGCGAGACCCGAGGCAACTTGGCGGCCGGCGGCACGGGCGTGGCGCGCCCTTTGACCGAGCACGATTGGCTAATAGCCCGCACCTTGGGCCCACAACTCAAGGCCGAGGGCTTGTTGCTGGTGGGCCTGGATGTAATCGGCGCTTGCCTGACCGAGGTCAATGTCACCAGCCCAACCTGTTTCCGCGAGATTACGGCGCAGACCGGCTTCAATGTGGCGGCCATGTTCGTCGCTGCCTTGGAGCAGCGATGCGCCTAAGCCGTGGCGTTTTGGGTTGGCTGTTGCTTGCATCAACCGTCTGGCTGACGGCGTGCAACCGCCCCGAACCGGTACACAAGCAACAATCCTTCGTCTTTGGTACCCAGGTCGAGGTAACAGTGTACGGTGTGGAGGAGGGCGCAGCGCACCAAGCCCTACAAACCGTCCTCGGCGAATTCGATCGCCTGCACCGAGCTTGGCACCCGTGGGAATCCGGGCCGCTGGAAACCATCAACGCCGCCTTGGCTGCGGGTCGTAGCGCGCCCATTGATGCCGAACTGGCGACCGCCATTGCCGGGGCGCGTGACCTCGCCATCGCTTCCGATCACCTGTTCAACCCCGCCATCGGCAATCTGGTTCGCCTCTGGGGTTTTCACACCGACACCTTTGTGGCCCGGTTGCCGGACGCGGCGGAACAGACCCGCCTCACGCGCGCACAACCTCGTCTGACCGATCTTGTCATCGCGAAGGGACAAATCCGCAGCAGCAACCCCGCTGTGCGGATTGATTTGGGCGGCTACGCCAAGGGGTATGCCCTCGATCTGGCCGCCCGTAAACTGCGTGAAGCCGGCATCCGCAATGCCTTAGTCAACATTGGCGGCAATGTCATGGCCCTTGGCCAACGCGGCGACCGTCCTTGGCACATCGCTATTCAGCACCCGCGCCGGCCAGGCATTTTGGCCGAACTCGACCTGCACGATGGCGAGGCGATTGGCACCTCGGGCGATTACCAACGCTTTTTCGAACGAGATGGCCGGCGCTACTGTCACTTGCTCGACCCTCGGAGCGGGGCACCGGTTACCCATACCCAAGCGCTTACCGTCCTGACCGCAGGGCCCCAAGCCGGTACCCGCTCCGACGCGCTCTCCAAGCCGCTCTTCGTTGCCGGCCCTCAAGATTGGCAAGCTATAGCGCGAAAAACCAGCATTACGCACGCCCTTCGCGTCGATGATCAAGGTCGTGTTACCGTAACGACCGCCTTGGCTGCCCGACTCACCTTTGCGCCGGATAGCCCGCCCCCTCCATCGAAGCCCTAAACGCACCATGACCCGAGAAACGCCACCCCCGCGCAAAAAGATCGCGATAAAAACCAATAAGGAAGAGGTCTCTGAAAAGAGTAAACACTCGCCTATTCGTGGCCGCCATCTGCCCAATCGGCAGCGGCCCGGCGCGCCCACAAGCACCGCTGCCCCGCGTCCAGCCAAAGCGAGGCGTGACGATGACAGCGCAGCGCCAACCATCACGATTAAACCCGCGCCCCAGCGCGACGCGGCCGAGGCTCCACGGCGTCATGCGCGCCCGCCAGAGCGAGGCGGCGCGGCGGTCCTCGAGGCTACGAAACCGGCCACCGCAGCGCCTCCAAAACATCCGACCCGTCCCCGCGATTCGGCCTCTGCAAAACGAAAAAGTGAAGAAGAGATTGATGCACGCGCGAAGCAGTTACTCACTTTCTTTGCGCCCTGCCCGCGTGGACTTGAGGCTGAACTGGCGCGCGAACTCACCGAACTGGGCTGTGACCATGCCGTCGCCGGGCGTGGCGGCGCCCACTTTGAGGCGCCCATGCCGCAGGCCTGGAAGGTCTGTCTGTGGAGTCGGTTGGCCATCCGCGTCCTTTGGCTCATTGACTACGGCACCTACCAAGACGAAGACGATCTGTACAACGCCGCCCTGACGCTTCCGTGGTCGCGCTGGTTCAGCTACGACAAGACCCTTGTTGTTCACACCGTGGCCCACGAGTGCCCGCTCAAGAGCCTCAACTTTGTCACCCTGCGGATCAAGGACGGCATCTGCGACCGTTTCCGCGCCGATACCGGCGAACGACCCAGCGTCAATACGCGCGAGCCCGATGTGCCTGTCCTCATCTATATCAATCGCGATGAGTACACTCTCTATCTTGATTTGGCCGGCGTGCCACTTAACCGACGCGGTTATCGTATCGAGCCTTCCGCCGCGCCAATCAACGAGAACCTCGCCGCCGGGATGTTGCGCCTGTCCGGTTGGGAACCCGGCACCCCGCTGCTCGACCCGATGATGGGCGGCGGAACGATCCTGCTGGAGGCGGCCATGATGGCCCTCAATCAGGCCCCCGGCCTGAAGCGCCATTTTGCTTTCGAGAACCTGACCGGCTTCCGCGAAGATCTGTGGGCGCGCATCGTCAATCAGGCCGAGCGAGCCCGCAAAACGCCGACCGAACTGCCACTCTACGGGCTGGACATAGACCCGAACATGGTTCGTGCCGCGCAAATCAACTTTCGCGCCGCCAGTGTCGGTTGGTGTATTCGCGTGGCGCATGGCGATGCCCAGTTGATGTCACCGCCCGCCGAGCACGGCATGATTGTCACCAATCCGCCTTATGGGGTACGACTCGGTCACAGCCATCGAGAAGCCGAGGAGGAGGGCGCAGAGGGTGAGAACACCGGCCACACGGAAGACATGACTCCACTCTACCGGGGTCTGGGCGATGCGCTGAAGAAACGCTTTCCGGGTTGGACAGCTTGGATCATCTCTGGCGATCCAGATTTTGCTACTGGCATTGGCCTCAAGGCAGCGCAGCGCATCCCGCTCTATAACGGAGCCTTGGAGTGCCGCCTGTTCCGCTATGATGTCGTTGCCGGACAGCACCGACGCAGTCCTAAGCAATCGGTAGGCACCTAGGCTCACCGCCTTGGCCTGACCTTTAAAGTCCAGCCGCCCGAAGCCCGAAGGCTGGCCTCTAACAACGGCCATCGACAATCAGCCCGCGGGTGGCCTCCTGTCTCCTTAACGCCGCCACAGCGCACCTGCAGGAGCGCGGCCCTCTGCGCGATTTTCTCAAACGCCGGTCAGAGACCAGTCAAACGCCGCAAGGCCTCGTCGTATTTGGCGGCGGTCTGGGCAACAACCTCGGCCGGCAGATCCGGGCCCGGGGCCTGCTTGTTCCACCCCGACTGAATCAACCAGTCGCGCACAAATTGCTTGTCAAAGCTGGGGGGATTGCTACCGACCGCATACTGATCCGCTGGCCAGAAACGCGATGAATCGGGCGTCAGGGCTTCGTCAATAAGGGTTAGCGTGCCGTTTTCGTCCAAACCAAATTCGAACTTTGTATCGGCGATAATGATTCCGCGAGTAAGCGCATACTCTGCCGCCGCGCTATACAGCGCAATAGCTGCATCGCGAACACGAGCGGCCATCTCGGCGCCAAGCAGTTTCTCACAAGCGGCGAAGTCAATGTTTTCATCATGCTCACCCACCGCGGCCTTGGTGGACGGGGTAAACAGCGGCTGCGGTAATTTTTCGGCCTGACGCAGGCCCGCCGGCAGGTCAATGCCGCAGACCTGGCCAGTCTTTTGATAATCCGCCCAGCCGGAACCCACCAGATAGCCACGCACAATTGCTTCCACCGGCAAGGCCTTGAGGCGTCTAACGACCACCGAGCGGCCGCGCACCTGAGCACGCTCACCGGCAGCCACGACCGATTCTGGATCATCGCCGGTCAATTGATTGGGGAGAATTTTGCCTAGTTTGGCGAACCAGAAATTCGCCACTTCCGTCAGGACATGGCCCTTGCCAGGAATGGGCGTGGGCAGAATGACATCAAAAGCCGATAGACGGTCTGTAGTCACCAACAACATTCGCTGCTCATCGACAGCGTAGATATCACGCACCTTGCCCTTGTGAAGCAGCGGCAGTGAGCGAATGGAGGTTTCAAATACGAGAGGCAGCATGGGATGAAGGGTTAAGTTCAATAAACAGGATTATTAGGGTCAGTATTATCCGCATCTTGGCGCGATACCGCCATTAAGCAAGCCGAAAAAGCCGTCATTCTTGCCAAGGCAGGAGACCCGATGGTTGAAGGACCGCGCTTTTCGCCAGCGCGGGATGAGGCAACTTGGGTTTCTCGAACGACCCGTTATGCTTTGCCAACCGACTCACGAGACAAAGCACGATGGAAGGCCTGCTGCGCCTCGTCATCGGTTTTGTAATAAATTACGGCCTCAATCCGCCGCTCCGGCCGTGGCCGCCAATACACCCGCAAACGATCGTCGCGACCCGTGGCGATGTGGTCTTGCACCTCGCGCCAACCATGGTCGGCAATGCTGAATGCGGCCTGATGTGGATCTTCGTCATGGAGGGCCTGCAACACTCGCAAAACAGCATCCACGCGCGTGCAGTGGCGACTCACCATCTCCCAACTCTCGGCACGAATGGCTAAACGCGGCCACACCACAGGGAGGATGGCCTGAAACCAGTCCCAAGCCTCGGGCCGCGCACCCTTGGCCGTACCTGCAAGGCAGATTTTGAGGCGCTGTTCAAGGGCAGCCGCCTCCTGACGCTGCTGGGCCAGTTCAGATTTGTTGGCGGTCACCCGCGCCTCAGCTGTTTTTCGGGCCTCCTGGGCCTGTTTCGCGACGGTTTGCGCGGCGGCCACTTGGCGCTGCGCGTGGGTCAGCTGACCACGCAGGTCAGCCACCGTATTCTCACTCTTTTGCAAGCGCCGGTCGTCGCGTAGGCGTTGCTGCAACTGAGCGAGATCCGCCTCCAGATGTCTAACCCGCCCCGCGAGGCGAGCTTGCTCTTCACGCGCATCCGCCAGTTCGCCATGCAGCTGTGCCATAGCCTTACTGGCCTGTTGCTGGCGAGCGACGCTCTCCACCCGCTGTGCCTCGACCTGCTCGGCCTTGGCCAGCCATTGGCCCTCAATCCCCGTCATCGCAGGCCCCATACCCTTGGGCGCGCTGGTGGCGGCCGTGCCAACCGGCTGCGGATTCTCGGGCGCCGCCGCCGAAGCCATTGGCCGACAGTCTTTTTGCGCATAACGGTGGCCACCGAGCCGAATCACCCAACCCTGCGCCGTCTTCACCAACGGATAAATTTGGCCGCTGTACTTGACCCCCACCCCGATCCCATCCGGAAGGTGCCAGCGATTTTCATCAGCCAAGAGCCGTGCCAGCGGCGCCCCATGCTTGTCGAGGATCTGGATACGGTCATTCATAACCGCATTATCGCGCAAGAAGCGCCCTTCGCCGTATGATGCGGTCTATGTCGCTCGCACTGCACGCTCAGGCTATCGTGGCCGCCTATCATGATCGTCAGCCCATTGATGCCGCCGCCGATTTCGGCCCGCGTGGCACCGCCGAAGCGTATGCCGTGCAGCGCGCCGTCTGGCAAACCCTGGCGGGTGACGCCCGCCCGACGGCGTGGAAAGTCGCTGCCACGGCCCCGGCTACGCGGCCTTTTGCAGCACCCATCCTGCCGCAGCGCCTTTTTGCTGGCCGTCCAAATTCACCCGCCAGCGTCCCCATCGACCTCTTCATTCGGCCCGGTCTTGAGGCCGAAATTGCGGTGCGCTTTGGTCGGGATCTCCCACCCCGCCCGCAGCCCTACCAAGCCGCCGAAATCCGCGCCGCTATCGCCGATCTTTGCGTAGCCATGGAGGTGATTGACAGCCGTTTAGGCGACGCCCAGTCCGCCGGATCTGATTGGCGCCTGGCCGATCATTTGCTCAATGGGGCCCTGATCCTCGGCACGCCACTCCCGGATTGGCAAGACCTTGGTCTGGACGCCCTGCAAGTCCGGGTTTATAGCGGCAAGCAATGCCTCTGCGATCGCCCGGGCCAGCAACCTCTGGGCGACCTGTTTCATTGCCTGCCCTGGCTTATCGAGCACGCCGGCGGGTTACGGGCCGGCGATGTGGTGACGACAGGCGCTTGGACGGGCATGCATCCGCTCGATGGGTTGGAAGGGTTGGCGTCCTTGCCGTTTTCGTGCTTGGTCGAGTTTTCCGCCCTTGGCTCGGCCTCGCTGACTTTGCATCCTCCGGCAGCGACGGCCCGCCTGCCCAACCCGCACCCTACCCAAGCAGCAGGAATGGCGCAGACCACGCGCGCTTCTATCCGGTAATCATGGCTGATCTGGTGCGCCGCCTTATCCTGCTTGTCTTTACGCTCGGTGTCGGTCTGGCGATTGGCTGGTTTGGGCAATGGCTGACGGGAGAGGCGGCGTGGTTTCTGGCCATTCCAGGCGCGCTAGCCATCGTCTGGTTTCGGGTCGCCGACACCCGCCTGTGCTTCGGGGCGTCCTGCTTGGCACCCGACCGCTCCGCGCCGAATAAAAAACCCGTTGCGGGGTCACCCCCCACAACGGGTTCTTGAGCAGCGGCTGTTTGAGCGCGTGCCCCATCACGCCATAGCGTGACAGGACTGCGCCCAGCGTCGATCAGTTGATCTTGGCGTCCAGCTCGCCCTTGGCGTAACGCTGGTGCATCTCGTCCAGATTGAAGATCCGCCCCATCTTGCTGGCCTGACCCGCTGCGCCAAAGGCCTCATAGCGGGCCGCGCAAATGTCGGCCATGCCCTTTTTGGCTTCCTTGTAGAACTTGCGCGGGTCGAAGTTGGCGCGGTTGTCGGCCAAATGCTTGCGAATCGCTCCGGTCGAGGCCATACGCAGGTCGGTGTCAATGTTGACCTTGCGCACGCCGTTCTTGATGCCCTCAACAATTTCGCTCACCGGCACGCCATAGGTCTGACCCATGTCGCCGCCGTAGCTGTTGATGACGGCCAGCCAATCTTCCGGCACCGAGGAGGAACCGTGCATGACCAAGTGCACGCTGGGGATACGGGCGTGGATTTCCTTGATGCGGTCGATCCGCAACACCGCGCCGGTCGGCTTCGAGGTGAATTTGTAAGCACCGTGGCTGGTACCAATGGCGATCGCCAGCGCGTCCACCTGGGTCTTGGCCACAAAGTCTGCGGCCTCGTTCGGGTCGGTCAAAAGCGCGGAATGATCCAACACGCCGTCGGCACCGTGACCGTCTTCTTCGCCCATCTTGCCGGTCTCCAGGGAGCCCAGGCAACCCAACTCGCCTTCCACAGAGACGCCGCAGGCATGGGCCAATTCAGCCACATGACGGGTGGTGTTGACATTGTATTCATAGGAAGACGGGGTCTTGCCGTCGGCCATCAGCGAGCCGTCCATCATCACCGAGGAGAAGCCAGACTGGATGGAGCGGAAGCAGACATCGGGGCTCGCACCGTGGTCCTGGTGCATACACACCGGGATGTGTGGGTACTGTTCCAGGGCCGCCAGGATCAGATGGCGCAGGAAGGGCTCGCCCGCGTAGGAGCGCGCACCGGCGGAACCTTGCAGAATGACCGGACTGTTGGTCTTGTCAGCGGCCTCCATGATGGCCTGAACCTGTTCCATGTTGTTGACATTAAAGGCCGGCAGGCCATAGCCGTGCTCGGCGGCATGATCGAGAAGTTGACGCAGGGAGATGAGGGCCATTTTTTCGTTCCTGTAAAAAGTGTCTGTTAAAAATCAGGCTTTGCGGTTTTCGCCAACGCGCACGATCTTCATCGTGTTGGTACCACCCGGCTTGCCGATCGGTTCACCAATGGTGAGCAGGATCAGGTCGCCGTTGCGCACCGCTCCGCGGCGGCGCAATTCGTCTTCTGCCTCGGCCAACAACAAGTCGCGGTCATTGCTGGCAGGGCGGAAATTGATCGGATAGACGCCACGGAAGAGGGTGACCTTGCGCCGCGTCTCAACCTCCGGAGTCAACGCAAAGATCGGCACCTTGGTCGACAGACGGCTCATCCACAGCGCGGTTGAGCCAGACTGTGTCATGGCAGCAATCGCCTTGACATTCAGGTGCAGCGAAGTAAAGGCGGCCGACATCGCAATCGCCTCTTCGGCCCGCAACAGACCGCGATCCATCATACCCTGGCCAATGCCGGGGTCCATTTCTTTTTCAGCCTCGCTGCAGACGCGACTCATGGCCGAAATGGCCTCAATGGGAAATTGCCCGGCCGCGGTTTCGGCCGACAACATCACGGCATCGGTTCCATCCAGCACGGCGTTGGCAACATCGGACACCTCGGCGCGGGTTGGAATCGGGCTGCTAATCATCGATTCCATCATCTGCGTGGCCGTGATCACCAGTTTGTTATGCTCACGCGCCGCACGAATCATGCGTTTTTGCAGCGCCGGCACAGCGGCATCGCCCACTTCTACGCCCAGATCGCCGCGCGCCACCATGATGGCATCCGACGCGGCAATGATTTCATCGAGGTTGGCAATGGCCTCAGTGCGCTCAATTTTGGCCACGATCCAGGCCTTGCCACCAGCTTCCGTGACTAGTTGCCGCGCAAGCTGCACATCAGCAGCATCCTTGGGAAAAGAGATCGCAATAAAATCAGCCTTGAGCTTGGCGGCCGTAATGATG
>Ga0209835_1000244_pt1 | contig 37196 bp, 43 predicted proteins | sample LakKivwa52mmetaG_FD_184138 | JGI IMG/M metagenome (GOLD analysis project Ga0209835, IMG submission 184138) | Anoxic lake water microbial communities from Lake Kivu, Rwanda to study Microbial Dark Matter (Phase II) - Lake Kivu water 52m metaG... | ecosystem: Environmental > Aquatic > Freshwater >... | reverse complement strand
TCCTCCCCACACTCGGTCGCCCTCATGCAGTTGCGCTTCGCTTCGTTCGCTGTGATCAACTTACGGGAGGACTTCCACCTCCAAGAGTGCGCCCGTGCCGGGCGCACACGAAAAAGGCCGCCATTCCGGCGGCCCTTTTTGCGGCATGACGTGCTTACTGCTCGCCGACCACCGCGACGGTCACGTTCGCCACGACATCGGCGTGCGGCGCGACTTCGAGCACAACCTCGCCGACCATCTTGAGCAAGCCTTCCGGCATGCGCACGGCGCTCTTCTCGATCGCGATGCCTTGGGCGGTCAGCGCCTCGGCAACGTCCGCCGGGCTCACCGAACCGAACAGGCGACCATCGACACCGGCCTTGCGGGCGATCTCGACACGCAGACCCTCGAGCTTGGCCGCAATGGCTTGCGCCGCTGCCAGCTTCTCGGCGGCGAGCTTCTCGAGTTCGGCACGACGGGCTTCGAACACCTTCATGTTCTCTGCGGTGGCGCGCTTGGCGAAGCCTTTCGGAATCAGGTAATTGCGGGCATAGCCTTCCTTCACCTTGACGACATCGCCGAGGTTGCCGAGGTTCACCACCTTGTCCATCAGAATCACTTGCATGGTTTGCCTCCTCGATTATTGGTGCAGGTCAGTGTAGGGCAGCAACGCCAGGAATCGCGCCCGCTTGATGGCGGTCGACAATTGGCGCTGGTAACGGGTCTTGGTGCCGGTGATGCGGGCAGGCATCACCTTGCCATTCTCGGTGATGAAGTCCTTGAGGATCTCGACATCCTTGTAGTCGACGTAAGGAATCTTCTCGGCGGAGAAGCGGCAGAACTTGCGACGCTTGAACAGGTTGCGGTTCTTGTTGCGGTCATCCTTCTTATTGTTGCTGGGCTTGAAAGCCATGTTCAATATCCCTTCCTAAAATTTTTCTGCGTAATTAATTTCGGTCACGTGCAGCACGGGCGATTTCTGCTTGAGGCTACGGGAGGCGAGGAACCCGCTCACGGCGATGGCACTACCGGGCGAGGCTTCCTTGAGCAGCAAAGCGGTCGTCCCCAGAGCCACGCAGGCGATTTCGCACTCGACGCTGCGGGAAGCGGCGGCTTCGATCTGCTCCGACTGATGGGCGATCCGGAATTCGATGGCCGGAATACCCGCCGGTGTGTAGCGCAGAGTGCCGCGTTCCTGTAGCGTGCCTGTCAGCTCGGTGCGATTTACAGCCATTGCCGCAACGCTGCCGACAGCCGCACCAGCAGCCTCAGGCGGCAGCCGCAGTTTCCTCGGCGGGCTTGCCTTCCGCTTGTCCCTGGCCGCTGAGCGAACGCGACTTCTCTTCCTTCATCATCGGCGACGGCGTGGTTTCGGCACGATCCATCTTGACGGTCAGGTGACGCAGCACGGCATCGTTGAACTTGAAGGCATTCTCGATCTCGGCCAGCGTGGCGCTGTCGCACTCGATGTTCATGAGCACATAGTGCGCCTTATGCACTTTCTGGATCGGGTAGGCGAGCTGGCGGCGGCCCCAGTCTTCGAGGCGATGGATGGCGCCGTTGCTGCCGGTAACCAGCGTCTTGTAACGCTCGATCATGGCTGGCACCTGATCGGACTGGTCCGGGTGAACGATAAAAACGATTTCGTAATGTCGCATGTACGCTCCTTCTGGTTCAGGTTGAGCCCCCCCGCATGCGGTCCGGGTGGAGCAAGGATGGAAAGGGGCAGGATTCTAACGGGAAGCCCCCTGAAATACAAGACAATTTCGCTCGTCGAAATGCACTTAATCCCCTCCAGTTGGCCACACGACTCGCCGATAATGCGCCCATGAATGACCAATCTCGTCCCGTCCTCGATCTTGAAGGCTGGGTTGCCTACTTCAGTGCGGCAAACATTCCGGTATTGCGACATACCGAACAGCAGTTGGCCGCCTTGCGCGACAAGGCGCACAAGGCCAATGCCCGCGCGATCTCCTCGGTCATCCTGCAAGATCCGTTGATGACCCTGCGTGTGCTCGCCTACATCGAAGCCAAGCGCAGCAAGACACGGCTGACCGACATCACCACGATCGAGCGCTCGCTGATGATGATCGGCATGGAACCGTTCTTCAACGACTTCCAGAACCTGCCCCTGGTTGAGGACCACCTCAAGGGCCATCCGCGCGCCTTGCTCGGACTCCTCAAGGTGATCGGTCGCGCCCGTAAGGCAACCCGCTGGGCGCGCGAATGGGCCATCTACCGGCATGATCTTGATGTCGACGAGATCAGCGTCGCCACCCTGCTCTACGATTTTGCGGAAATTCTCATGTGGTGCTTTGCACCCGGCCTCGCCTTGCAAGTCGCCGACCGACAGAAGGCAGACAGCACGCTGCGCTCGGTCGTCGTGCAAACGGAGGTATTCGGTGTGCCGCTCTATCAGATCAAGGAGGCCCTCGCCCAGTCCTGGCAACTTCCGCAACTGCTGATGACACTGATGGATCCGCGGAATGCGGAACATCCGCGCGTCAGGAATGTGAAGCTGGCGGTCGATCTCGCCCGTCATTCCGCGAACGGCTGGAATGATGCCGCGCTGCCCGACGACTACAAGGCCATCGAAGAACTGCTGCACATGAGCCATGAGACGCTAATGCACCGGCTGGGACTCGATTTGCCCGATGCGCTGCCGGACAGCACGGAAACTAATCGCTAGAATTCGCGCTCCCTCCTGATAGTTCAATGGATAGAACGGGGCCCTCCTAAGGCCCAGATGTGGGTTCGATTCCCGCTCGGGAGGCCACAAGGTGCAGCTTGTAGCCTTGGAGTTGTCAATCAACTGATGGGTCTGTGATCCCGCCGAACAGCATGAACAGGTTGCGCGCACCATGAAGCACGCGCTCAATTCGCACCGAGCCATCAAGTACGCGAAAGAAAATCACATAATGGCCCAAGGCCGCCATCCGTAATCCGGGCGCCAAGTCCTCCCGGCTAACATAGCCCAACGGACCACGGCCGATGCGTTGGCATTGGTCGATCAACTTGTCAACAAAACGCCGGGCGTTGGGGCGGCTATCCTTGGCGATGTAATCGCCGATGTCGAAGAGGTCTTGCCGGGACTTCGGCGAAAACGTGACCTGCACAATCAAGTTGAATCCTTGCGGCTGGTTTTGCTTTCGGGCTCGGCGTAGCGAGCAGTAAGCTCGGCGAAGACATCCTCGGCCCCAAGGCCTGGCCCGCTATCGATGCCTTCCTGAATCATCCCGCGCAGATCGGCATTCAGCCGTTCCAGCATCGACTCATAGACCTCGGGGGACAACAGATAGGCTGCCGGCCGATTGTGATTAAGCACGGCCACGGGTTCGGTGCCCGCTTTTGCGAGCACGGCCGACGGGCTGCGTTTCAGTTCGGTAATGCTGACCGAACGGGTGGCGAGAACCTGTTCCATGGCGAGCCTCCATTCAATCCAAAAAAGATGCTCTATTGTGGTCGTTATTAAGGGCGAAGGCAAATGTACCCGGGCATGCCATTCCTCCGTCATGGAGCGGTAGAGCTTGGTGAGGTTACTTGATCAAGGTCAGGTGACTGCCCCGCCTTGCAGCGGGTTCTGCTTCACTTTCCTCTGTGCCAGCCGATTCTGTTTCCTCTGAAAGTGCCGTCTCGCCAGCGCCGACTTTCTCGCTATCGCCCATTGCCGGTTCCGCCGGAGTGGCTTCGAAGGCCATGCCCTGCCCGTTTTCGCGCGCGTAGATCGCCACCACGGCATCCACCGGCACGACGACGGGAAACGATGCTCCGTTGAAGCGGGTCTGGAAAGTGATTTCCTCGTTGCCCATCACGAGCTGATGGGTCGCTTCGGCGCTGACATTGAGCACGATCTGGCCATCACGCACGAATTCGCGCGGCACGCGGGTACGTTCATCAACCTGTACGGCGACATAGGGCGTGAACCCCTCATCCGTGCACCATTCGTAAATGGCACGGATGAGATAAGGCTTGGTAGTAAACATCTTTGAGCGCCTACAGCACGAAACATCCGGATCAGCGACGCATCACCTTTTCCGACGGCGTCAGCGCATCGATGAAGCCCTGCCGGGCGAAGATACGCTCGGCAAACTTCATCACCGGTGCAGCCGACTTCGGCAATTCAATGCCGTAGTGATCGAGACGCCACAGCAGCGGAGCGATTGCCACGTCGAGCATCGAGAAGTCATCGCCGAGCAGGAACTTCTGCTTGGCGAAGAGCGGCGTCAATTCGACAAGACGGTCGCGGATATGCACCCGCGACTTGTCGGCCGTCTTGAGGTTGCGTTCGAGCGCATCGATATGGCTGAACAACTCATGCTCCATCGTATGCAGCAGCTGGCGTGCCTTGGCACGCGTCTGCGGATCAGGCGGCATCAGTTGCGGATGCGGGAAACGCTCGTCGATGTACTCGTTGATGATGTTCGACTCGTACAACACGAGGTCGCGATCGACCAGCACCGGCACCCGGTTGTACGGGTTGATGACCGCGATATCCTCGGGTTTGTTGAACAGGTCGACGTCAATGACCTGGAAATCCATCTGCTTCTCGTACAGGACGATACGGCAGCGATGACTGAACGGGCAGGTGGTGCCCGAATACAAGTTCATCATGGCACTGGTTCCCCAGGAATAGTCGGAATCACGTACCACACGACGTACGGGTGGATTCATATCTCGATGCCCCATGGCTGGATTGTCAAATAGTTTGGTTAGTGAATGTCTCGCCAGTATTCGCGTTTGAGCGCATAGGCGAAGACGAAGAGGATGGCCAGGGCGATCAGCACGACCACGCCCAGATGCTTACGAAAGTTTTGTACCGGCTCGCCAATGTAGTTCAAGAAACCGACCAGATCGGCAACCATCGCATCGTACTCGGCAGGCTGCAACAGACCAGGCTTGGCCAGCGTCAGCCTGTGATCCTTGCCCATGACCTGCTCGCCCTGCAGTTCCCAAAGGGCATGTGGCATGCCGACGTTGGCGAATACCGTATTGTTCCAGCCGGTCGGACGACCATCGTCACGGTAGAAGCCACGCAGATAGGTATAAAGCCAGTCGGCGCCGGAATAGGCCGCCGTCGAGCGCGCGCGGGCGATCACGGTCAGGTCGGGGGGCGGAGCACCGAACCACTGCTTGGCTTCGGCGCGCCGCATCGCGATGGTCATCAATTCGCCGACCTTGTCCTGGGTGAACAGAAGGTTGTCCTTGATCTGTTGCTCGGTCAGGCCGATGTCCGTCAGGCGGTTGTAGCGCATATAGGACGCCGAGTGACAGTTCAGGCAATAATTGACGAACACCTTGGCGCCGTTCTGCAGTGCCGCGTAATCCCGTCCGCGATCAGGCGCCTTGTCGAGATGCAAGTCGGCGCCAGCTGCAAAGACCTGTACTGAAGCCAGCAAGGGTGCCCAGAATAATGCAATCAGCAACTTTCTCATTATCACGTCACCCTTTCCGGCTCGGCTTTGCATTTATCCAGCGATGTGTAGATCGGCATCAGCAGGAAGAAGGCGAAATAGAGGATCGTGCAGATCTGCGCGACCAGCGTGCGGCCAGGCGTCGGCGGCAGGATGCCCAGGTAGCCGAGGATCAGGAAGCTGATCACGAAGATCGTCAGCGCGCCCTTGTAGAGCGGGCCGCGATAGCGGATCGACTTGACCGGGCTGCGGTCGAGCCAGGGCAGGAAGAAGAAGATCATCACGCCGAGCCCCATGAAGATCACGCCCCAGAGCTTGGCGTCGATCCAGAAGAAATTCACCGTGTTGGCGCGCAGGATCGAATAGTAGGGCGTGAAGTACCAGACCGGCGCGATGTGCGGCGGCGTCACCAGCGGGTCGGCGGGGAAGAAGTTGTTGTACTCCAGGAAGTAGCCGCCGCCTTCGGGCAGGAAGAAGACGATCACCGCGAACGCCATCAGGAAGACCACCACGCCGACGATGTCCTTGACCGTGTAGTACGGGTGGAAGGGAATGCCGTCGAGCGGGATGCCATTGGCGTCCTTCTTCTTCTTGATCTCGATTCCGTCCGGATTGTTGGAGCCGACTTCGTGCAGCGCCATGACGTGCGCCGCCACCAAGCCGACCAGAATCAGCGGAATGGCGATCACGTGGAAAGAGAAGAAGCGGTTGAGCGTCGCGTCGCCGATCACGTAATCGCCGCGAATCCAGACGCCAAGCTCGGGGCCGATCAGGGGAATCGCCGTGAACAGGTTGACGATCACCTGGGCGCCCCAGTAGGACATCTGGCCCCAGGGCAGCAGATAGCCCATGAAGGCCTCGGCCATCAGGCACAGGTAGATCAGCACGCCGAAGATCCAGATCAGCTCGCGCGGTTTGCGGTACGAGCCGTACAGCATGCCGCGGAACATGTGCAAGTAGACGACCACGAAGAAGGCCGAGGCACCGGTTGAATGCAGGTAGCGGATCAGCCAGCCCCAGGGCACGTCGCGCATGATGTACTCGACGCTGGCGAAGGCTACCGGGACGCCGGAGGCGTTCAGCGAGGCGTCCGGCTTGTAGTGCATGACCAGGAAGATGCCCGTGACGACCTGGATCACCAGCACCAGCAGCGCGAGCGAACCGAAGAAGTACCAGAAGTTGAAGTTCTTCGGCGCGTAATACTTGGCCAGATGGTCGTTCCACAGGGCCAGCAAGGGAAAGCGGGCATCGATCCATTCCAGCAGGTTGCCGGAGGTCGTGCCGTCGGACTTGTATTTTTCGGCGTTGGGGGCACCCATGGATTAGGCTCCCTTTTTGTCTTCGCCGATCAGGATCCTGGCGTCGGACAGATAAACATGGGGCGGAATCTCGAGGTTGTCCGGCGCGGGCATGCTCTTGTAGACGCGGCCAGCCAGGTCGAAGGTCGAACCGTGGCAGGGACAGAGGAAACCGCCCGGCCAGTCGGCCGCAATGCCCGACTCGGCGCCGCTCTTGAACTTTTCGGTCGGGGAACAGCCCAGATGCGTACAGATCCCGACCGCCACCAAAAATTCCGGTTTGATCGAGCGGTGCTCATTCTTCGCGTAGGCAGGCTGCATGTTGCGATCCGACTTCGGATCGGACAGCTTTGCACCCAACTGCGCCAGATTGTCGAGCATTTCTTTCGTACGGTGGATGATCCACACCGGCTTGCCACGCCATTCGACGGTCATCATTTCGCCGGGGGCAAGCTTGCTGACATCGACCTCGACAGGGGCACCGGCCGACTTGGCGCGCTCGGAAGGCGCAAAAGTACTGACAAACGGGACGACAGCCGCCACCCCGGCCACACCTCCAGCAACCGACGTGGCGACCAGCAGGCGACGCCTGCCACAATCTACTGTATCGTCACAACTCATGTTGTTTTCCTGAAAAGTAATAATGCCAGAGCAAAAAGCTTGGCGATTGTACTGAACCCGAAAACAGATTTAAAGCACAAATTGACTAAGTCAATGTTTATACGCTAATAATCTCGTCTTTCGAGCAACGCCTGGGCGACACTGGCGGCATCGGAATACTCGATTTCGCTGCCGAGCGGCAGCCCTCGGGCAATACGGCTGACCTTGATACCGCGCGTGTGGAGCATTTCCGAGAGGTAATGGGCAGTAGCCTCACCCTCGTGCGTCAGGTTGGTGGCCAAAATCACCTCCTTGACCATCCCATCGCCTGCCCGGGCGAGCAGTCGGTCGAAAGCCAGTTCGCGCGGTCCAACGCCATCGAGCGGACTGAGGCGTCCCATCAGCACGTAGTACAAGCCATTGTAGGCATGCGTCTGTTCCATGGTATTGAGGTCGGCAGGCATCTCGACGACGCACAATTGCGATGGATTGCGTCTGGGCGACAGACAACGATCACAGACCTCGGCCTCGGTGAAATTATTACAGCGGTTGCAGTGCCGCAAGTTCCTCAGCGCCTGATCGAGCGACCGGGCCAGCCGCTCTGCACCGCGCGGGTCATGCTGCAACAAATGATAGACCATGCGTTGAGCCGATTTCGGTCCAACCCCCGGCAAGCAGCGCAGGGCGGCAATCAGCTCATCCAGCGCGGAAGGCGTCACCATCAGTGGAGATGGCGCGGCATCGACTCTTCTTCCTGTTCGGGCAGTTCGGCATGCACGGGTTCGCCCTCTGGATTCGGATAGAGCGGCGCTCCGCAATCGTCGCAGTACTCGAGCGGGAAGCGGTGATCAAGTACCAGCACCTCGCGCACACCCGCATCGCGCAGGACGGTTTCGATCTGGCCCGGCAGTTCGGCCGCCTCGTCTTCGTTTTCAAGCAGTGGCCAGACCACGCCGTGGACTACTTCCGCCGTTTCGCCAAGCGTGAAACCGATACGGTATTCCTCGATCTGGCGGTCGTAATAAGGAGCCACCACCGCACGCAGGTTCGTGGCTGGCATGTTCAGGGTCGTCTGCAGGAAGGCGACGGCCGAGCGGAGCGAATACGGACGCGAGGCACGGTCGGCCTCGCGGATCGCCGCATGAAAGGATTGCGGCAGCAAGGGTTCGGTCGCGCAGGCCGGCAACAAAGCCCGCAGGACTTCGCCCCCTTGGGCGCGCCACTGCTTGAGTGCCTCGTTGCGACTGCCGTCCTCTTCCTGCCAGCGGAACAACGGCCCCCCGGCGGACACACAAACCACGCCGATCAGATAGCGTGTATCGGAGAGGAAATTCATGGTTTCCGCCATCTGGCTCGCATCGAGCTTGAGATCGCGGCCATGCAGTGCCGTCTTCCCGAGCTTTTCGGTCAGTGCCGCAGTCTCGCAATAGCTCTGCGGCAACTGGTCCGGGCTGAAGAAGTAATCGGCGAGGCCAAAGCGTACGTCAGCAGCGAACACATGGGCTTGCAACTGGACACGCAGGTTGGTCAGCACTTCGGGCACTATCGAGCCCGAGGGTATCGCATACCGCGACCATGCCAGCACAGGTGCGGCGAACAGCAATACATCCTGACCAGCCCCCGCACCCGCCAAAGCATGATGGTAGGCCTCCGCACAGTTTTCGACCATGTCGGCGAGCTCGTCGTAGGCGCGACCACCTACACCATAGAGATGATCCAGCGCCGCGTTCAATGCAGCCTCGTCCTGGTTGCGCAACAGACGATCGATGGTGACTGACAGGCGACGCTCCCAGAACGTGTCCTCCAGCCGGCTGCCCGACAAACTCAGTTGCGTGGCGAGGCGAATCAACTCCTCGGTATCGGGGGTTTGCTTGGTACGACGGGAAAAACGGGTGCGTTTCATGGCAAATCAACAATAAATTTCAACAGGAACTCAAGCCGCGCTGCAGATCGGCTTCGATATCGTCAATCGCTTCGAGACCGACCGCGATGCGCACCAAGCCTTCGGTAATCCCTGCCTCGGCGCGCGCCTCGGGGGCGACTCGGCCATGCGTTGTCGTCGCGGGATGGGTGATGGTCGTCTTCACATCCCCCAGATTGGAGGTGATCGACAACAATTTGCAGTTGTCGACGACACGCCAAGCAGCATCCCTACCCTGCTTCATCTCGAATGAAACGATGGCGCCACCTGCCGACTGCTGGCGTTGCGCCAGCGCATGTTGCGGATGAGACGGCAACCCGGGATAGAACACACGCTCGATGGCGGGATGCTTTTCCAGCCGGCGCGCCAGTTCGAGCGCGTTGGCCGAATGTGCCTGCATGCGCAGATTCAGCGTTTCCAGTCCCTTGAGCAGCACCCAGGCATTGAATGGCGACAGGCTGGGGCCGGCGGTGCGCATGAACTTGAATACCTCCTCGACGGGCGCCTTCGCACCACAGACCGCACCGCCCATCACACGGCCCTGCCCATCGAGATGCTTGGTGGCGGAATGGATGACGAGATCGGCACCGAATTCGAGTGGTCGCTGCAAGGCAGGTGTGCAAAAACAGTTGTCGACGACCAGGAGCGCGCCAACAGCATGCGCCATGTCCGCCAGCGCGGCCATGTCATGCACCTCGGTCAATGGGTTGGAGGGTGTCTCGATGAATACGAGTTTGGTGTTTGGCTGGAGTGCTTTCCTGAAACTTTCGGGATCGCAACCGGGAACGAAGGTAGTCGTCACGCCGAATTTCGGCATGATCGTGCCGAAGAGCGCCTGGCTCGCGCCGAAGATGCCACGCGCAGCGACGACATGGTCGCCGGATTGCAGCAGCGCCAGCGCGGTGGCGAGGATGGCCGACATGCCGCTCGCCGTCGCGATGCAGGCCTCTGCGCCTTCCAGCACGGCGAGGCGATCCTGGAACAGCGTCACTGTTGGATTGGTGAAGCGCGAATAGGTATAGCCCTCGATCTCCCCGGCGAACAGCGCCGCCGCCTGCGCAGCGTTCTGGAACACGAAACTGGAAGTCAGGTAGAGCGCTTCGGAGTGCTCGCCGAATTGGCTTCGCTCCTGTCCGGCGCGGATCGCGAGGGTATCGAACTGGTATTGAGAATTGTCGTTCATTCGGAATTGACGAGGTTGAGATCGAGCTGGCCACCTTCGCCATCGTCCCGTAGGGGCCGGGAACGCGCTGCCTCGATACTGTTCAGGTAGTCTGCGCTGACGTCGCCGGTGATGTACTGGCCGTCGAAACAGGAAGTGTCGAACTGCGTCAGTGCCGGATTAATGTCGCGCACCGCTTTTTTCATGGCTTCGAGATCCTGGTAGATCAACGCATCGGCGCCGATTTCCTGGCGAATTTCCTCGTCACTACGGAAGGCGGCGATCAGTTCGGTCCGCGAGGGCATGTCGATGCCATAGACATTGGCATGGCGTACTGGCGGGCTGGCCGAGGCAAAATAGACCTTCCTCGCACCCGCTTCGCGCGCCATCATGATGATCTCCTTACTGGTCGTGCCACGTACGATCGAATCATCTACGAGCAGGACGTTCTTGCCCCGGAACTCCGAGCTGATGGCGTTGAGCTTCTGGCGGACCGACTTCTTGCGCGATGCCTGGCCGGGCATGATGAAGGTGCGGCCGATATAACGGTTCTTCACGAAGCCCTCGCGGTAGGGCACGCCCAGCCGCGTCGCCAGTTCCAGCGCCGCCGGACGACTCGAATCGGGTATCGGGATCACCGTGTCGATCGCCAGATGCGGCATGGTATGGCGAATCTTGTCGGCGAGCGACACGCCCATGCTGACCCGCGACGCATAGACCGATACACCGTCGATCAGCGAATCCGGCCGCGCCAGATAGACGTACTCGAACATGCAGGGCGCATGCTGGGTCTTCTCGGCGCACTGGCGGCTGATGAACTGACCACGCGTATCGATCAGTACCGCCTCGCCCGGCTCGACGTCGCGCAGGAACCTGAAGCCGAGGGTGTCGATGGCCACGCTCTCGGAGGCGACCAGATACTCTGTACCCTCGGATGTTTCGTTCTTGCCGATCACCAGCGGCCGGATCCCGTAGGGATCGCGGAAGGCCAGCAGCCCGTAGCCGGCGATCATCGCCACCACGGCGTAGGCGCCGCGCACGCGCTTGTGCATGCCCGCCACGGCCTTGAAGATCGTTTCCGCATCGACCTGGTATTTCGTCGACGCCACCTGAAGTTCATGTGCCAGCACATTGAGCAGCACCTCGGAATCCGAGTTGGTGTTCATGTGGCGCAGATCCTGCAGGAACATGTCGCGCTTGAGTTGTTCGGCGTTGGTCAGGTTGCCGTTGTGCGCCAGCATCAGCCCGAAGGGCGAATTGACGTAAAAGGGCTGCGACTCGGCGGCGTTGTAGGCAGAACCCGCCGTCGGATAGCGGCAATGGCCGATGCCCCAGTTACCGACCAGGTTGCGCATGTTGCGCGTGCGGAAGACGTCGCGCACCAGCCCCGGTCCCTTGTGCATGTGGAAGCGCCCGCCTTCGGCCGTCGCGATGCCGGCAGCATCCTGACCGCGGTGCTGGAGCACCTGCAGACCGTCATAGAGCAACTGATTGACTGGTGTGGTCGCGACCACCCCTAGAATGCCGCACATCGTTTCACCCTATCGGTATTGAATCTGTTTTGCCAACTCCGGCGGCAACCATGGTTTGGCTGCCAGCACACCCGTTTCCAGCGGCGGCGCGAACATCGCCTGCCGCCACCATTGCTGCTGCGGCAGCGGCGTCAGCCCCGCCAGCAGAACCAGAATCAATAGCGCCAGCATACCCCGCACCACGCCGAACAGCGAACCCAGCACCCGGTCGAGCGGCCGCAATCCCACTGCCTTGAGCAGGAGCGTCGTCATCCAGCGCAATAGAGCGAAACCGATCAGCACCGCGACGAATACGCCGACAAAACCCGCCAACTGCCGCCACAGGGGATCCGGCAACTCCGCGAGCAACAGATTGCCAGCCGGAATCGCCCACATGCGCGCCGCGATGAAGGCGGCCACCCATGCTATCAGGGCGAGAATTTCGCTCACCACCCCACGGGCAATGCCCACTAGCAGGGAAATGACCATGACGGCAATTACAAAATAGTCGAAGAGCGTCAAACCGGATCACCACGATTCACGTTTTCTTGGCAACCGGACCATCGACGCCAATGATCTTGACCCGGGCTTTCGCCTTCTCGGCGGCTTCCTGACTGGGGAAGGGACCGGCTCGGACGCGGGTGCGCGAACCATTGGGTGTTTCAACCTTTTCCGTGTAGGCAGGGATACCCAATTCTTTCAGCTTGCCAAGAAGATTCTTGACTCGCCCGGGTTCCGAGTAGGCACCCAACTGCACTTCCCAGGTTTCGCCACCCGTTGTAGACGGAACAGGTTTCGCTTCGGGCTTGGGTTCAGGCTTGGCTTCGGGTTTCTGCTCCGGCTTTGGCTCGGGTTTGGCCTCCGGCTTCGGCTCAGGCTTGGCGATCGGTTTGATGTCCGTCTTGGCGACGGGGTTGGCGAGGGGCGACGATTTCTGCGGCGCACCTTCGTCCGGACTGGGAATCCGCACCTGGATATCCTTGAGCGGCGGGGCCGGCTGATGATCCATCACCATCGGCAGAATGATGGCGGCGAACAGCGCCAAGGCCACGGCACCGATCAGTCGGCGGCGCGCACGCTTCTTCAGCAGCGTTGCCTCATCCATCTGCACGCCCCTGCCTGCTTCTCGTGCCTCTTTGTCCTCTTGCGCCATGTCATTTACCGCGGTTCAGGAAACGCATCACCCCTGCCACCGTCAGGAAGGATCCGAAGGTCAAAATTCTATCATCGACGCCTGCGTTCTCCTGTGCATGCAGCATCGCGGCGGCGGGCGATTCGAATCCCGGTGCCGTCTCGCCAGCGCCGAGTTTCACGATTATTTCCGCCAGATGCGCTGCGCTTGCCGCGCGCGGGCCGGGCAAGTCGCAAGGCAGCCAGCGGGCAACACGACCCTGCATGGCGGCAACGACCCCCGCGATGTCCTTGTCGGCCATCATGCCGAACACGGCCCAAGTTGTTTGTGCAAACCCCATGTTGCCAATGCTGTGCGCCAGTTCCGCCGCTGCCTGCGGGTTGTGGGCGACATCAAGCACGATTTGAGGACGTCCCGGCAGGATCTGGCAACGCCCCGCCACCGCCACTTCGGCCAGCCCGCGGCGAATATCCTGCGCCGTCACCGGCAGGCGTTCATGCAGCGCATCCAGCGCCGCGATAGCGCAGGAGGCGTTGTTCAACTGGCAGTCGCCGCGCAATGCCGGTAGTGCGAGCCCGCCCAGATTCCGCCCCGTCTTGCTCCAGAACTGCCACTGGCCTTCCTGCCGCAGATAGCCGAAATCGCGGCCGAGGCATTGAAAGTCGGCGCTGGCGAGACGGCATTGTTCGCTCACGCTGGCCGGCGGATCGGCATCGCCACAGATCAGCGGTCTCCCTGGCCGGCAAATGCCCGCCTTTTCGTAGCCGATGGCTTCGCGCGTAGCGCCGAGATAATCCATGTGATCGAGCGCCACCGTGGTGACGACCGCGCAGTCGGGATCGTAGATGTTCGTGGCATCGAGACGCCCGCCCAGTCCGACCTCGAGGATGATCACATCGAGATTCGCGTCGGCAAACATCTCCCACGCGGCCAGCGTGCCGAATTCGAAATAGGTCAGCGGCACTGCTCCACGCGCTGCCTCGACACGCGCAAAGGCCGCGCAGAACGCTGCATCGTCCGCCGGCACGCCATTCAGGCGCACACGCTCGTTGTAGCGCAGCAGATGCGGCGAGGTATAGACGCCGACGCAATAGCCGGCGGCCAGCAGCATGCGCTCGATCAGCGCGCAGGTCGAACCCTTGCCATTGGTGCCGCCGACGGTGATGACCGGACAGGTCTGGCGTTGGTCAAGCGCTCGCGATACCTGCCGGACACGCTCGAGGCCGAGTTCGATGCCCGCCTGCCCGCGCGGATGCAGGCTTTCCAGATGGGCCAGCCAGTCGTCGAGGCAAGCTGGCGTGGCAGCCATCAGACGGCGGGAATCCTTTGCAACAGCGTCAGCACGCTGGCAAGCTGGTCACGCAACTGGCGCCGGTCGACGATCATGTCGATCGCGCCCTTTTCGAGCAGGAACTCGGCACGCTGGAAGCCTTCCGGCAGTGTTTCGCGCACCGTCTGTTCGATCACGCGCGGCCCGGCGAAGCCGATCAGCGCGCCGGGTTCGGCCATCACCACGTCGCCGACGAAAGCGAAGGACGCGGATACGCCGCCCATGGTCGGATCGGTCAGCAGCGTGAGGAAGGGCAACTGATGGCGCGTCAGGCGCGTCACGGCCGCCGTGGTCTTGCTCATCTGCATCAGCGACAGCAGGCCCTCCTGCATGCGCGCGCCGCCCGAGGCAGTGATGCAGAGAAAGGGCAGTTGGTGCTCGACGGCGACATTGACGCCGCGCACGAAACGCTCCCCCACCACCGACCCCATCGAACCACCCATGAATTCGAATTCGAAGCAGGCGACAACCAGCGGTAGCGTTTTCACCGCACCCTGCATCACCACCATGGCATCGGACTCACCCGTGTCGTCATGCGCCGCGGTAAGACGATCCGGATAGCGCTTGCTATCCTTGAACTTGAGTGCGTCGAGCGGGATGACCTCGCTGCCGATCTCGAAGCGCCCTTCCGGATCAAGGAGCAGATCGAGGCGCTCGCGCGCCTTCAGCCGATGGTGATGCCCGCATTTCGGGCAAACGCCGAGATTCTGCTCGAGGTCGGTCGCATACAGCACCGCTTCGCAGGACGGACACTTGCGCCACAAGCCTTCGGGGATCGACTTCTTCGCACCTTCGGCGCGCTTGATCTTAGGCGGCAATAATTTCTGGAGCCAACTCATTTCTGTGTCTCCCCCTTGGTTGCATCCATGGCCGTACGCACTTCACGGAGGAATGCAGTGATGCGTGCAGGCGCTTCGCCTTTCGCACTTTGCTCGATGGTTTCGATGATCTTGCTGCCGATTACGACCGCGTCGGCCACGCTGGCAATGCGTGCCGCACTGGCGGCATCGCGTATGCCGAAGCCGACGCCGACAGGCATGCCGACCTTCTCGCGGATTACCGGGATACGCCGCGCGACCTCGTCAAGATCGATGGCGGCCGAACCGGTGACGCCCTTGAGCGAAACGTAATAGATGTAGCCGCTCCCCAATTCGGCGACATCGGTGAAGCGCTGCTCGACCGAGGTCGGCGCCAGCAGGAAGATCGGATCGATGCCTTGCGTCTGCAACAGTTCGGCGAAGGCGGCGCATTCCTCGGGCGGATAGTCGACCGTCAGCACGCCATCGACGCCGGCAGCCTGCGCATCGCGGGCGAAGGCTTCCTGCCCATAGGCTTCGACCGGATTGGCATAGCCCATCAGCACAACGGGGGTGGTCGCATCGGTCTTGCGGAATTCATGCACCATGCCCAGCACGATGCGCAGACTGGTACCGAAGGTCAAGGCGCGCTCGGAAGCACGCTGGATGGTCGGACCATCGGCCATCGGATCGGAAAACGGGACACCCAGTTCGACGATATCGGCACCACCTGCCACCAGCGCGTGCATTAGCGGAACCGTCTGGCCCGGCTCGGGATCACCAGCCGTGATGAAGGGGATCAGCGCCTTGCGCTGCTGGCTTTGTAAATCGGCAAATTTGGCGGAAATTCTGGACATGATCAGAACCTTATCCCGGCTTTTTCGGCCACGGTGTGCATATCCTTGTCGCCGCGACCGGACAGGTTGACGAGCAGTATCTTGTCCTTGGCCAGCGTCGGCGCGATACGTGCCGCGTAGGCGAGCGCATGGCTCGACTCGAGCGCAGGAATGATGCCCTCGTTGCGGCACAGGTCATGGAAAGCCTTGAGCGCCTCATCGTCTGTGACGGTGACGTACTCAGCGCGGCCGGAATCCTTGAGCCAGGCGTGCTCGGGCCCCACACCCGGATAGTCGAGGCCGGCGGACACCGAGTGCGTCTCGATGATCTGGCCGTTCGGATCCTGCAACAGGTAGGTACGGTTGCCGTGCAGCACGCCGGGCTTGCCGGCGGTCAGCGAAGCCGCGTGCTTGCCGGTCTCCATGCCGAAACCGGCCGCTTCGACACCAACTAGCTTGACCTCGTCACGCGCAATGTAGTCGTAGAAGATGCCCATCGCGTTGGAACCGCCGCCGACGCAGGCGATCACCTGATCCGGTTGCCGTCCCGCCAGCGCCGACATTTGCGGGATACACTCGCGGCCGATCACCGACTGGAAATCGCGCACCATCATCGGATAGGGATGCGGGCCGGCCACGGTGCCGATGATGTAGAAGGTATTCCCGATATTGGTGACCCAGTCGCGCATCGCCTCGTTGAGCGCATCCTTCAAGGTCTTCGAGCCGGACTCGACCGGCACGACGGTCGCGCCGAGCACTTTCATGCGATAGACGTTGGCGGCCTGCCGTTTGACGTCCTCGCTGCCCATGTACACCACGCACTCCATGCCATAGCGCGCGGCAACCGTGGCGGTCGCGACGCCATGCATGCCCGCGCCGGTCTCGGCGATGACCCGCGGCTTGCCCATGCGCCGGGCCAGCAACGCCTGGCCGATGCCGTTGTTGATCTTGTGCGCGCCGGTGTGATTCAAGTCCTCTCGCTTGAGGTAAATCTGCGCCCCGCCAAGCGTTTCAGACCAGCGCCGGGCATGGTAGATCGGGCTGGGACGGCCAACGTAATGGGCAAGCTCATATTCGAACTCGGCCTTGAAGGCCGGATCGGTCCTGGCCGACGCATAGGCTTCGTCGAGTTCGGCGAGTGCCGGAATCAGGGTTTCGGCAACAAAAATGCCGCCATATTTACCAAAATGCCCGCGTTCATCGGGCATTTTGTATTTATTGTCTGACATCTGCCATTCTCACTGCCGCGATGAAGGCGGCGATTTTTTCAGCATCCTTGATGCCCTTGGAGAGCTCGACCCCACTGCTCACATCTACCGCCCAAGGACGCGATTTAACGACTGCTTCGGCGACGTTACCTTCATGAAGACCACCAGATAGGATCATTGGCAAGGGTAACTCCGCTGGAATTAGCGACCAGTCGAACGACTGCCCCGCTCCGCCGTACGCCTCGACCCAAGCATCAAGCAACAGACCCTGAGCGGTCGGGAACGCACGGGCAAATTCTAACAGATCGCCCCTTGTGCTATTCGGCTTCACCCGCGCCGCTTTGATGTAAGGGCGCCCGAACTGCTCGCAGTAATGTGCATCCTCCTCCCCGTGGAATTGCAGAAGATCGATTGGCACGTGTGCCAGAGTCTCTCGAACCGTAGCCGGCTCGGCATTGACGAACAGGCCGACCCGTGTCACGAAAGGCGGCACCTGCCGCGCCAACATGGCGGCCTCGCGAATCGCCAGAAAACGAGGGCTGGGAGGATAAAACACGAAACCGATGGCATCGGCTCCGGCATGCACTGCCGCAGTGAGATCTTCCTGACGGGTTATGCCGCAGACCTTGATGCGGGTTCGGTGCATGAGATTAACTGACTGGCAGTTGCGGAACCGTCATGATACGTCCCTGCTGGGGCAATGCCCACCGATCGCCGTAATCAACCCCGGTGAGATACAAACCGTCCGGTGCATAGGTCGGCGCACCCAGCCTTCGATCGCACACTGCCAGCAGATTCGCAAACCACGCCGGCGATTCGCGTCCCATGCCAACATAGACCAGCGCCCCGACCAGGTTGCGCACCATGTGGTGCAGGAAGGCATTGGCACAGCAGTCGAAGATCACGTAATCCCCCTGCCGCACGATGTCAAAACGATAGAGGATCTTGACCGGCGTTTTCGCCTGGCAACCGGACGCACGAAACGAGGAAAAATCATGCTCCCCGATCAGGTAAGTCGCCGCCGCCTGCATCGCTCCTATTTCCAGCGGCCGATGGCACCAGCCAACTTTGCCAGCCATCAGGCCGGGCCGTTCAGGTCGGTTCAGGAGAATGTAGCGATAGGAGCGTGCCCGCGCGGCGAAGCGGGCATGAAACTCATCAGTAACCGGCATTGCCCAACGCACTGCCACGGAGGCCGGCAAATGGGCATTCGTTCCACGCACCCAAGCGGTCACAGGGCGCTCAACCGAAACGTCGAAATGCGCCACCTGCGCCGTCGCATGCACCCCGGCGTCGGTTCGCCCGGCACAAACGACTTTGATCGGCAATCCAGCCACCGCAGTCAGTGCCTGCTCCAGCACATCCTGAACCGTATTACCCCCCGGCTGAGACTGCCATCCGAAGAAGCCGGTGCCGTCGTACTCGATGCCAAGCGCAACTCTCATGGCCGAACGATCAAGGTCATCAACGCCACCAGCACCAGCAATGCCAGAATGCCATCGCGCCAGCCAAAGCGTGGCCGGGCCAACACCAGAGTGTCCTCAAGCATAGTTTGCTTTTGCGCTATCGGCGAAAGCCATTCCCTCCAGCCGACCTGCTGTTTTTGCTCAACATACTCGAGTACCAGCATCAGCCTGACCACTGTAGTCTGGCGCCAGGGAAACGGCTTCAACAAACTGTGGAACCCGGCTAGCAGCCCCTGCGTACCCACCGACTGGTGCAACAAGGCAAGACTGGCGAGCATCGCCAGCAAACGTCCGATTTGCTCACCACCCTGATGAAGACCTTCAAGGGTAAGCCCGATATCGCCGAGAATGCCGGGCAGATACTCGCCCGGCGTGGCAAACAAATACAGCACGGCCAGGGACAACAGCAGCCAGCGGGAGCGACGCAACAGGTTGACACTACGCTCGGTGGCCAACAGGAGTGCAAGGCAGATACATGACGCGGCCAGCACGCTCACCCATGCAACAGTGAGCCACTGCAAGCTGACTGCGAAAGCCAGCCAGGAAAGCAACAGCGTAGCCGGATGCAACATCTGGGGAAGAGTTGCCGCGACATCGTTGCCGATGTCGCGGCGTTGGATCAGGCGCTCAACTGGTCGAGTTTCGCTCGTGCCAGAGCCAGCTGGGATTCGCTACCCTCATTGACAACCTCATTCAGCAACTCGCGCGCGCCTTCGATATCCCCCATTTCCTCATAGGCTTGAGCCAGTTCCAGCTTCGTCGCCACTTCGGGATTATCTGGCTGGGCGGTCACGGCCTGAGTTGCCGGCTGACTGATTTCATCAGGGAAATCCAGAACCAGATCAGTCGTTTCAGCCAACGGTTCGGAATCTGCTGTTCCCGCAGGTTCCTGGTCGAGTTCGAGATCGAAATCGAGCTTGAGATCAGCAATACCACCACCAAGGACATCTTCCTCAGGCTTAGTCTCGGTGGCCAAATCAATTGCGGTTTCAATCGGCAGGGCGGTATCAGATACAACATCCGCAGCCGGCTCGACAGGCGACCCCAGATCAAGGTCGAAATCCATCTCGGCCAAATTGATCTCTGCGGGTGAAACGGCATTATCCACAACCGCTTCGACAGCTTCCTTGGCTTCTGGCGTACCAAGGTCGAAATCGAAATCGAGGCTCATTTCCTCTTCGACAGCAGGCGATGCAACCGCCTGTTCGGCGGCAGTTACCGCAGCCGACGCTTCGGCTCCAGCTGTGGTACCCAAGTCAAGGTCGAACTCCAATGAGGGCGTTTCCTCGACAACTGGAGCCATCGCCGCCTCTGCAACTGGCGACATCAAGGTTTCACCGGAGACTTCCCCAGCCTGGATTGATTCGACCGTCACGGAAGGTTCGACACTATCCGTTGCCAGCTTCAAAACCTCTGCCGCGGCGGCCGCAGCACCAAAAATCCCGCCCGAGAGACCCAGCGTGCGGGCCATGGCCAAAGTCTTGTCCCAATCCGCACCACGCCCGTTATTCAGGGTGCGAAGTTTCTCTGCGATTGTTTCGAACTGGGCGAGATTTTCCTGCTTCGCATACAGTTCGAGTAATTTCATATGGATCGCCGAACGGGAAGGATCCTTGTTGAGGCCCTCCTGAAGTATTTCTTCGGCCTGGCGATCACGGCCGTAGGCCATCAAAACATCGGCCTCGGCAACCGGGTCGACGATTTCCTCGTTCGTCAGCAATCCGCCTTCGCTGAACTCGCTCTGAATGGATATCTCACCTGCTTCAAACGCTGTTGCCGGACCGGGAGATGCCGGCTTGGCTTCCTGAACGCCAGAGGCCGACGCTGCGGCCACCGAAGCAAATGGCTCCGCATTGAAGGCGGATTCTTCGGCCTGAGCCTTTTTCCGCCGCCAGGAGGAGAAGCCGAGATAGCCGAGCAGCAGTGCGAGGAGGCCACCGCCGCCATAAACGAGTTCTGGATTCTCATCGATGAAACTCGGCTCGGGCTGAGGTGGGGGAGGCGGTACTGCTGGCTTCTTGGCCACGGGCGCCGGTGCGGGTTGGGCAGGCTTCGCGGGCTCTGCTACGGGTGCCGGCTTGGCATCCTCAGCGACTTTCGGGGGTTCGGTAGTTGCGGCTGGGGTAGGCGAAGTTGCCGCAGTTTCGGCCTTGGCAGGTTCAGCAGCTTTATCGGCAGGCTTGGGTTGGGCGGCTTCGCTTTCCTGTTGCAGCTTTACGCCAGCCTGACTCTTGACTTCGACCAGCTTCTTCAGGTTCTCGATATTCTTCTCAAGCTGGACAATCCGCTCCGACGCTTCGCGCAATGCCTTGTCGCGCGCGATCAAATCTTCTTCCAGGCTGCCGCCAGCAGCAGGCTTTGCGGCTTTGGCCGGCTCGGTACGAGAAACCTCCAGCTTGTCCTTAGGGGCAGGCGCCGGAGACTTGTCCTCAACCTGCGGCTTGATCATGCCGCTGACCTGCTGTTTTGGGGCAGCCTCAGGTGCGGACGCCTCAGAAACAGTACCAGCCAAGCGGTTGCGATATGCGTTGAACTCGCCGACATGACTGATGACCAGCTTGCGTGCTTCGGCGGCATCAACCTTGCCGGCCTCCTCCGCGCTAGGCACACGCAGGATCTTTCCTGCGCGCAGACGATTCATGTTGTTGCCGGCAAAAGCGTCCTGGTTACCGTTGAACAATGCAACCAGCATCTGATCAAGCGTTACGGATTCCAGACGTGTTTCCCGCGCGATTTTGCCAAGCGTATCGCCCGATTTGACCTGGTAATCCCCCGCCATCGGCTGTTTCACAGCAGCAGCCACTGCCTTGGGTTGTGCCGGGGCAGCCGCAGTAGCAGATGGGAGAGTCTTGGTCGTAGGAGCAGCAGGCGACACCACCGATGCAGGCTTGGCAACCTGGAGCAGCTCGGGCGGATCGAGGAGGAAAGTGTATTCCCTCACCATCCGTCCCGACGTCCAACTCAGCTCGACCAGAAAATGCAGGAAAGGCTCGCTGATCGGGCGAACCGTCGTCAGCTTCAGCACCGGCTGGCCGGCAGCATTCTTGTCGACAGCAATGCGCACATCCGACAACAATGGCATGTACTCGATGCCAGCTTCCCGGAAAGCCTCATGGGAAGCCAGCTTCGCCGTCATCGCCCCCAACTCGGCCGGCGTCGCGGTAATCGCAACCTCGGCATTGAGTTGCTGGCCGATGCCGGAATACACACTCAACTTTCCAAGACCAGCCGCCTGCGCACTGAAAGCACTGGTCAGCAGCACAGCCATCAAGGACGTTTTGAATATCGATGGTTTGAGTGATTTATTCACATTTAACCCCGCCGGGTATTGGTAGGACGGTATTCAAAATAACATCATGTACTTAAAGGCGCAAGCTCGACCTTTGCTTTATATGCCGAATACGATTATCCGAGCAGAATCCGCAACATTCGGCGCAGGGGCTCGGCCGCTCCCCAGAGCAACTGGTCGCCGCAGGTGAAAGCACCGAGATATTCCGGCCCCATCGCCAGCTTGTGCAGGCGACCAACCGGAACAGTCAGCGTGCCGGTGATGGCAGCCGGTGTCAGTTCGCGCTCTGAAATCTCGCGCTCGTTCGGCACAACCTTGACCCAGTCGTTCCCCTTGGCAATGATGTCGCTGACTTCATCCAGCGGCACATCCTTGTTGAGCTTGACGGTCAGGCCTTGCGAATGACAACGCATCGCACCAACGCGCACGCACAAACCGTCGATCGGGATGCTGCCCGGGCTGCGGAATGCCGGCTTGCCGAGAATCTTGTTGCACTCGGCGCCCCCCTTCCACTCTTCCTTGGACTGGCCGCCTTCGACCGGCACGTCGATCCAGGGAATCAGGCTGCCAGCGAGTGGTACGCCGCGAAAGTTCTTGGTCGGCATGCTGGCCGAACGCATGGTTTCGGCAACCTTGCGGTCGATATCGAGAATCGCCGAAGCCGGGTCAGTCAATTCGGCCTTCACGGCATCATGCAAGGTTCCCATCTGCGCCAGTAGTTCGCGCATGTTCTGCGCACCGGCACCCGACGCAGCCTGATAGGTCATCGCCGAGATCCACTCGACGAGGTTGTGGTGAAACAGCCCGCCGAGGCCCATCAGCATCAGCGATACCGTGCAGTTGCCGCCGATGTAGTTCTTGACACCCTTGGCCAAGCCGGCCTTGATGACGTCGAGGTTGACCGGGTCGAGGATGATGATGGCATCGTCGGCCATGCGCAGGCTCGAAGCCGCGTCGATCCAGTAGCCGTTCCAGCCAGCGGCACGCAGCGGGCCGAAGACTTCCTTGGTGTAGTCGCCGCCCTGGCAGGTGATGATCACGTCCATCTGCCTCAGCGCCGCGATGTCCTTGGCATCCTTGAGCGGCACGCCACCCGACTCTGCCGGACCCTTGCCGCCGACATTGGATGTCGTGAAGAACACCGGATCGATCAGGGCGAAATCGCCCTCCTCGCGCATGCGCTGCATGAGCACCGAGCCAACCATGCCGCGCCATCCAACCAGACCTACCTTTTTCATTTCCATTTACCTCAAGTATCGAAACTTACAGCGCCGCGAGCACCGCGTCGCCCATTTCCTTCGTGCCAACCCGCTTCATGCCTGCCTCGTAGATGTCGCCGGTACGGAAGCCTTGCGCCAGCACCTTCTTGACTGCGTTTTCAACTCGACTCGCAGCGGCCTCATTATTGAATGTATAGCGCAACATCATCGCCGCCGACAGAATCGTCGCCAGCGGATTGGCCACGCCCTTGCCCGCGATGTCGGGGGCGGAACCATGGCTCGGCTCGTAGAGGCCCTTGTTCTTTTCGTCGAGCGATGCCGACGGCAGCATGCCGATCGAGCCGGTCAGCATTGAGGCCTCATCAGAGAGGATGTCGCCGAACATGTTGCCGGTCACGACGACGTCGAACTGCTTCGGATTCCGCACGAGTTGCATCGCGCAGTTATCGACCAGCATGTGCGAGAGTTCGACATCCGGATAGTCCTTCGCCGTCTCGATGACGACATCACGCCAGAGCTGGGTGCATTCGAGCACGTTCATCTTGTCGACCGAGCAGACCTTCTTGCTGCGCTTGCGCGCGGCCTCGAAGGCGACACGTGCGATGCGGCGGATTTCGCTCTCGGAATAGATCATGGTGTTGAAGCCAACGCGTTCACCATTGCGGGTCTCGATACCGCGTGGCTGGCCAAAATAGATGTCACCCGTCAATTCGCGCACGATCAGGATGTCGAGGCCAGCTACGACTTCCGGCTTGAGCGTCGAAGCGTTCGCCAGCTCCGGGTAGAGCACGGCAGGACGCAGGTTGGCGAACAGACCGAGATCCTTGCGGATGCCGAGCAAGCCGCGCTCGGGACGCTGCTCGCGCGGATTGTTGTCCCACTGCGGGCCGCCGACCGCGCCGAGCAGTACCGCATCGGCTTCACGCGCCAGTTTCTGCGTAGCCTCGGGATAGGGATTGCCGGTCGCATCGACGGCACAGCCGCCGAGCAACGCCTCTTCCATCTCGAATTTCAGACCGAGCGCATTCAGAACGCGCACCGCTTCGGCGGTAATTTCCGGACCGATGCCATCACCGGGCAAAACGCAGATTTTCATTTTTATTTCCTGTCAGACTGATCGAAAGTTCTTACTTCGCGGAACGTTGAATGGCTTCGCCACCCTTTTCTATATCCTTGCCAATCCCTTGAACGGTGTTGCATCCGGCGAGAAAGGCGGCAGCAGCAATGAAAGCAAACAGCTTTTTCATGTTCGTCTCCGAAAAAAGAAAAAATTATCGCACAGGCTCAGCGCGAAACCGTCGGACGGTAGTAGCCAAGCGCCTCAGGCAGCCAGCGCTCGATGTCCTTGATGCGCTTCTCGTCGGCTGGATGCGTTGAAAGGAATTCCGGCGGTTTCGATTTACCTTTCGATGCCGCCGCCATGCGTTGCCAAAGGCCAAGTGCGGCGCGTGGATCGTAGCCTGCCTTGGCCATGTAAATCAGTCCCATGCGATCCGCCTCGGACTCGTGCAGCCGCGAATAGGGCAGCAGAACGCCGACCGCCGCGCCCGCGCCGAGCAGACCGACATAAAGATCCCGGTTGGGAGAATCGCTCGCAGCCACAACCGTTGCCACGCTCAAGCCGGCAACCACCATCTCCTGGCTCAGGCGCTCGCCGCCGTGACGAGCGATCGCATGCGCCACCTCGTGGGCAATGACCGCCGCAAGCCCGGCATCGTCCTGCGTGACCGACAGCATCCCCGTATAGATGGCAACCTTGCCACCCGGAAGGCAAAAGGCATTCAACATCTTGTCGTTGTCGATGACCTTGAACTCCCACTGGTAATCGCTGCGTCCCGTGGCTGCGGCGATGCGCTGGCCGATGCGTTGCACGCGAGCATTGATCTCTGCATCGGTCGCCAGCTTTTCCTTGCCCAGAATTTCCTTGAAGCTGGTCAAACCCATTTTGATTTCCTGCTGTTCGGAAACCATCTGTAATTGCGTGCGGCCGGTCACCGGCACACTCTCGCAACCTGCCAGCAACAGCCCCATCAAACCGGTCAGAAATAGCCTTTTCATCGTTACCTCAACGTTTTGCAAGAGAATCGGATGACAACCCACGCCATACCAACAACAGACCGAACGCGGCAAACAGGGAGGCCAATGTATAGGTCATCCCGGCTCCCAGCGTATCCCAGAACTGGCCACTGATCAAACCACCGACCATGCCACCAGCACCGAAGGAAATGCTGCCATAAAGCCCTTGCACCCGCGCCTGTTGCGCGGGTTCGAACCAGCGGATCAGTACCGCCATCGCGCCGGCATGGTAAGCGCCGAAGGTCGCGCCATGCAGGATCTGGGCGAACAGCAGGATCAGCGCATTGTCCGCCGCCCAGCCGATCAGCAGGAATCGCAGCACCGCGAGACCGAAACTGGCCAACAGGATGTTGCGCAAGGTAAAGTGCTTCATCAGCCGCGGCATGGCCATGAAGACAAAGATTTCCGCCACCACGCCGAGCGACCAGAGCATGCCGACCGCCATCTTGTCATAGCCGTGATCGACGAGGTGGATCGAGTAGAAGACGTAGAGCGGCCCATGCGCGACCGACATGAAGAAACACGCGGCCAGCAGGGTCACCACTTCTGGGCGCCGCAGTTGTTCCCCGACCGGTGGTGCCGTCCCGCCAGCGCCGACTTTTGTTTCCGTGAGCGTCATGGCGCTGGCCAGCACGCTGGCGAGGATGAACAGGCAGCCCCAGAGTACCGCGGCGATCGGCAGGTAATCCAGCAAGGCACCCAGCCCCATCACGCTGACGATGAAGCCGATCGAACCCCACAGGCGGATGCGGCCGTAGCGCTCGGTCTGGCCGGCGAGGCGGTCGAGCGTCATCGCCTCGACCAGCGGCAATGCGGCGCTCCAGAAAAACCAGACGAGCGTCATCGCCACCAGCATCGGAACGTATTCGCGTGTGAAGAAAAAACCGCAAAAGCCCAGCACCGACCCTAGCGCGGCGAACTTGACGACCGCGGCACGCCGGCCGAGATGGTCAGCCAGCCAACCCCAGAGATTGGGCGCCAGCAGGCGCATGACCTGCGGCACCGACATCAGGACGCCGATTTCCCAGGCCGGCTGGCCGATATCCTGCAGATAAAGCGTGAAGTACGGCGCAAAAGCGCCGACAAAGGCAAAGTAGAAGAAATACCAGGCGGCCAGCCGTCCCAGAGGGCTCACGGAACGAACAGCGACCGCCTACTGAGACTTGTCAGGCAGGGTTTTTCTGGCCGACGCGAAAGGCCTGCAGGTAATGGTAAATGTCGTCCTTCAGCTTGACGCGCGCCTTCTTCATGTCTTCCATCGTGAAATCGCCGACCGGCATGTCGTGCTCTTCGAGATCCTCGACCTTGCCTGTCAGCCGGTCGTAACGGGCAACCATTGCCGCGAAGTAGGCGTAATTGGCCTTCATCGCATCGATGGCGTCGCGCATCTCGGGAAATTCGGTATAAAGATCATGGTGATCGACGTGCATGGCTGTTTTCTTCCCTGTTTGTCGTGTTTTTAAAATCGGTGCAAATTCTATCAGGCAATCTCGCCCGGTTTTCCCGGGATCGCCGGTGTCGGGCAGCGTACATCCGCGCATTGCGCCCGATGCAGGAGTGCCGCATCCATCAGCACCAGCGCCAGCATTGCTTCGACAATCGGTGTGGCGCGAATGCCGACGCACGGATCGTGGCGGCCTTCCGTCGACACGACGGCCGGTTGGCCCGCAAGGTCGATCGAGCGGCGCGGCAAGCGGATGCTCGAGGTCGGCTTGATGGCGATGCTCGCCGTCACGTCCTGTCCGGATGAAATGCCGCCAAGGACGCCGCCCGCGTGGTTGCTCAGGAAACCTTCCGGCGTCAGCTCATCGCCATGTTCGCTGCCGCGCTGGGTCACGCTATCGAAACCGGCGCCAATTTCCACGCCTTTGACGGCATTGATGCCCATCATCGCGTAGGCGATCTGAGCGTCGAGCCGGCCATAGACCGGATCGCCCCAACCCGGCGGCACACCGGTGGCCTGTACATCGATGCGCGCACCGACGGAATCGCCGTCCTTGCGCAACTGGTCCATGTAGGCTTCGAGTTCCGACACGATGGCCGCGTTCGGGACGAAGAAGGGATTGCGATCGATCTCTTCGGCCGCGATAAACGGGATTTCGATGGGGCCAAGCTGGCTCATCCAGCCGCGCACCAGGATGCCGTAGCGCTCCTTCAGCCATTTCTTCGCGATGGCACCGGCGGCGACACGCACCGCCGTTTCCCGGGCCGATGAACGTCCGCCACCGCGATAATCGCGGATGCCGTATTTCTGCCAGTAAGTGTAATCGGCGTGGCCGGGGCGGAAGGTCTGGGCGATGTTGCCGTAATCCTTGCTGCGCTGGTCGGTATTGCGGATCAGCAGGGCGATTGGCGTACCCGTCGTCTTGCCTTCGAACACGCCGGAGAGGATCTCGACCGCGTCGGCCTCGCGGCGTTGCGTGACATGGCGCGATGTACCGGGTTTGCGGCGGTCAAGTTCGACCTGGATCTCGGCAGCGCTGATCTCGAGCCCCGGCGGGCAACCATCAACCACGCAGCCGATGGCCGGGCCATGCGATTCGCCGAACGACGTGACACTGAACAGCGTACCGATGGTGTTGCCGGACATGCGATGCCTATCTGAAATAAAACCGAAACAAGTCTATCACGCTACTTTGAACCATCAACCGCAACGTTCGAGCAGCCCCTTCTTGCCCGGCTTGCCGCGCCAGTCGTCGGCATCGGGCGCTGGCGCCTTGCGTTCGATGATCGCTGGCCACTGCTTCGCCAGTTCCGCATTCAGAGGAATCATGTCGCGCTGATCGAGTGGCACATCATCCTCGGCGAAGATCGCCTCGGCCGGGCACTCCGGAACACACAGCGTGCAATCGATGCACTCGTCCGGATCGATGACGAGGAAGTTCGGCCCTTCGCGAAAACAATCGACCGGGCAGACATCGACACAATCGGTGTATTTGCACTTAATGCAATTTTCTGTGACAACGTAAGTCATGATCCCCTCCTGTTAATCCTTGTCGACGTAAGGATTCTTGGTGATCTTGAACTGGATGCGCAGCGGCGTCCCTTGCAGCTTGAAGGCCTCTACATAGACATGTTCGAGGTAACGCACATAGGCCGGCGGCACATGTTCCAGCGCATTCCCATGGATGACCACGACCGGCGGATTGCTGCCGCCCTGATGAGCATAGCGCAGTTTCGGGCGCACGTTGCCGTGACGCGGCGGGGCCTGCTTCTGCACCGCGTCGAGCAGCACGCGCGTCAGCTTGGGCGTCGTCAGTTTGACCATCGCTGCGGCATAAGCCTTGTCGACCGATTGCAGCACGCTCGCCACACCTTGCCCCTTCAGCGCGGAAATATAGTGCGTGCGGGCAAAGCCGAGAAAGTTGAGCTTGCGCTGGATGTCCTGCTTGACCTGATCACGGCGATACGCATCGATGGCGTCCCACTTGTTGACCGCCAGCACCAGGGCACGGCCGGCTTCGATGCAGAAGCCGGCGATATGGGCATCCTGATCCGAAATATCCTGGCTCGCATCGACCATCAGGACGACGACATTGGCCGCCTCGATCGCCTGCAGCGTCTTGACCACGGAAAACTTCTCGATGGTTTCGAACACACGTCCCTTGCGCCGCAGGCCGGCGGTGTCGATCAAGGTGTAATGCTTGCCGTTGCGCTCGAAGGGTGTGGAAATCGCATCGCGCGTGGTGCCCGGCATGTCGAAGGCGATCATGCGTTCCTCGCCGAGCAGCGTGTTGATCAGCGTGCTCTTGCCCACGTTCGGACGGCCCACCACGGCGACGCGCGGCCCGGCTTCGGCTCCCTCGTCGGGTTCGTCTTCGGGAAAATCGGCCAGTACGAGTTCGAGCAGTTCGCGTACGCCTTCGCCATGCGCCGAGGAAATCACGCGCGGCTCGCCGCAGCCAAGTTCGTGGAACTCCGCCGCAACCAGGTCCCGGTTCATGCCCTCGGCCTTGTTGACGACGAGATGCAACGGTCTGCCGCTGCGGCGCAGCTGTTCTGCGATCACCTTGTCCTGCGGGGTCAGCCCGTTGCGGCAGTCGACGATAAACAACAGCGCATCGGCTTCGGCGATCGCCGCCTCGGCCTGGCGTGCCATCTCGTGGACGATGCCTTCCTTCGCCTGAGGCTCGAAGCCGCCGGTATCGACGACAAGGAAAGCACGCTTGCCGAGCTTGCCATGGCCGTAGTGACGATCACGCGTGAGGCCCGGCTGGTCGGCGACGAGCGCTGCGCGGGTTTTCGTCAGGCGGTTGAACAGCGTTGACTTGCCGACGTTGGGGCGACCCACGAGGGCCAGTGTAGGTAGCATCGATTTTTACTTGATGGTCAGCGCGTGCACCGCGCCAGTCTTCGTTTGCACCACGACTCCGGCTTCGGAAGCAAGACGCCGCGGCGCGGCGACGATGGCCGAACCGTCAGTGGCATAACGCGCGACGAAGGCGCCATCCTCATCGGACAACAAATGCACATGGCCCTGAAAGTCGGCGATGGCAAGACGGCTACCGACGACCAGCGGACGGGTCACGCCGCGCATCGACAGCTTGTCCTGCTTCCACAGACTGGCGCCCGAATTGCGGTCGAATGCCTGCACCGCACTTTTCTCGTCGGTGACATAAACCCCGCGGTTGCCGACATCCAGCCCGGCTACCGAAGAAATATCGCGCGCCCAAAGCTGCCGCCCGTTGTCGCTATCGAAGCAGGCGACGCGCCCCTGATAGGCCACCGCGCAGACGGTCGAACCTGCGACCACGGGATCGCTCGCCACGTCGGCGATGCGTTCAAGCTCAGTCGTGCCGCGCGGCTGCGCAACCGTCGACTCCCATAGGGCTGCTCCATTGTTACGCGCCACTGCGACCAGTTTGCCACCCGGAAAGCCGGCATAAATCGCGTTATCGGTGAGCGCGAGGCCAACATTGGAGCGCAAGGCGAGCGCCGGCGTGCTGCGCTGATACATCCAGCGACGCTTGCCGTCAGCTGCGGCGAAACCGAAGATGCGCGCATCGCCGCTGCGTACCGCGACGAGATCGCCCTGCACCGCCGGCGCAGCAAGAATTTCGGAACTGGCGCGGGCCTGCCATACTGCCCGCCCGTCTTCCGCATGAAAGGCCAGCACGTCGCCTTTCGGCGTGCCGACCACGACGAGCTTTCCATCGGTGCCGACGCCACCGGACAAGACCTGCCCGGCGCTGATGCGCCAGACCTGGCGCCCCCCATCGAAACGAGCCAGCGCGCCATCGCGTGCGGCGACATAAACACTGTCACCAGCCACCGCCGGGGTAAACACGTACTCACCCGCGGCACCGATGTTCGCCTGCCAAAGACGGGCAATTTCGGCGGCCGGCTTGAAATTGGGAAGCTCAGCCGGCTTGACCTTGGGCGGCGCTTTGCTGAACGGATTGAGCGTGTCGAGGGTATTGCTGAGCGACGAGCAACCCGCCAGCGTCAGAGCGACTCCCGCCAGCAGGATCAGGCCTGGTTTCACGACTGGGCTCCGGCAGCGGCACGCTTGGCTTGCAGGATTTCCAGATAGGGCCCCGGCGGCAGGCCTTCAGCCTTGCGGCCGCCTTCCAGCGCCTTGATCGCCTCGTCGTAGGCGGTTTGCGCTTCGGCGGACTTGCCTTGCGCCACGAGGATGTCGCCGCGCACTTCCAGATAGCGGGCCATGAAACTCGGCGCTGGCGGGACGGCAAGCAGCTTGAGCGCTGCATCGAAACTTTTCTCCTCGGCAAGCACGATAGCCTGTCGCAGGCGGGCGAGGTCGCGCGTGCCTTGATCCGTCGCATGCTCTGCCGCCCAGCCGAACTGCGCCTGTGCCGACTTGAGGTCGCCGGTTTCCATTAACACCTTGCCCGAAAGCATGGCGGCCATGCCGGCATAGGCGGTACGCGGATACTTGTCGACCAGATCGCCCGCCATCAAGCGCACGCGCTTCACGTCCTGTTGCATCAGCGCCTGCTGCATGTTGCCGTAAAGCTGTGCGGCCTGGGTAGTCTGGCTGCGTTGCCACCATTGCCAAGCCTGCCAGCCAACGACGCCGACCGCGAGCAAGGCAACCGCCGCCGTGATCAGCGTGCCGTGCATCTTCCACCAGGTCTTTAGTTCTTCGATCTGTTCCTGTTCCTGCAGGTCATAAGTAGCCATGATTCATTCCTCTTGAAGTTCTTCATCCGCGCCGAACAACCAGTCGGCGACATGTTCGGTCAACGCGTCGAGCGGTACGCGCTGTTGTTCCGCCTCGACGCGTAGCGGCTTGAGCGTGACCATATTCGCTGCGGCCTCGTCGTCGCCGACAACGAGCGCCAGTTGCGCACCCGAAGCATCGGCGCGCTTGAACTGCGATTTGAAGCTGCCGCCGCCCATATGCGTCAGCACGCTGCAACCAATGTCGCGCAACATTTCTGCCGCCTTGAAGGCATGACGCTGCGCGGCCTCGCCGGAATGCACCACGTAGATATCCGGCGCGGGCGTATCGATGCCGCCACCCTGCGCTTCCAGCAGGGCCATCAGGCGTTCAATGCCCATCGCAAAGCCGCAGGCCGGCGCGGGTTTGCCGCCGAGCTGTTCGACAAGGCCATCGTAACGCCCGCCGGCGCAAACCGTGCCCTGCGCACCGAGCGCGTCGGTAATCCATTCGAAGACGGTCAGGTTGTAATAGTCGAGGCCACGCACGAGGCGCGGGTTGATCCGGTACGGAATCGCCGCATCCTTCAATAATTGCTGCACGCCCTCGAAATGCTTGAGCGAGTTTTCGCCGAGGTAATCGATCAGCTTGGGCGCGCCCTCGACGAGTGTCTGCATCGTCGGATTCTTCGTATCGAGAATGCGCAACGGGTTGGTGTGGAGACGACGCTTCGCCTCTTCATCAAGTAGCTCAGCGTGCTTTTCCAGATAGGCAATCAGATCAGCGCGATGCTTCGCACGCTCTTCCGCTTCGCCCAAGGAATTAATCTCGAGCCGGATGCCCTCCAAGCCAAGGTCATCCCACAAGCGGGCGCACATGATGATCTGCTCGGCATCGATGTCCGGGCCTGACAATCCCAGTGCCTCGATGCCGACCTGGTGGAACTGGCGGTAGCGACCCTTCTGCGGGCGCTCGTGGCGGAACATCGGGCCGAGATACCAGAGCCGTTTCGGGCCGTCATACAGGAGGTTGTGCTGCAGCACGGCGCGCACGCAGGAGGCGGTGCCTTCGGGGCGCAGCGTCAGCTGTTCGCCGTTGAGGCTGTCGGTAAAGGAGTACATCTCCTTCTCGACGATATCAGTAACCGCGCCGATCGCGCGCGCGAACAGCGGCGTCGGCTCGACCAGCGGCATGCGAATCGGCCGGTAGCCGTAGGCGGACAGCCAGTCGCGGATCAGTTCCTCGAAGGCTTCCCAGCGCTCGGCTTCGGCAGGCAGGATGTCGTTCATCCCGCGAATGGCTTGCAGTGTCTGGCTCATGAATGCTTGAGGTATTTCTTCTCGACGTAGTTGTCGATGATGTTGCGGAATTCGGCAGCGATATTGTCACCGCGCAGCGTCGTGATGCGCTCGCCGTCGGCATACACCGGAGCAACCGGCTCCTCGCCGGTACCGGGCAGCGAGATGCCGAGGTTGGCATGCTTGCTTTCACCAGGACCATTGACGACACAGCCCATGACGGCGACGTTCATATGTTCCACGCCCTTGAACCGGAGCTGCCAATCGGGCATGCGGGCGCGCACATAGTCCTGAATATCCTGCGCCAGTTCCTGGAACACGGTACTGGTGGTGCGACCGCAACCCGGACAAGCCACGACCATCGGCACGAAGGCGCGCAGGCCCATGGTTTGCAGGATTTCCTGCGCCACAATCACCTCGCGCGTGCGCTCGCCACCCGGTTCGGGCGTGAGGGAGATGCGGATCGTGTCGCCGATGCCTTCCTGCAGCAACACAGCAAGCGCGGCGGTCGAGGCGACGATGCCCTTGCTGCCCAAGCCAGCCTCGGTCAGGCCGAGATGCAAGGGATACTCGCTCTTTGCCGACAAATCACGGTAAATGGCGATGAGATCCTGCACACCGCTGACCTTGCAGGAGAGGATGATCGCGTCACCGGGCAGGCCAAGTTCCTCGGCCTTGGCGGCGGATTCGAGCGCCGAGGCGACCATCGCTTCGCGCATCAGGCCAGTCGCGTCCTTTGGTTCGGCACGCTTGGCGTTCTCATCCATCAGGCGTGCGAGCAGGCTCTGGTCGAGGCTGCCCCAGTTCACGCCGATGCGCACCGGTTTCCGGTATTTGCAGGCGATTTCGATCAGGTTGGCGAACTGCTCATCACGCCGCGCTCCCTTGCCGACGTTACCGGGGTTGATGCGCAGCTTGTCGAGCGCGGCGGCACATTCCGGCACTTCAGTCAGCAGCTTGTGGCCGTTGAAGTGAAAGTCGCCGACCAGAGGCACATCGAGGTTCAACTGCGCCAGCCGATCCTTGATCTTCGGCACGGCAGCGGCGGCTTCGCGGGTGTTTACGGTGACGCGCACGATCTCGGAACCGGCACGATGCAATTCCGCCACCTGCTGCGCCGTATTGAAGACATCGGCCGTGTCGGTATTCGTCATCGATTGAATGACCACGGGTGACGGGGTGCCGTCTGGTGCCGTCCCGCCAACGCCGACTTTTCCAACCATGACGCGCCGGGTCTGCCGACGCACCGGAATGCTCGCAGCGTTCATTATTCGACCGTCAGTCGAGCCACTTCGGCACGCATGTGCGGCGCCAGGTCGATGACCTTCTCGCCATAGGTCAGCGTCACCTTGCCGGCATTGCCGATGACGATATCGAACGGCGGCTTGCCGGTCACGACCAATTGCGAACTGCCGGGATTCTCGCCGCTATGCAGCAGCTGTCTGCTCGCATCGGTCACTTCGACCCAGGAGCGATCGGCAAAGGCGAACCGCAGGGTCGGCACATCGCCAGCAGCTGGCAACGCGGCTGGCGCGGGCAACACCGCTTGCGCGGACAGGGTGCCATCCCCCGACGGAGCCACGGGCGTGATGACTGGCATGGCCTGGCTCTCGGCCGGAACAGGTTGAGCCTGCAGTGCCTCCAGCACATTAACAGGTGCATTTGCCGGGGTCATCGTCCGGGTTGTCGATGGGCCGAAGAAATGCCACAGCACGAGCATCGATGCGGCGAGCAGCAGCACGATGGCTATCGTCACGAGCGGTGAAAGCTCGCGCACGCCACGCGGCTGGCTGGCGACACCCATGTTGTCGGGGGGACGAACTTCCGCCGGGATGCTCGGCATGAGAGGCTCAAGCTGTCGCAGCAGGACATCGGCATCGAGCCTGAGCAGGCGCGCATAACTGCGCACGAAACCGCGCACAATGGTAACGCCCGGTAGGGCATCGAAATTATCCGCTTCGAGCAACTCGATTTGGCGGGGACTGAACTTCAGCGCATGCGCAATCTCGTCAAGCGACAGCTGCGCCGCCTCACGGGCGGCCCGCAACTGTTGCCCCACCGACTCGTGATACGAAACGGCAGACGGTGCTGCTTCCGAAGCGGTCTCCACGACGTTCTGCGCAAGCTCGGTCAATCGAACTCTCCACGCATCATTTGGACATATTCGGGCGAGTCGCGAAACTTGCCACGCAGGATGCCCGTATTCGCCGCTTCGCTCCTGCGGTCGCCAAGCTTGCGATCGATGCGCAGCGATAGCCATACCGTTTCCGAAGTCGGCTCGATCTTGCCATGCAGCTTCTTGAGCCAGTCGCGGGCCTCCATAAAGTGCCCACGCCGGTAATCAATATCCGCTAGCAGATAGTAGGCCCGCAGGTTGTTGGGATTCAGCTTCAAGGCGCGCATGAGATAGGCCTCACCGCTCACATCATCCTTGTTCAGCATATGGCATACACCCGCGTTGTTCAAAGCCAGTTCGGGTGTTTGATACAAGGGATTTTTCAGGGCCACCTCAAAATAGGAAAGCGACTCTTTGACCTTGCCAGTGAGGCAAAGGAACCAACCATAGTTGTTGTTGATTTCCGGATCGTTTGGCGCCAACCTCAATGCCTTGATGAATTCTGCTCCCGCCAAGCCATCCTGGCGCAAAGCCATGTAGGTTTGCGCGCTCAGATTGTATGCGGGCGCATATCCACGCTCAGCTTCAATAGCAATACGTGCTTCCTCAAGCGCCACATCAAAACGCCCCTGCTTCAAGTACATCTGTCCAAGCTCGGTATGCGCCTTGGCACTCGCGCGACTATCGGTAACGGCACGTTGAGCGGATATGGCCTGCTCTATGTGCGCACCCGGCTCCGCTGAAGACTCACTCTTGATACCTGCTTCACCAGCACAACCCGCAATGAGTGCAGCAATCGTCACAGACACCAAGGGCAACAGTCTGAGGGAAATCAAGTCAAAACCTCCTGCGAAATCGAAATCATCTTGCGCGGGGCGGCCATAGTCACGCCTGCCTGCCGCTTCGTCTTGTCCCGCACTCGACCGGCCAATTGCCCGCAAGCCGCATCGATGTCGTCGCCACGCGTCTTGCGTACTGTCGTGACCACATCGGCCTGCATGAGGATTTCCTGGAAGCGGCGCACGCGCTCGGCGGAGGGCTTGCGGTATCCGGAATCCGGGAAGGGATTGAAGGGAATCAGGTTGAACTTGCAGGGGACGTCGCGCGTCAGCGCCAGCAGGGCGCGCGCATCGGCATCGCGGTCATTCACCCCGGCGAGCAGGACATACTCGAAGGTGATGAAGTCGCGCGGCGCCTCCTCGAGGTAGCGGCGGCAGGCGGCCATCAGCTCCTTGAGCGGGTATTTGCGGTTGAGCGGCACCAGCTCGTCGCGCAGCGCATCGGTGGGCGCATGCAGCGAAACGGCCAGGGCCACCGGCACCTCGGCGCGCAACCGGTCCATGGCCGGCACCATGCCGGCGGTGGATACCGTGACGCGACGGCGCGACAGGCCGTAGGCGTTGTCGTCGAGCATCAGCCTGAGCGCGGCAACGACATTGTCGTAATTGGCGAGCGGCTCGCCCATGCCCATCAGCACGACGTTGCTGACGACACGCTCGCCACTGTCGCCGACGCCCGGCTGCTTCACGGCACCGAGCATGCGATTGGCGTGCCAGAGCTGGCCGATGATCTCGGCCGTCGTCAGGTTGCGGTTGAAACCCTGTTTGCCGGTCGAGCAGAACGAGCACTCCAGCGCGCAGCCGACCTGCGTCGAGATGCAGAGCGTGCCGCGATTCGCCTCGGGAATGAATACCGTCTCCACCGCGTTGTGCTTACCCACGTCCAGCAACCACTTGTGCGTGCCGTCGGCGGCGACGGTATCGCGCAGCGGCAGCGGGCCGCGAATCTCGGCCACTTCCGCAAGCTTCGCGCGCAGCGACTTGGCCACGTCGGTCATCTGCCCGAAATCGTCGACGCCGAAGCGGTGCACCCAGCGCAGCACCTGGCGCGCGCGGAAGGGCTTCTCGCCCTGCTGCGCGAACCAGGCCGTCAGGCTGTCGGCATCGAAATCGAGCAGGTTGACCGTCATCAACGGCCAGGGAAAACGTTCAGTTCGGGGAAGAAGTAGGCGACCTCGACCTTGGCGGTTTCCGGACCATCGGAACCGTGCACGGCATTGGCGTCGATGCTCTCGGCGAAATCGGCGCGGATGGTGCCTGCCTCGGCTTTCTTCGGATCGGTGGCGCCCATCAGTTCGCGGTTCCTGGCGATGGCGTTCTCGCCCTCGAGCACCTGGATCATCACCGGGCCGGAGGTCATGAACTGCACGAGATCCTTGAAGAAGGGGCGCTCCTTGTGCACGGCGTAGAAGCCGCCGGCTTCGCGCTCGGACAGCCAGGCCATGCGGGACGCGATGATCTTCAGACCATTGGTCTCGAAGCGGGAATAAATCTTGCCGATCACGTTTTTCGCCACGGCATCGGGTTTGATGATCGACAGGGTTCTTTCAACGGCCATTGAGGTTCTCCAGAGTATTGGCAAG
>Ga0209835_1000243_pt1 | contig 37276 bp, 40 predicted proteins | sample LakKivwa52mmetaG_FD_184138 | JGI IMG/M metagenome (GOLD analysis project Ga0209835, IMG submission 184138) | Anoxic lake water microbial communities from Lake Kivu, Rwanda to study Microbial Dark Matter (Phase II) - Lake Kivu water 52m metaG... | ecosystem: Environmental > Aquatic > Freshwater >... | reverse complement strand
AAAAAAAGCCATGCCCCCCCGACTGATGCGATTACGAGGAGGACAAGGAGGATTGTGGTCAGTATTGCGTCAACCCCCCTTCTTCCCCCCTGAGCGGAATTCTTTCTAGAGGAGGGAAATTTTCCAATTGCCACGGGAAAAAGTGGCTTTCATTCTTTTTAAAACAATTCTAGGATTTCCCGCGAAAATTGTTAAAAACACCCCTGCCGGAAAAGCCCGAAATGGGATTTGGCAGCGACAGTGGCTTTAACCTTCCGGAGATTGAGGAGCGGATTCTTTCATACTGGAAGGAGAATTCCATTTACCGGAAGAGAAAAGAGGCTTCCTCTGGTGGGCCCAGGTTCACTTTCATTGACGGCCCCCCCTATCCTACGGGGGCAATACACCTGGGGACTGCCTGGAACAAGACAATGAAGGATTCAATACTCCGCTACAAGTCAATGAACGGGTTCTCGGTGAACGACACTCCCGGTTACGACATGCACGGCCTCCCGGTTGAGCTCAAAGTCGAAAAGGAATTGGGAATCAAGTCGAAAAAGCAGATAGAGTCCTACGGGGTCGGAAATTTCGTCAATTACTGCAGGAGCTATGCGAAGAAGAACCTGGCAATAATGAACGCGCAATTCATCCGCCTCGGTGTATGGATGGATTGGGATGACCCCTACATGACAATCGAGAACTATTATGTCGAGGGCGTCTGGTGGGGAATCAAGCAGGCATATTTGAACGGCCACTTGGTTAACGGCCCAAAGGTCCTAACCGCCTGTCCGAGATGCGAGACGGCTCTCGCAAAGCACGAGCAGGAATATGCGAACATTACCGAGAACTCGGTATATGTAAAGTTCCCCGTTGCCGGAGCCGAAAAAACATTCATATTGATATGGACAACAACCCCCTGGACCCTTCCCACCAACATGGGTGTGATGGTTAACCCGGAGTTCGACTATTCCTTCGTAAAGTCTAACGGCGAGACGTTTGTGCTTGCATCAGAGCTTGTTGAAAAAATTTTCAAGGATGCGGAGCACTCCGTTGAAAAGACTGTCAAGGGCTCTGAACTGAAAGGGGTGAAATACTCCCATCCCCTGCTCGAGCAGGTCCCGATTCAGAAGAAGTTCGCGGAGAAGGAAAAGAACCACTCAATTGTCCTTTCAAGCGAATTCGTCCATCTTGACGCCGGAACCGGCTGCGTCCACACCGCTCCGGGGACCGGGCCTGAGGATTTCCAGGTCGGGCAAAAGGAAGGGCTAGACATCTTCTGCCCAATAAAGCTCTCCGGAGCCTTCACTGACGAGGCGGGGAAATATGCGGGGATGTTCGCGAAAAAGGATGCGGATTCGGAAATAGTTTCCGACCTTGAGAGCCAAGGCCTCCTCTTTTCAACGGAGAGATTCACCCACGAATATCCGATATGCTGGAGATGCAAGACTCCCCTGATATTCCTTGCGACAAAGCAGTGGTTCTTCTCAACCGAAGGATTGAGGGAAAAGATGAGGGAGGAGAACAAGGGGGTGAAATGGGTCCCGGATTGGGCGGGCTCGTCCTGGTTCGACTCCTGGCTATCCTCGCTTCAGGACTGGTGCATCTCGCGCCAGAGATACTGGGGCGTTCCCCTCCCAATCTGGAAATGCGGATATTGCGGGGAAATAGAGGTTGTTGGCTCGGCCGAGGAACTGCCAGGAAATCCTGACGATCTCCACCGCCCCTGGATTGACGAAATCAAGATTGACTGCAAAGGATGCAAGAGGGCGAAGATGGAGCGGGTCCCCGACATTTTCGATGTCTGGGGGGACTCGGGGTCGGCCAGCTGGGCTTCCCAGAGGTTCCCGGGAGTAAACAAGAACGTCCTCACGGAGACATATCCCGTGGATTTCATTATTGAAGGGAAAGACCAGATACGGGGATGGTTCAACAGCCTGATGTCCCTTGGAATCCTTGCGACCGGAAAAGCTCCCTACAAGGCGGTCTATATGCACGGTTTTGTGAACGACGAACTTGGACGGAAATTCTCAAAATCCCTCGGGAATTTCGTCTCGCCTGAGGAAGTCCTCCCGAAATACGGGGCAGAGTCCCTCCGCCTCTTTTTCGTTTCAGCGGCGAGAGCCGGCGAAGACATGTCATACTCTGACAGGTATGTTAGGGAAGCCTTCAACAGCCTCCGGATCTTCTACAACATCTACTCCTTCGCCCACGGCTATATGAAAATGGACGGGTTCTCGCCAGGGCAAGGCGCCTCCTCCGAAAAGAGGATAGAGGACCGCTGGATTCTCTCAAGGCTGAACAGCACAATAAAGAAAATGTCCGAGAGCTTTGATCAATACCGTCTCGAGGAGACCTCAGAGACCCTCCAAAAATTCTTCGTCAACGACCTTTCGAGGACATATGTCAAGCTGACGAGGGAGCGCACCTGGCCCGGGGCCGAAAAGGAGGACAAGCTCGCGGCATACGATACGCTCTACGAGGTCCTCTCAAAGCTCCTCTCAATTTCGGCGCCACTTGTCCCAATGCTGTCCGAGGAAATTTATCAGGGGTTCAGGAAGGATTTTGAAAAAGGCCTCCCCGAGTCCGTGCATTTCGTTCCCTGGCCCAAGGCTGATGAAGGGAAAATTGACCCGGATCTCGAGAACGCTGTATTCTACTCCCAGAAAATAATAGAGGGGATTCTTGCCGCAAGGAACTCTGCAGGGATTAAGCTCAGATACCCGATAGGAAAAGCCGTTGTTGTCTCAAAGGAGGCGCAGTTCTCCTCAGCAGTGACTCTTGCCGGAAGCATTATTGAGAGGCTCTCCAACTGCAAGCAGGTCGTCTATTCCGAGAGCGCGCCTGAGGGGGAATATTCCTCTTCAATCGACGACTCCGGGTTTGCCGTATATGTCGAGAGGAAAATGGACGAGAGCCTTCTCGGGGAAGCGGCGTCAAGGGAAATAACGAGGAAAATCCAGCAGATGAGGAAGGACTCTGGCTTTAACGTCTCCCAGAAAATAGACTTGGAACTGGGGCTTGACGAGCATGCGGAGAAGCTCATTTCCCCCTTCCTGCCCTTCATGAAGGAAAAAGTCGGGGCAGATAACCTTGAAATAACCCGCATAACGAGCGGGAACTCGACTTTCTGCGACAGCATTTCAATTGCCGACCTCTCGCTTGGGACGGTGGAGATAGGATTCTCCAAGGCCGGGGCGGAAAATGGGCCGGTGGAAGAATGAACAAGACGAGCCAGTTTTTTCTTTTTCTGATACTGGCAATCTCCTTTCTCGGGACCTACAATTTCCTGAGAACAGAGAACGCAATCTCGGCTGGGACTAGGTTCCTCGCTCTCTCGGGATTTTTCCTAATGTCAGTCTCCCTCTCAATCGGGCCCCTCGCAACAATATCCCCCAAAAATTTCTCCGCCCTGATTGAGCCGAGAAGGGCTGTTGGAATTGCTTCTTTCTTCCTTGTGTTTCTCCACGTCTTCCTCTCGTTTGGCTACCAGTTCGGATGGAACTTTTCCTTCTTCCTGATAAACTTGCCAATGCAGGTCGGGACAATTGCATTCGTCTTGATGATTCCTTTGGCAATCACCTCCGCAGACTGGGCAACAAAGGCGCTCGGACCCGCCTTCTGGAAAAACCTCCAGCGCCTGACTTATCCTGCGTTCGCTTTCTCCCTCTGGCACTTTGCTTTCAAGGGAAACGGCCTTTCCCTCGAGAACCCGAATTTCGCGGAATTCTCAGTAATATTTTTCGCTTTAGCGGCAATAGCGCTTCAAGTGGCGGGATTCTCGATTGTCAGGAAAAGAAAGGCGGAAGCGAAGCGAAAAGAGGAAGAATTGAGGAAAGCCCAGGATACTTCCGCGAAAGAGGCTCCTCTAGTGTCCACTGGACAAGAAAGGCCTCCTGAGAACATACCCTAGACCTTTTCCGGCTTGTCCGGAAGAACATAGTAATACTCAAGCGTTCCGTCTCCCAGGTTCTTGATTGAATGGAGCGTGTTCTTTCCTATTTTCAAAAAATCCCCACGAGCAACTTCCCTTTCCAGTTTTCCACTGAAAAAAACGGACGCAGTCCCGCTCACGACAACTATCAGTTCCTCAAACTCCCAATTAGAATGCTCTTTCATCTCCTCATTTGGCCCCAAAGAAACCCTTCCAAAGCGCATCCAGGGAGTATTTTCAGACTGCTATTAAACAATTCCCAGTTCCCGGTATATTTCCCTGTACGAGTCTGCGAGCTTTTCTTTCAGAGCCCTTTTTTCATCGGCCGGAAAAGCTTCAGGCTTGCCAATGTCAGAGTAAGCCAGACGCCTTTCCGGATAAATGGGGAGCCCGCTCCCAACAAGGACGCCCCCCTTTCCCTGGAGAACCGCAATCGGGAGGACTGGCGCGCCCGAGAGCGCAGAGAGAACGAATGCGCCCTCCTTTATTCGGAACCTATTGTCCCAGGGAAAGTCAGTTTCCTGCATGTTTTCTCCATGGGGATAAATGAGGGCAATCCCGCCTTTCTCGCTAAACCTGCCCCCCCTTTCGTAAAGAGATACTTGGTTGTAGCGCATTCTCTCCCGTTCCCCCCCTCCATCCTTTGAGAGCTTGACTGGGAATATCTCTGCATAGGAGGCTGAAATTGGTTCAATTGCAAGGAGAATTAGGGATTTGGCCAGCTTTTTCGGATCCCTGAAATCGGATTTGGGTATCCTTCCGGCGAACTGCTGTTTTGCGACAATCCCGATTTCTCTTTCGGGCGGAACAATATGCGCAGCCCAGATTCCTGCCTCAAGATGGTGGAGGTCCCAAAGATGGGCGTGGGGAGCTACCGCCCCGACATAAACGTCAGGCATTTCCCCCAATTGGACCCGTCTCTCAATAGGATTGAGCGCCCTGAAAAGATAATCCCCTGTCTCCCTCAGGAGTTTTCCCACTAAAGAATGGGATTTATTCCCATTTTTAAGAATTTCTGGGAATGGACTAGAAATGGGCAGGAAAATCCGGGCTTTTTGGAAATATTCCTTCGGGACAACAACAGGTTAACTTTAAATACAACTAAAAAAAGGTAACACCATGCAAGTATTTCATTCCAATGAGCATCTCAAGCACGAGCCTCCTTTCGAGGACATCGGGGGGGAGAATGTCAGGAATTTGGAGAGCCCCAAACGCGTTGAAAAAATCCTAGGGGCGTTAAGGGAGACTGGCTGGGCGGAAATAAAGGAGCCGAATGATTTCGGGCTGGGCCCAATATCCGCTGTGCACGACAAAGACTACCTGGATTTTCTCGCTTCAGCCTGGACGGAGTGGAGGGCTGAGTTTCCCGACCGCCCTGTCGTTTTGCCAGGAACATTTGTTCCTCCGGCGTTCGCCAAGCGCGGCGATTTGCGGGCGCCCAAATGCGTTGCCGGTCGCGCCGGACTCTACTTGGCTGATCTCGGGGCGTCAATTGTCGAAGGGACGTATTCCGCGGCTCTCGCCTCCGCCAACTGCGCCCTGAGCGCAACGGAAGCGGTGAAAGAAGGGGCCCGTTCTTCCTTTGCTCTCTGCCGCCCGCCAGGACATCATGCGGGCAAGGACTTTGCAGCCGGCTATTGCTACATAAACAATGCCGCAGTCGCCGCAAATTCCCTTTCTTCTGCCGGGGGAAAGGTCGCTGTTCTAGACATTGATTACCATTGCGGAAACGGCACCCAGGACATTTTCTACGAGCGCCCGGATGTCCTGACCGTGTCAATCCACATTGACCCTGACTTTGGCTATCCCTATTACGCCGGATATGCCGATCAAATTGGCTCGGGAGCCGGGATCGGGTTCCATAGAAACTTTCCCCTTCCCGAGGGAACGGGGGATTCCAAATATCTTGAAACGCTCGAAAGCGCCATCAGAGTTATCCGGGGGTTCAAGCCAGACTCGCTCGTTGTCTCGGCAGGGATGGATATTTACAGGAAAGATCCCCTGGGGGAGATGGAAGTGACGACGGAAGGAATCCGCGAGATAGGAAAACGGATTTCCGCGCTCTCAATCCCGACAGTAGTTGTTATGGAGGGCGGATATGACGCGGATTCTCTCGGGAAAAACGTTTCAGGGTTTCTAGAAGCTTTCAGGTGAGGCCCCGAAATTCCCCGCAGGCGCAGATAATCAGGAGCCTCTCTTTCCGATGAACTAGATGCATTTTAATTGATATGCAAAAAATAAACCACTTTTAAGGAACAAACATATAAACACGACTTGAAAGCCCGAGAATTCAAAATGATCGGAATTTCGGGAGAATATTTTGTTGTCCGGGTTCTCCCCCCCCCGAGGGAAAAGACTCCGGGAGCGACAAGGTTTTTTGGGGGTTCTTCCGCCCTTTCGACGAAATCTTCCCCGCATCTGAAGGCGACGACCTCGAAACCCTAAAGGAGCATTTCGCCAGAAAAACACATCGGGCCCTGGCTCTTGTCAACAGATCAGGCGAGGTTGTTGCGGGCGCGGACTATGACATTTCCTTCAAGGATCCGCGCGGAGCACTTGCGCACGCGAACTATCTTTTCACTTCGAAAGGGGAGCGCGAAAGGGGTCTTGGCTCGATAATTATCGCGGAACGCAAGCAGGCGATACTAACGGAGGCGGAATTGGCGGGAAAGGACGTGCTCGCAATAACCGGGGATACGTGCATTCCGGGAGTAACTCCCTCGTCATTTCCCCCAATCAACCGCCTAGCAATTCTCGGAAGGAATTACGAGAGCGTCAACTATCCGCGCGGGCCCCCGCTCGCGGACTATTGGCCGGACAACCTGACCAGCGAGGCAATACCTTACCTCCCTATTGCATCTCGGGGAGTTGGAAAGAAGCTGTCCGTTTCAGAGCACCTCAGCCATCTTGCCGGAAACGTTCTGCAGGATTTTTACGGGTATTCCAAGGATTCTCCGGCAGTTGCCGCAATTATTAGGGCGAAAGACGAGAACCGATCTGTCGGAGAGGAGCCAGTCGAATACCGCCATCCTCTTGATTGCCTCTCATGGGTCGGTGAAGCGCAATATCTGAGCGCAATTGAGACGCTAAACGGGCAGGACCCGGAAACAGTTGGAAAGGTTTTGGGCGAGATGGCCGGGCGAGTATCCCAGGAGAGGATTTCCCGGGAGGTTCTTTCGCCCCACCTCGACAGGGAATACCTCCATTTTCTTCCTTTGAATGGCAAGTAACCCCGGGGTTCCATTTGCTCTTTTTCAGGGATTTCAGAAAACCGGCGGATTATTGGCTGAAAAAATATACTTTACACAGTCCTTGATGAGAACAGGTGCTCCCTTACGCTAAACGCTTTCCGGCCAAGGCTGGATTTCAGTTAAGAACTTCAACAGACCTCGCCAATGCTCGGCCGCCGGGATTTTCCAGTCGGATGACTGGATTTCGTCCCGCCTGGGCCGGACTCAAGAACCCGGGAGGGATAAAAGAAAGTGTTGAGCGCAGCCCCGCAGGGCTTGCAGGAACCCGAAGCGGCTGAAGAAGGAGTGCTGAGTGAGGTACGAGCGAAGTACTCAAATTCCAAAGATAAATTCGTTATTGGAATTTGAGTGCTCCCGCCGGGATTTGAACCCGGGTCTCGGGCTCGAGAAGCCCAGATCCTTGGCCGGACTAGACGACAGGAGCGTTGGAGGAAACCCGGATTGCGCTTTATATTACTTGTGGGCGCGCCGATTTTTCTCCAAAGAAAACATTTTTAACCACGAGAAGGGCGAAAGCGCTTGGGTCCATAGCTCAGCCCGGTAGAGCGGCAGTCTTATATGGCTGTGTTCTATACACACAAAAATATAGAGGCGGTCTGAGTCAGCTGTTGGTCATGGGTTCAAATCCCATTGGGCCCACCAGAAACCCCTTTCTTTTTGTAAAAGAAAGGTCTTTCACGGTCCAAAGAAAACTCGTGCGTCACTGTGGACGCACTAATTTGTCGTGGGTTCTTGAGCGAGCAATAACGCGAGCGAAATCCGGTAGGAAAATCCCATTGGGCCCACCAGAAACCCCTTTCTTTTTGTAAAAGAAAGGTCTTTCACGGTCCAAAGAAAACTCGTGCGTCACTGTGGACGCACTAATTTGTCGTGGGTTCTTGAGCGAGCAATAACGCGAGCGAAATCCGGTAGGAAAATCCCATTGGGCCCACCAGAAACCCCTTTCTTTTTGTAAAAGAAAGGTCTTTCACGGTCCAAAGAAAACTCGTGCGTCACTGTGGACGCACTAATTTGTCGTGGGTTCTTGAGCGAGCAATAACGCGAGCGAAATCCGGTAGGAAAATCCCATTGGGCCCACCAGAAACCCTTTTCTCTTTTTCAAAAGAGAAAAGCCTTTCATGGGAAAAGAGAAAAGTGGTCCGTTGAATTTCAACGGACAAACGGAAGGGTCAGGAAGCGCTCTGCCTAGCAAGGCATCCGTGCCTGAAGCACAGGAGAAACTTAGGGCTCCTTTGGTTCCCGCAGTTCAGGTGACAAATCCCATTGGGCCCACTCGAACCCACCATCTATTTTGAGGAAGAGATTTTTCAAGTTTTCTTCGCAGGGCAGTTCCGGGAATACTTGCAGGCGGAGCATTTTTTTCCGGCGCAAGACAAGAGTATGCTTTTCCCCCAGTAGAAGAGCGCAAGAAGCGTTACCGCCCCCCCGAAGGAATAGAACGAGAGCATTTCCAGGTCAATCATGCCGGAATTCCCCCAGAGAAAAGCAAGAAAGCGAATCTGCCGACAAGGGCGAAAATATATGCGACGGCAACATAGTATATTGAGGCAAGAAACGTTGTTTTCCAAGACCCGGTCTCAGACCTTATTGCCCCAAGAGCCGCAAAGCAGGGGATGTAGAGGAGGACGAATATCATGAATGCGACCGCCGCGTCCGGGGAGAACTCATCAGAAATCCTCCTCGAAAGCTCCGCTCCCTCCCCAGTCCCATATGTAGTTGCGAAAGAGCTGATGACAACCTCCTTTGCAACCATCCCGTTGATTATAGCAAGGCTTGCGTGCCAGGAATCAAATCCCAGCGGGGCGAAGACTGGGGAGAAAATTCCCCCGATTGACCCTGCAAGGCTCTCTTTCGATCCGTATTCCACCCCATAAGGCGCGCTCGCAAGGAACCACATCACAACGGACGCTCCGAGAATTATTGTCCCTGCCCTCTCCGCAAAAGATCGCAGGCTTTCTCTCGTGTCGACCACCAGGTTCTTGGGATAGGGGAACTGATATTTCGGGAGCTCTATTAAGAGGATGTCTCTGCCTTCCCCCGCCCCTTCTCCTCCGGAAAAGAGCGGCTTCATGAAATACGCGCTGAGGAGAGCGACTGCGAAACCCAGTACGTAAAGGCAAAAGACCGCGACCGCTTCCTTTCCAGGGAAGAAAACCCCGGAGAACAAAACATATACTGGAAGCCTGGCCGAGCACGACATGAAGGGTATTGAGAGTATTGCAATTTTCTTCGCCCTCTCTTCCCTTATTATCCGGGTTCCCATTATTGCCGGAACATTGCATCCGAATCCTAGAAGCATCGGGATTATCGCCTTTCCTCCGAGGCCGAATCTTCGGAGGAGGGAATCTAGGACCGCAGCTGCCCTCGCGAGATATCCCGAATCCTCTAGGAAATAGAGAAGAAACGACATTGTCGCTATCTGGGGGAGGAAAGATATCACCGCGCCCAAGCCCGCAAGTATCCCGTTCTCAAGGAGGGAGGGAAACCATTTGGGGAGAAACTGCGCCCTTTCCGCTAATTCGACAGCCAGTTCCGCAGGCGCTCCGAACAGGAGGTCGAAGAGAGAATTGATGGGTTCCGAGAGGAGAAATGTCAGGTGGAATATCCCAAACATTATTGCCAGGAAAAGAAGAGGCCCAAGAATCGGGTTGAGCGCGAACGAGTCAAAGTCAAGGGACGTTTTGGGCGTAGTTGCTTTTCTTTTCACCGCTCCCTTTAAGATTCCTGAAATTGCCAAATACCGTCTCTTCGGGGAATCCGACCTTTTGAACAGCGCGGACTTTTTTCGAAAGGCGCCCTTGGATTCGAGGGCCAGGCGTATTGCCTGAAGAGCGCTCTCCTTTTTCCTCGCGTCAACCTTCACGAAAGGTATTCCGAATCCTTTTCCGAGCGCCTTCTCGTCAATCCCCTGCCCCCCCGAGGGGCCGAGGAAATTGATTGCGCAGACGACATTCTCCCCTCTCGATAGCAAGTCTGTAGTGAGATAGAGGTTTCTTTCGAGGTTCGAAGAGTTGACAATCTGTATTATTGCGTCGAACTTTTCCTTGGAGGAGATTGCGTCAAGAACAATGCGCTCGTCCTCCGAGAGCGGAGCGAGGCTATACGCCCCCGGAAGGTCGGTCAGCTCTATCTCCTTGCCGTCGAGCCTTATTAAGGCACTCCTCTTCTCAATTGTTTTCCCGGGCCAGTTGGCGACCTTTTGGCTCTCTCCGGAAACCGAATTGAAGAAGCTAGATTTTCCGACATTCGGGTTTCCGACAAGCGCAATCCTAAAAGTCATTTCAGGCACTCCACAAGTATCTTTTCCGCCTGACCCCTTCCGATTGCGAGCTCCCCTCCAAACACCCTGACAATTACCGGACCCTTTCCAATCGACTTGGCGACGGAAAGCTTCGCCCCTTTGAAAATCCCCAACTCCCCCAGGCGGAAGGAGAGCTCCCTTCCGGCGGATATTTCCACGACAACGCATTCCCTTCCGCAAGACATGTCAGAGAGCCTCTGCGGGGTTTTCATTTCACAGCGCACCTTCCTTTGCATCGCTCCAAGAAACCTTCCAGCATCACGAGGGCCTTGTTCGAGAGATCGTGCTCGAGCCTGCATGCCTCTTCAGTCGCATCCTTCTCGGGGAGGCCAACCCTCAGGAGAAGCTTCTTTAGGGTCTCGTGCTTCTTATACACGCGTTCGCCCGCTTTCCTTCCTTTGGATGTGAGCCGTTTCTCCCCTCTTGCGGAGTTTATGACAAGTCCCTTTCGTTCCAGCTTTCCTAGCATCTCGCTAACGGAAGGCATTGAAATCCGAAGAGCCCTTGAGATGCCCTTTGTGGTGGAGGCCTTTTCCTTGAGCTCGCAGCGGTACATCTCCTCGAGATACTCGTCAACGCTTGAGTTGCTCCGCTTTTCGTGCTTCAAGGCGCCGGAAATTAGGCTAGCCTAATTATAAAGTTTTCCGGCCAATGAGCGCGGTCAACTCAGACCCATTTCTTCTTCCAGAAATAGTACATTGCGACTAGGACAAACCCCCCGGATATCAGGAGTATTGCCTCTGATGCGAACGGGCTGTCTCCCAATGGAAGCCGGACATTCATCCCGTAGAAGTTGAAGAAGATTGTCGGAATTGAGAGGAGGATTGTGACAATTGTGAGGAGCTTCATTACCTCGTTTATGTTGTTCGAGACTATTGAGACATAGGCGTCCATTGTGTTTGAGAGAATGTTGCTGTAGATGGCCGTCTCATCCAATGCCTGGTTGACCTCAATTAGGGCGTCCTCCAAGACCTCTTCGTCCTCGGAATCTAGCTGGAAAACCCTCCCCGACTCTATCTTCTCAAGGGTCTTTTTGTTCGAAATCAGCGCCTTGTTGAAATAGACGAGCTCCTTTTGTATCTTGAGGAGGCGCTTCACTTCAGTGTTCTTGAGAGCGAACTGGACATCCTTTTCAAGATGGTCGACCTCTTTATCTATCCTGTCAAGGTACCTGTTGTACTCCTTTCCGATTGCCGCGAGGATTTTTATTACAAGAAGCCTCTTCTTCTTGGCAAGCCGGGAGTATTTTGCAAGAACCGCCTCGACAAAGGGAATCCTCTCGAGGGAGACTGTGACTAGCTTGTTCTTCGAGAGGATTAGCGATATCGGGATTGTAGAGCTCTCCCCCTCAAGAGCATCAGGTCGCGGAACCTTTAGGAGAATTAGGACGTGGCCGTCCTCCTTCTCTATCCGCGGGCTCTCGTCCTCGTCTAGGGCCGCTTTCGAGAAATCTATCGGGATTTCAAGGGATTTTTCGAGTTCACCCAGTTCTGAAAAGTCAGGAATTATTGCGTTTACCCAGTCAGCTTCTTGTATTGTCCTGACTTCCTGGGGCTTGCCCGTTCTCTGGTCGAAGACGAATTTTTCTATCATGAAAAATCAGCGCCTCGGGTATTGCTGCTGCTGAACTGGCTGTTGGGGATAGTACTGCTGCTGTTGCTGCATCTGCGGGGGATATTGCTGGGCTGGAGCAGACGCCTGTTTCGGCCTGCTATCGTTTCCCGGTTTAATCCCCCATCCGAAGAATCTCTTTCCGAGACCTCCGATTGCGACAATAACGAGAATTCCGAAGAAAACGAAGACCTTCATGTCGTCAATAAAGCTCATTTTTCCTTGACCCTCTTTTTCAATACAACCTCCCTTCCTTTTATTGTTTTCCATGGGGCTTTTCGGAACAAACAAGGGGCGCCCGCGGAGGGGGGGGCTGTTCGCGCCTAGTATCGTAAAAACACCCAGGCGGTTATCGCGAGGAGATGTATTATTGTTGTTATCGCGCTTATTTTCAGGAACTCGGAGAATCCAAGAGGATTTCCGGTGTTCTTCCCTATCCCCATTGTGAGGATGCTCGATGACGTTCCTATTGGGGTGAGGTTTCCTCCAAAAGCTATTCCCAATAAAAGCGCCCAGAATATTGGTCCGGCGGGTTGTCCAGTCTTCTCAATTACTCCGGAAAGTATCGGAATCAGGGCAAGAACAAGCGGGAGGGAATTGACAAATCCGGAGACTAGGCCGACCACCCAGATTATGACGAGCAGTCCCAAAAATCCTCCCAGTACGGAAGAAAGGGCGTCCGTCACGCGGGAGAAGATTCCGCTCTTTTCAAGCCCTCCGACAAGGACGAAGAGGCCTATTAGGAAGAAAAGCGTCTCCCATTGGACCTCGCGAAAAGCCCGCTCGGGCTCGAAATCAGAAATCAGGAGGGCGAGAATGCCCGCCCCAATTGCAACTATTTTCACGTCGAACCCGGCAAGTCCCGAGATGACAAACATTGCGACCGTTCCCGAGAAGAGGCCGGCCGAGAGGTAGAATTTCCTCCAATTCTCGACCGCCGCCCTCTCGTCGAGGAGGATTTCCCCGAAATCCTTGTTCTCAATTTTAAAGTACCAGCTGAAGAAGAACGGGGTGAGGATTGCTAACGCAAGGGCTATCGGGAAAGAATTGAAGAAAAAGTCGTTGAACGAGAATCCGGCGGCGTTCGCAATTAGGATGTTTGTCGCGCCCCCAGTCAGGAAAAACCCGCCTCCTACGGAGACCATGAGGCCCGCCGCCATCAAATAGGGCTGGGTCTTGAGGTTGATCTGCTTTGTTATTGTGACAATTAGCCCGCCCATTATCAGTATTGTCGCCGAACCCCCGAGGAAAGACGCGACGAATGCGGAGAGGATGGAAAAGACAAACATCATTTTCAGCGGGTTTCCCTTTGTTAACTTCACCAATTTTATCGCAACCCATGCGAAAAATCCGCTTGACCTCACCACTGAAACCAGTATCAGTATGCCTATGACTGATGCTATTACCGGGAATTCTATTGATGCGAGAGCCTCCTCTCCGGTGAGGACGCCGAATGCGACCATCAAAAACGCGCCTAAAAGGGAGGCTATTGTGCGGTTGACTCTCTCCGAGAAAATCAGGATGAATGCGAGGGAGAAGATTACAATTGGGATTATCGCAAGGGGCTCAGTCGTTTTTCTCGCCCCCTCCTATTTTCAAGAATCTCCGCCCTCCAAAACCGCCTATCTTATGACGAGAACGGACGCTTCAGTCGCTTCCGTAACTATCTGCCTTGTCACCTGGCTTATCCCGGAGAGCTTGTCTGAGAACTTTTCCGGGAGTACGACCAAGTTGACCTTTTCCTTTTTTATCACAAACATGATGTCCCCGGTCGCGCTTGTGGGCTTTGTCAGGAGCTTGTATCTCACCCCGCTGTTTGACACCCTGTCTTTTAGGGCGGGGATTGTCTCTGTATAGAACGCGACAACTAGCTCGCTTCCGTTCTGCTTTGCTAGGTCTATCGCTGTGTTGAGCGCCTTTATTCCTTCCTTCGAGTTCGCAACAAGGACGAAAATCCTGTCCGGGTGAAGGGTCTCCCCGACTGCTCCCGCCTGCGCCCTCCTGAAGAATTCCCTCTCCTCTGAAAATTCGGGCATTTCGTCCTGGAGAGTCTGCTTCCTCAGAATATAGGGAAGCCGGTCTAGCAGGCCCTCGTCCTTGTCCTTTCCCTCGCCCGTAAGCTGGCTCCGCAAAATTTCTTCCATTATCTATTTCACTCCCTTTTCGTTTTCGTTTTTCCCGGACAGAATTACCCGCTTTGTCATCTCCCAGTTTTTCAGGGCAATTATCCTTGTCTTTCCCCTCTGCCCCTTGCCGCTTATTTCTGTCGCAATTACTCCCTTTCTCTCAAGCTCAGAGAGATAGTTCCTGAATGTCCGCTCGTTGGTTTCCCCGAAAGCCTTTGAGTATTCCTCAAGAAGGGCTCCCGTTGTCCAGGGCTTCTCCTCCCGCGAGAGAATTTTGACAATCCCGAGGAGGTTCTCCTCAAGCCCGGAGACAATTGCCTTCACTTTGCTGTTCTGTATTTTCCCTATTGTCTTTTGGATGTGGACAATTGAGATTTCTTTCCCTTCGGATTCCGCAAGCCTCCCCGCTTTGAGGAGGCAGTCCAAGCCGAGCCTGACGTCCCCGCCCGAATCAGACACCAGCCTTGCGACAGCGGAATTGACCCCTGCCTTGGCGGCCCCCTCGACAAAGGCCGAAGAGATCCTTTCCGAGAATATTCCCTTCAATTCCTCGAAGGAATACGCCGGATAATGGACTTCCTGGTAGGTTACGCTGCTTCTAGTCCTCTCGTCAATTTTCCGGAGGGCATATTCGTCGTTTGAAATCATCACAATCCCTGTCTTTCCGGCGAAAAGAGGGCCCCTTGCCAGGTCGTAGAGAAGCCTTCCTCCATCGCTATTCGAGAGGAGCTTGTCAACCTCGTCTAGCACCACAACCAGGCCCTTCCCCTTCAGGCGCTTCATTCCTTCGGACGCTTTCTCGAAAATCTCGTCAGTCGCAGTCCCCCTTCTCGGGGCGAAGCTTCCGAGGGCATACGCAATTGCGGTGAGTACGGCGTGCCTAGTGTCATTCTGCCAGCAGTTCACATAAACTGTCCCGATGTCTGTGTGCTCCTTCATTTCCCGGAGAACGAACCTTGCGACAGAGGTCTTTCCGACTCCTGGCGGGCCCCAGATGAATACGTTCTCCGGAGATTTCCCGGTTGTGAGAGGTTTCAGCGAATCCGCGAGGAAATGCGCCTGGTTTTCCCTGTGGGGAAGCTTGTCTGGAAGAAAATCGGAATAGAGAATTGACTCGTCCCGAAAAATCGTCCTTTCTGAGAATCCGGAGCCTTCCGAACGGAAAAGTGTCCCTCTCATATTACCGGAAAGACCCCCCTTTCCGGTATTTATACGTTAAGCCCCGCCTTTTTAGTGACGAGGGCGGACTTGTCCGGAAAGCCCTTTAGGTTCTCAATAGTTTTTTCAAGAATTCTTCCGAGGGCTTCTTTGCTGTTGAATGCGTTGTGCGGAGTTATTAGGACGTTCTTCATCCCAAGGAGAAGGTGGTTTTCCAGGGCAATTCTTAGGGCTTCGGGAGTCTCGACCCTTTTCAAGAGTATTTCCCGCTCTTCCCTGACAGTTCCCTCTTCCTCAAGGACGTCCAGACCTGCCCCGGAAAGCCTTCCGTCCGAGAGCGCCCGTATGAGGGCGCCTGTCTCAATCAGCCCCCCTCTTGAAGTGTTTATCAGGACCGCGCCCTCTTTCATTTTCCCAAACTCCTTTTCCGACAATATATGGTGCGTTTTCTCGTTATGGGGGATGTGGAGAGTTAGTATGTCTGAGCTTGAAACAACGTCCTCAAAGCCGGAATAAGAGAAACCGAGGTCCTTTGAGAGGCGCTCGTTAGGGAAAGGGTCGTATGCCTTGACTTGCATCTCAAAGCCGTTAGCAATCCGTATCACATGCGCCCCTATTTTTCCGGTCCCAAGGACCCCGAGAGTTTTCCCCTTGAGGTCGAATCCTCGGAGGCCCTCAATTGAGAAATCCCCAATTCTCGTCCTTTCATGGGCCTTGGGTATTTTCCTCGAAAGGGCGAGTATCAGGGCGAAAGTGTGCTCGGCAACCGTGTTCTCCCCATATGACGGGACATTTGCAACCGAAATCCCCCTCCTTTCGCATTCGGAAATGTCAATATGGTCGAAGCCTGTTGACCTTGTGGCAATTAGCCTGAGGTTTGGAAGGAGGTCGAGAATCGGTTTGTCGATTTTCGAGTAAATGAAAACCGAAACCGCGGAGAAGGCTGAAAAATCCCCCGCATTCTCCTCTGTGAGTTTCTCCTTGGAATAGGAGAGCTTCCCTTCCTCTCCTGCGCCCTCCAAAAAAGCCCCTTTGAGCGTTTCTTCCTCCCAGCCCTCGAGTTCGAAAAAAGCTATTTTTCCAATTCCGTCCATTTCACTTGGGATTGGCGCGCCAATAAATATCCTTTTCCTATCTGATACCCAATATATACCTGAAAGCCTTTTAACGGCATAACTCCCCCTTGGAAAAAATGCCAAAAGTGTCGATTTCAAGGGAATCCCTGAGGCGCGCCCACTCAGATAAGCTCCCTGAAATAAGAAAGGCTCTCAAAGGGTTTGTCCGTGCCGGAAAGCGCCCGGAAACCGAGATTTTCCTTGAGCTTGTTTTTTGCCTGCTCACTCCCCAGTCGAGGGCCAGGGCGTCAGAAAGCGCAATAAAAAAACTGCGGGAACGGGGCTTTCCCGAAAAAGCCCTCTCCCCGGATGAAATAAGAAAATGTCTTGCGGGAGTCAGGTTCCCTAACAACAAGGCGAAATATGTTTTCCTTGCAAGGAAGCTCTTTTCGGATTCTTCAGGCAAAGTGTCAGTTTCCCCTTTCCTCCCCCTTTCAGACCCCTTCCTGTCCCGGGAATTCCTAGTGAAGAATGTATTGGGCCTCGGGATGAAGGAGGCGAGCCATTTCCTGAGAAACATTGGGCACGGGGCAGATCTAGCAATACTTGACATCCATGTCCTCCGAAGGCTCGGCCCATTGGGACTTGTCAGGGAAATGCCAAGAAGCATTCCTCCCAAGAACTACCTCGAGCTCGAGGCGAAATTGGCAAAGTTCTCGAGGAGAATCGGGATTCCCCTGGCGGAACTGGACCTTGTCTTGTGGTCTGACGGGACAGGGGAAATTTTCAAGTGAGGATGTGGCTTACCAGTCCTCCTCAGAGGACTTACCAGTCCTCCTCAGAGGACTTACCAGCCCTCCAAGGTTATGCTCTGAACCGGGACGCCCAATTCCTTCAGAGCCGAGACGAGGGACTTGACCATTGGGGGCGGGCCGCAAATGAAGAAAAGGGATTCTTTCGGGTTTTTGACGGATTCCGCAATCAGCTCCTTTCCAATGAACCCGATTTTTCCGTCCCAGCCCGGTTCTCCGGAATCGACAGTGTGGATGATTTTGCACTTGGGAATGTTCCGGAGGAGTTCTTCTATCCGTTCCTTCATTATTATTTCAGAAGGCCTCCTACTGCCGTATATCAGGGTGACCTCCGGGCTCTCCTTTGCCTTTGACAAATAATCCAGCATTGAGAGAAACGGGGTTATCCCTACCCCCCCTGCAAGGAAGACAATCCCTTTTCCTGAGGAAAGCTTCTCCCCCGAAAGAACGAACCGTCCAATAGGCTTGCTCGCAAGAATCGTCTCCCCCTCCCCCATTGAGAACAGCTTTGTTGTGAACTCGCCGAGGAGACGGACAGTCACCTCAAGGTACTCGGCGTCAATAGGTCCGGAGAGGGAATATGCCCTCTCGAGGCCGCCTATTTTCAATGAAACATATTGCCCGGGCTTTCGCTCCGGTGGCGCCCCGCCTCCTTTGGGGAAGAGCCGGAATGTCCGAATATTTCCGGGGCTAGGGTCTATTTTTCCGATAACGAACTCTGAAAATTCGCTTTCATCAGCCATTGGACGCTTGGTATTTTCACGAGTATTATAAAAAACTCTTGCATACTTTCCTTGGAAATGAGGGGTTTCAGGAGCAAATGGGCCTTTTCGGCAATTCTTATCCTGATTTTTCTCCCTTTCCCAATCGGACTTTCGGCAACATCGTCCCCCGGGGAGATTTTCAGGAAAACTCCCGGAATTCTTCCCGGAGAACTTCTCTACAGCCCGAAGATTGCACTCGAGCACTTGTCCATCGCCCTTTCGCTCGACCGGGCTGAAAAATGCCTTGATCTCATGGATGTGCGCCTCGCGGAGTTTTCGGCAATGGTCAGGCTCAACCGTACGGCCGGCCTTGAACGGCTCTCTTCGGAATACTCCTTCCTTTCCGAGGCATATAGAACCTTTCTGGAAAAGCCGGATTCGTTCTCCAGGCACGCCAGAAACCTGGAAATTCTCTCGGACACCCTCTCTGAAGGGAAAACTGCCCTTCGGGAAGAGGACAGGCTGGTTTTTTCGTCAGTCCTCCGGTCAATTTCAAGGAAAGCTTCCCTTGCCGGAAAGACTTTTGAGCGCGCCTCCTTCTTCTCTCCCTTGCGCCTGGAGGCTGAACGGAACCTCGCCATTGCAAAGGAGTTTCTTTCGGAGCAGGAATTCCTGTCGAATTCTTCCCTACCGGAAAAAAGAGAATCCCTGAGAACGGCGGAAATCCTTCTCCGGGAGGGCGAATATCTCTCTTCCTCAATTGTCTCCCTTGGAATACTCGAGAGCGCCCAGGAATCCTAGCTTTCCCGCGACTGGGCTCCGAGACCGACAACCCCCCGCGACCAGATGTAGAGAATTCCCGGGAGGAGCGCCACATAGACGGAGTCAACAAAAGTTATTTTTGTGTATGTTGTTATCATGTCGGCAAAGGCGGAAAAAGTCATTCCGAGTATTACTATTGCCCAGCTCTCCTCAAGGAGGGTCTCCTTAATCCCCGACCCGAAATAGACGAAATATATTGCGAAAACGACAATTATCAGGAGCATGTCTGCGACTGGAAGCCCTATGCTGAAAGCTTTCCCTATTGGGTCAAGGTCAGTCTGAAGAGCCCGTATTATTATGAAATTGGTGACTGCTCCCGAGAGAATGAGGGTCAGGAGAGTGAATGCAATCACATGGGTTATTGGAAGCCGTACCTCGACTCTGCGTATTATTGTGAATGCTCCCGCGCTCATAAGGAGGTAGCCGATCAAGTACGCGATTTCGGCAAATGAAGGATAGGGCAAAAAGCCCTCCCGCGCGAAGAAAAATGCAACGGAAATCTCGCCCGCGAGCCATATTCCGAGGCAGACTGTGACGAGCTTCCAGGTGCTTTTTTCCATTTTCCCGCCTTTCTTCTCCCTTGAGACCTTGAGGGATTTGTAGACCGCAACTGCAGTAGCGATCGGGACCGCCACCCTGAAAAGCGGGGAGAATTTCTGGAAGAGAACATAGCAGAATGTGAGGATTATCAGGAAAACCAGCAGGCCTTGGCTTGAAGAGTGTATCTTCTTCTGCGCAGAAACGCGCGCCTCTGGATTTTCGCCCATAATCCCCCTGAAGGAAACAATTGCCCAATTAATACCTTTCTTTTCCCCGTGCCAACGGGAACGCACCCTCGCGACCGTTCGGCCCCCTGGCCGGAAAACTTTAAATTGGGCCGAGAAGAGCAATTCCGGATGTTCGAGCTATCTGGGGGAAGCAATTTTGCGGATTTCCTCTGGAAGCTCTTCCTCGCAATAATAGTCGCAGTCCCAATAGGCCTTGACAGGGAAAAGACGCGCAAATTTGCGGGCCTCAGGACATCCCTTCTCGTCGCAACCCTCGGATTTTTCTCCTCCTTCCTTTCGAGATTGCTTTCCGCTCCGGTAATAATATTCATCTCAGTTGCCTTTGCTGTCGGAATATCCATATTGATATACTATTTCAGGGGACGGCACGAGAGGCATCCGGGGCTAACGACTAGCGCAGTTTTCGTACTGCTTTTCTTCCTCGGCGTCCTTGTAGAGGCCGGCCTCGCACTCGAGGCAATATCAGCGTCAATAATAATAACTACCCTCCTTGCCCTGAAGCCCTTTGCCAAGCTCGTTGTGAAGAATCTCTCCGAGCGCGAGCTTCTCGAGGCAATGGTGTTCTCTGCCCTCTCTTTCATCTTTCTCCCGCTCCTCCCGAACCGGCCGGTAGACCCCTGGGGAATATTCAATCCCTTTGTTTTCCTCTCAATGACTCTCCTCGTCTTGGGCCTCGGGTTTGCGGGATATTTTGTAGCGAAGATTTTCGGAGAAAAGGCCGCGGCAGGGGTTGCGGGAATCTCGGGCGGCCTCTCGTCTCTCGTTGCCGCAAACATGGCCTTATCAGAGAGAGCCCGGGAATTCCCTAGGTTCGTCCGTGCGGGAAAGATTGCCTTGATTCTCGCATCCGCAATAACAGTTGTCCGGATATTCCTGCTCGTGTTCGTCCTTGACCGGGGGGTTGCGAACTACCTTGCAATACCCCTTCTTGTCGTTTTCTCAATACCCATCGCACTTTCCGGCCACGAGGTCGTGTCTGCGTTCGGGAAGGAGGGCCGGGGATTCTCTCTCGGAATGAAGCAGGTGCCCCACCTCGCGTTCGGGACGGCTTTTCGGTTCGGAATTCTGTTCACTTTCCTGATAGTTTTCTTCAAACTGGTCTACCCGGTCGCGGGCGTCGGGGGGACGTATCTCACTGCCGCGGTCGCGGGATTCGCTAGCCTAAACGCTCTCATTGTCTCAATAGTCGCCCTTTCCTCCGCCGGGGCAATAAGCTCAAAGGAAGCGGCAGTTTCCATAATAATAGGCCTTGCGAGCAACCTTTCCGCAAACCTCGCTATTTCCTACAAGCTCGGCGGGAGGGAGTTGGGCAACTCCCTTGCGAAATCGTTTGGATTGTCAGCCATTGCTTCGGCAGTTCTCGCAGCAGTTCTGCACTTTTTCTGGGGGGTCTAGGAAAATGCAAAAGGAAAAGGCCGGCGAATTCTCCTTTCAGGGTTCGGGGGGAGCGAGGATTTCGGGGAAATATTTCTCGCCCGAGAAAAGGGAGGAGACAAAGAGAATAATCCTTTTCCATCACGGCCTTTGGGCGGACGCCTTTTTGATACCCCTTTATTCCGAGGTAATCTCCGCAATAAGGACCCTTCCCGGGACCCTTGTCGCGGCATATGATGCCAGGGGGCACGGAAAATCATCGACCGACTATTCGACCGGAGAGTTCTCCGACTATTTCAGCGTTGAAGAAATGGTTTCCGACGTTTCAATTGGACTCAATTTCCTGGTAAAAGAGTTCGGCCTTGAGGACAAAAAGGACCTGCCAATCTATCTTGCCGGGCATTCCCTTGGAGGATATGTCTCTCTCCGGGCCGCTTCTTGCGATTCTAGGGTACGAGGCGTTGTGACTCTCGCATCCCCGGTTTCATTCGAATTCGGGAACAACCAAAAGGCGAAAAAGTTCCTGGAAAAAGCCCTCGTTGAAATCCCGGAAGACCTCCATGCCCGTCTCGAGAAGGACAAGCCAATAGAGTTCATAAGACTGAAGGTCAAAAGCCTCCGGCTCGCTGAAAAGAGCCTTCTTGGCTCCCCCCCGATAAGCGCTTCAATTGGGAACCTTGCGAATGTCCGCGTTTCCTTCATATTGGGGAACCAAGATATCTTGCTACGGGCAGTGAACGCAAAGGAGAAAACTGGCGAGCTCGCCCTTCTCCTTCCCAATTCCAAAATAACTGTATTGAATGGGGAGCACCATTTCTTCGGATTCGAAAGGCAGGTTGCCAAATTCGTGCGCTCGGAAATTGCCGATTTCATTTCGGAAATTGAAAAGCCCATTTAACGCCCATTGAATAGGTTAATAAAGCGGGATTTCGCCCTATTCCCAAGCAAGCAACGTGTTTTCTAGGAAAAATAGGAACAAATAGCGAGCTACCAAAAAAGAAGTGAACTTTTGGAAATGGAAGAAAACGAACAACAGCACGCAAACAGCGGAGCAAAAACGAAATTGGAAACACTCGGAGTTAACTCGAAAGAGATTAACACAACAGTGAAAATCCTGGAAAAGAAGAACGAAAAGGAAGTCGTCTCGAAGATGGACGGAAGCAGCCACAGGGTTGCGGAGTTCCTTGTCGGAGACGAGACCGGATGCATACTGATGAGCTTGTGGGACGATTCAATCAACCAGATTGAAGTCGGAAAGACCTATGACATCACGAACGCAAGAATAACCGTTTTCGAGACCTCAATGAGGCTCAACCCGGGCAAATACGGGAAGATCTCCCCGGCGGCGGAGGAAATCGGCGAAGCAAAGCTTGAGAACAACTTGTCAGACAGGCAGGTTGAGAGGCCCCCTCGGCCCTTTGGCGGAAGGGGACGCTTCGGCGGAAACGGCGGAGGAAGGAGATTTCAGTCTCCCGGAACCCGCGGAATGAGAAGGCCCTTCTAAGAAGAGCCAGGGATTATTCCAAATTGCGGGGGAGGGTAAAATCTCCCCCCTTTCTATTTTTTTGTCGGTTTTCCAATATATCTTGCATTATTTTTCGACTTGTCTATGGACTTTTTCGGCAATTCGTTTTATTCCCGAAAGCGCATTAATCCCGAATGGCAAAAGGTCAAACCAAGTATCAAGCAGTCGAAGGTCTCCTCTCCTATGCGGAGAAGGTTTTCGGAATTGCCCCGATTTCCCCGGGAGAGAGGCTTGACCGAAACCCAGGGATGGGTAGGGAAATGCTCGCCCTTGCTCTTGAGAGGGCGGGCGAATCGTCCCTTTCCGGAGCCGAATTGCTCGGCCTCTATCCGAGGATTTCTTTGGCATTCGAGAGATATGCTGAAAGCAATGCTCCGAGATTCGACGAGAAATCTCCCTTTGTCCTAGCGCCTTATCAGCGCCTTGAAGGGGCGTATCGGAAATTCGAGGGAAAAGTCTCGGAAACTCGGGCAGCTAGCCCCTAGGCCCAATTTCTCCCGGAGAAAATCCTTTTAAATCGGGGAGGTATTTGCTCTCCAAAATGGCCAAAGACGGAAAGAAACTCTACCGGTCGAAAGCGAACAGGAAAATCGCGGGAGTCTGCGGAGGGATTGCGGAATACTTGGGAATTGATCCGACAGTTGTTCGGCTCGCATGGGTAATTTCAATATTCTTCGGGGGATTTGGAATCCTCGCATATCTCATTGCCTGGCTGGTAATGCCTGAAAAGTGATTTTTTCAAGTCCCCTTTGGGCTTTCCAGAGGGGCGGATTTTACTTTTTTAGAAAACGCTCGTTATTACGAGGAAAATCCCGCCAATAATCAGGACAATTGGGAGCACTGGCAAGTCCTTTGGAATTATTCCATATTCCTGCATTAGGAAAAATGTCCCCAAAAGTATTAGAAATAGCCCGAGACCTGACGGCCTCCTATGCTCCCTTACGAATTCCCTCGGCTTTTCCATTCTTCCTTTTCTCCCTAAAACGCCTTGAGTTCTAGCCCGAAGAGCGCGCTTTTCGCGTCCTGCATAAATCTCATTGTCTCGAGCTTTGAGAATTCCCCTAGCCTTGTGAGGGTGAACTTCTCCATACTCCCCTCGAAGAATAGCCCCTTCGAATTCGCCTTGGAAACAAGGTCCGCCTTCATTTTGGCAAGTTCGGCTTCCTTTGCGGTTCCGGTGAGGCCTGAGAGCCTGTACGAGCAGGTAGTGTGGAAAATAAGCCTGTCTTTCAGTATTACGAGCGTTCCGGGATAGTCCCCCTCCTTTTTCACGAACGAGAAATTCTCAATATGTGCGGCGCCGTAGAAAAGGTCTTCCGGGCCCTTTATTTTCGCCTTGCTTCCGACTAGGTCCATTTTCGCGAACCCTTTCCTTGTTGAATACCCTTCGTTGAAATTCTCCATTTCAACAAGGAACCTGATTGTTCCGATTAGTTCGGAGAATTCGTATTCCCTGAATTCGGTAGGCTTGAAAACGCTTGCAGGAGTCAGTTTTGCCATTTGCGAACAGTAGGGCCCTGCCTTTTCCTTTTAACCTTTCGCCAATCTCCCCGGGCTCCAGATTTCGCGCATTGTCGGATAGTTAGCTGCTCAAATCTCCCTCTCAATTAGGAATTTGGCGAGCTTTTCCAATTCCCGCTTTTCCCTGCAGTCAGGAATGTTCTTTTCCGCACGTCCCCATGAATTCCGGACAAGTTCCCTTGCCCTCTCCTTGCAGCGCTCAATTGCCCCGCTCTTTTTTATCAGGGCTATTGCCCGCCCTATTTTCCTCGGATCCCTCGTGTGAAGGGACAATATTCTTTTCAGTTCGGCGCCCTCCCCCTTCCCGAGGGCTTTCAGGGCGTAGATTACTGCCAATGTCTTTTTTCCTTCAGTAATGTCCCCCCCGATTTTTTTCCCGAATTTTTTGAAATCACCCGTCAAATCAAGGAGATCGTCTTGTATCTGGAACGCGACCCCTAGGCTCTCCGCAAAGGAATTTATCTCCGCCCTCTTTTTTCCGGGAATCCCAGCGACAATTCCCGCAAAGTCAGACGCCATTCTCGCAAGAGTTCCGGTCTTGTATGCGCACATCTGGAGATATTGCCCTTCTGTTGGGTAGATTGAATGCCTGTGCCACCAGATGTCTAGGCCCTGGCCGTGGGAAATCCGAATCATCTCAATTGAATAGCTTTCAAGGAGCGCGAGCTTCATTTTTTCGGGGAGTTTCCCGTCAATTATCCCCTTCAAGGGAAGATAGTAGAGGGTGTTTCCGAGGTTTATTGAGACGTCCGTTCCGTACATTCTATGCAAGGTGGGCTTTCCCCGCCTCATTTTCGAGGAATCCTCAATATCGTCAATTACGAGGGTCCCGTTATGGACAATCTCGACAACTGCCCTAAGGTTGCAGGGGTCCTTCTTCCCGAAAGCGCCAAGAATCAGGGAAAAAATCTTCGGCCTCCACCTTTTCCCTCCCCGATCGAAAAGCTCCCATGCCGGGGAATTTATGCAGGCGTTTATTGAGCCAATATCGTATTCGAACTTGGGCTTCCCTAAGAGAGAGTTGGCGCTTTTCTCGGTGTGCCTTCTTGGGACCGCTCTTTCGAGAAAATAGTCCGCCTCTCCTCCAGCCATCCTGAAAAGGGATTTAACCAAGTGGTTAAATAAATTCCCAAGAATGGCGGACGTTTCGTTTTCGGAAAAAGTCTACTCTCTCCTTGGCAAAGTGCCCCGGGGGAAAGTCACGACCTATTCCGCCCTTGCGCGGGCTGCCGGAAGGCCCGGGGCAGCAAGAGCCGTCGGGACCCTTATGCGGAAGAACGCCCGTCCGGAAGAGATTCCCTGCTACCGGGTTGTCCGCTCAGACGGGTCTGTCGGGGAATATTCCGGCAAGGGGGGCGCTCCTGGAAAAGCGGCAATGCTGAAAAAAGACGGGCTCTGGATAATTGGCCGGAAGATAAGCTCGCTTGGGAGTTTCCTTTTCAGATTTTGAAAGCGCCCCTTATCGAATCCGCCTGAAGTTTTCCTGTGATTACGGCCGGCTTGGCAATAATGAAATAAGTTACCGCGCACAAAAGGGCAAGGGCTCCGGACAGGCTGTCAATAACCGCGTTCGGATGCCTCCCCAAAATCAAAAGGAGAATGTGGACTATTGAGGAATAGATCAAAAGGTCCACAAGGATCGCAAACAACGTGAACCTGGGGAGCAGCCCCTTGAAAACATGGTTGAAGTTTGAAGCGAACGAGAACGCAAGTATTGCCCCGAAAAGGAACCCCTGCATTCCGAACAATGCGACCGAGATTGCCAAGAAAGCGAGTATTTCCCCGATTGTTATCAGATAGCAGTTTATTTTCTTTCCGGCAACTCCTGTCGCGACAAAGCCCCATGAAAGGGCGAAGAGTAGGGCGAAGACGAATTCCCGCACCTCTTCCGGAAGGATTCCGAAAATGGCGAATAGGGAATAGAGGAGGAACGAGAGGAAAAACCCGACACCCCCTATCGAAATGCTCGATTTCTTCTTCCAGACGTATTTCCAGCGCAAGGCGGTCATTGTTCCGGCAACTATTGACGTCAGGATGAACAAAATCAGCCTAATTTCCATTCTTTATTTTTCCCTTTCCTTTGCGAGCGACTCTATTTCCGCGAGCGTCCGGAGTATTTCCGAGACCTTGAGGCCGTCTATTGTGATGTCCGGCTCGTTCCAAGAATAGAATATGTCGTTTCCCTCAATTATCTTGCTTATTAGCGAGTGTTCCCCGGACTCTTCAATCAGGTTGTTCATAAAGCGCCATATGTTGCTCCTGTCATCGTCTAGGGCCTGGGAAATCTGGATGTTCGTGAACTTCTTCCCGCTGTTTTTCGCGAGAAACAAAAGGATTCTCCTCTGGTAGTTCGGGGTAATCTGCCTTATTGTGTTGACGAATGCACAGGTTACTTTCTCGGCAAGAGCCCGCTTTTCTTCAAAAGGGGGATTGCCCGGCTTTGGGGAACGGGCACTTTCAGGAAGAGACTCCTCTCCAGTTCGCCCCTTGCCTTGAACCACTAGATAATTGTACAATTTTCCAATTTAAATCTTTCCTGTTGTAGGTTTAATACAACCGAAAGGCTTTTATACCCAATATTGGCAAACTACTCCCTGTAATATTCCCCCCTCCCAAGGGAATCCGGCCTTGTTGCTGAAAGGCAATCCGGCCGGAAGGGGCCTGTCATTTTTTGGCAGGCCCTCACAAAAGATTAAGCCAAAGCCCTATTCCAAAAACCCGAAAACGGCTCGACCATTAAAGCTTATAATTGGGCTTGTGGAAAATTCCTGCTGAATGGCCAATCCTCTCCAAGAGCAAGGCAGCGCCTCTGGCAGCGCCTCTGGCAACGCCAAGGAACGCCTTGTGATAATCAAAATATCCGATGCCCTCAAGCTCGAGTCATCCGATGAAATTGTGAATGTCAAGGGGGCGGTTTCTTTCGCGGGAGGCCCCGAGGAAAAAGAGGGGTGGCTCTCAATTACCGACACTACGGACACAATCTATGCATGGGGTCCTAGGTTCGAGGGGAACGGGACGCTCTCAGGGAAACTTGGCATATACCAGGGGCGAAAATACCTCCAGGTCGAGAGAATAAGGAAACAGAAAAAGGAATCGCTCCTGCTGAAAATTCTCCCGTTCGTCTTCCTTGTGGCAATACCTATAGTCCTCTATTTCGGGGTTTCAACAACCTTCCCTGACTTTCATATTGCGGACATAATAGGCCCAAAAGAGCCCTATCCGGGGCTATCGGATCTGAAGCGGGACAAACTGACTTCATACAATCTTGAGGCAATCTGGCACGAGGGAAATATTCTCTGCGCGGAGCTCCGGAACACCGGAAAAATGGTTATTCCCAAGGAAGATTTGGACAGGATAACATTCTCGGTTGACAATTCCTCGATCTATTGGAACCGCTCAACTCTCCCGGAAAAGCTGATGATTTGGAAGAGGCTTCCCATCTGCCTCTGCGTTGAAGTCGGGGACGGGTGCCCCGAGGGCCAGGTATTCTTCAAGTTCGAAAAAGTTGGCGGGAACTATCCGACTGTCGAAATAGAAATCCGTCCCTGGTTCGGGGAAGTAAAGACCGGCTAGTTTCCTCAAATATGTTAAATAGTTGTAGCCTCATTACAACAGCCAATGGAACTCGCCCTCACCCCCGGCCTTGTCGTGTCGGTAATATACCTATTCATCTATGCAATTGCGCTCCGGGCAATAACCCTTATTGTATTCAAAAAAGTGACAATTTCCCACACATATGTCACAATGACCAAAAAGGACCTTGTTTTCATCCTTCTCTTCTTCGGGCTCTTCTTCAACGGGTTCGTCCTTTTCATTTCCTCAGACATCCTCCCCGGCCACGGCGAAATGCCCCTTTTGATTATGATAGACTTTATTCTCAGGATTCTAACAGCGTTCTCAATTCTCGGGGCGGCAGTTCTTGCCCAAAAATCCGAGATTTTCGAGGAATTCGCCTGAAACCTGTTGCTCCGAGAACCACGCGCAAGGGAGATGTCTGCTTCCCTGAATTGCCTCTTCCTCGACCAATTTTCAATCAATCCTTTGCTTGACCTTTCAGTTTTCGTCCCCATCCAGTTAACGTACAGAATAGCACTGTTGTAAGGTATTTACAATAACCTCTTTAAACAAAAACTCGATATATATGCATGGGAGGGGGGTAAAATAGTAGTGACTGGAGCACTGCTAGGAGCGATAGTCGCACTTGCAGCTGCTAATGCAATATTGCTTCAGAAGATACTGGTTCTTCTGGAGTGAGAACTGACCAACGAACGCGCCCTAGGAAGAAAAATGGACCAACATACAACCACAAGACGGTATAATCGCTCTAATAGCAGTTTTTTTCAACTGAAAAAAACGTTTAAGTGTCAATTTTAACTTTAAAACCACTGATTGAGTCCTTTTTGTTTTTTGGACTCTTTCAAAGAGTTTAAAACTTTATCAAGGGAGTTTTGTATTCTTTCTTCGGAGAAATCATGCCTAGAACACATTATTTCAATAACTTTTTTTGAATCAATTGTTTTAGAGTTTAAATTGTCAATAGAATTGTCAATTTCAGGTTTTTCGAATAATGAAGCTAAATCCTTTGGTTCTATTCCAAACGTCCATGAATCTTTGATTTTATCGAATATTTTATCAAACGTTTTTTCAGTTGTTACTAACTTCAGAGCCTTTTTAGGTCCAATTCCTCTAATTCCCCCCGGATTATAGTCAGTTCCAACAAGAATTCCGAGAATTATCAGCTGTTCCTGGCTAATTCCAAGACCGGCTAGAACGCTCTCAAGCTCAATTATTTCAATAGGGACATCAACATATCTTGAGGTTCCAGGCATTTTCCGCTTGTTAGTTACGCTCAGATTCCTCACAAGATTCGGAGCTCCGAAAAGAAGGCAGTCATAATCCTGGCTTGCGGCGAAATCAACAACCCCTTTCCTCGCGAGGAAACTCGCCTGCGCCTCCCCTTCAGTCGGAGCCTGGACAACAGGTATTCCAAGAGCTTCCAAAAGCTCCTTTGCCTCCTTGATCATTCCCTCATCAAGCCGGCTGGTTCTTTGGGAGAATTTGCGGGCGCTCTCCAAGTCCCCTTCCTTCAGAGCCTCTTCATATTTTTCCTCCGCCTCCTGTTTCGCCCTTTCCCTTATTTTCAGGGTTTCAAGCTTCTCCGCCCTTGCTTTCCCATCGAAAACATAGGAAACGGATATCCCCGCCTCAATTAGCCGGAGGTTCCGGTAGAAAATTCCGGAGAGATGGCTTGTCACTTTCCCTTGGGAATCCATTAGGGGCGTCCCATCCTGCTGCCTTATTGTTGAGAGGAACTGATAAATTGCGTTGAAAGCGTCGACCGAGACTTTCTTTCCCTTGAAAAATCCGGGCTCTACGTTCATTATTGCCTCTTCAGGTATTATTTCCCGGAGCTGAATGCCCATTACCGGAAGGAAAACAACAACCATTTTATATCCTTTCCCGGGAAGGGCTTTCGTGGAAAGAAAAGAGCTCGTTCTCCTAATTGTCCTTGGAGCAATTGTTGCAATCTGGCTTGCGGTTGGGGCCTTCAACTCCGGCTATGCATATTGGCCGGCAGTCGCGGGAGCCTTGACAATCCCCTTCCTTCTCCTGGCGCTGTTCATTGACAACCTTCCTTTCCTTTCAAAGGAAAGCGCGCCCAATCACCAAAAGAAGAACTGAAAAAATGGCGAGAATTTCCGCCCTCTCCGGAGGGGGCTTTCTTTTGGAAGACGGGAACTTTTCCCTTGAACTCGACCCGAAAAGCCCGAGAGGCGACTTTGTGACAACGCACGCTCATACAGATCATCTTCCGAGAAAAATCTCCCTGAATGCAAGGGCAATTGCCTCCCCGGAAACAATTGATTTCGCCCGGGAGCGCTACGGAATCTCCCTTCCCAACGGCCTCTCTTTGGAGACTGTCTCTCTCCCTGATGCGGGCCATATGGTCGGCTCGAAAATGGCGTCAATTGAAACGTCCAAGGGAAAAGTCCTCTATACAGGGGATTTCTCGACAATTGACCGGTTCTTCCTCAAAGGGGCAAAGCCTGAGAAATGCGACGTCCTGATTGTTGACTCGACCTTCGCCCTTCCCGAATTCTCCTTTCCTAAAATCGGGGAAATAATAGAGTCTTCCCGGTCGTTCCTAGAATCCTCGAAAAGCAAAAGGGCAGTCTTCTACGGCTATTCCTATGGCAAGGCCCAGGTCCTCACTCGCTTGTCAAAGGAGCTGGGAATTGTTCCGGTTGTCCAAGCAGACGTCTATTCGGCGAACAAAATCTCCGAGAGGCATGGCGCGGAAATAGGCGACTCCCTTCTCTTCGGGACAAGGGAAGCGGACAAGTTGGTCTATTCCGGCGAACCCTCAATTGTAATAGCTCCCTTGACTGCCAAAAACACAATGTTCTCAAAAAAGCTTGAATCAGTTGGTTTCCGTTCCGCAGTTTTCACCGGATGGGCGAAATCTCGGGGAAGATTCCTTTCCAGATATGATTCGGCAATCCCCCTCTCAGACCATGCGGGGTTTTCCGAAATCCTCTCGTTTGTCGAGAAATGCTCTCCTGAAAAGGTTGTTGTCGCGCATGCGAAAAAAGGGGCTCCAATTGTCTCCGCCCTCCAAGTATTGGGATTCGACACCGTCCTTTCAGGAAAGGGATTCAGTTTGGAATTCTGAAGAGACAAAAGAATCTGCCCCGATAAAGCGCCAAGTGAGCGGGTTCCTTCTATAGGCACAGCTTAGCTAGGGAAGAAGTATGCTTTCTCTCTCACTATTTGGTTTTCCTTTTTTTGCCCGAAAGCCTTTCCTTCACCGCAGCCCTTACGGAAGAATAGGGAACGCCACTTAGAACTTCGACTAGCTCTTCGACGGTATGGACAGAATAGATTTCAAATTTTTCATTTCTAACCCCCTCTATTATGTCCCTGTCAAGCCTCATGTCGGAAACGTTCTCCGAGGGGACCGCCACACCGCCGTAAATATCCCCCCTACCAAGAATCTGCCACCATCCCTTGACCTTTTCATTAACTCCGCCTATTGCCCGAAGAGATCCTTCCGGACCTATTGCTCCTGTTGCGGCAACGTTCTGGTTTATTGGGATTTCCGCGAGCGCGAGTTCGCATGTTGCCGCAATCAACCCAGACATGCTTGGGCCTCCGACTATGGCGTCTGTCGTTGATGCGACAGTTATCCCAACTTTCTCGAATAGCCCCGGATACCGCTCATCAAGATACTGCTCTACCTCCTGCCTGGATTTCGCAAGAGCCATGTCGTCGGATTCGTCCTTGTGAAGTTCCGCAGTAAGGACGACTCCCGCGTCCATCGGGTTTTTTGTTACCGTCACGTATATCTTGTCGGCGACCCCCACTTTAGTGCCGTCGTTCACTATTGCGAGGCAATTGGACATTCCCTTGGATTTGCCTTTCCTGGCGCCCTTGAAGTCTCTGGAATACATAGTTTGTATGAATTCCGCTCCGGAGAAAGCTTCTGCATAGGCGATCTCGAAATCTTCCCGCGTTATTTTTTTTCGTCCAGCAGCCCTGGTCCTGGAGGCCGCTAAGTTTATTATTTCCGAATTAGCCCAGATTGTCGCAGGCAAAAGGCCGGGCTCGGAAACTTTCCTCATTATGTTTATTGCGGCGGCCGCTCCTTCTTCGGAGAAAGAAATTCTATCTGAACGTCCTTTGAGCAGTTCGTTGAGCTGGCTCCACATTGTCTGCCTTCCTTGCAGGTCGTCAGCTATAGGAACCGCCTCCTTCAGGTAAGGAACCTCATCTAAGGAATTGGCGAAAATTGGGTGGACATAATCTCCGTGGGCAATTCCCACAACCTGAACCTCGCCCCCCGACTTCAAAACTTCGTTCTGTATGCGGGCATAGGCACGTACCGGAGTCTTTGGGATATCATCCCAAACAAGAACCCCCCCGTTTGATAGGGATATTGGTCTAGTCGATAAAGAGTATTTTACCTGTTCATCGAGAAGCACTCCGTCTATAAGGGCGACTTTCGGAACGTAAGCTTGAAGCCCGCTACGCAATGTTTTGGCAATCAGCGGATCCCTTTTCGGCGTAACTATTCCAACGTTCCTTTTGGCCGACACCAATTCTCCAATATTTTTGACAAACGTTTCTCCAGGATAGTCTCTCGGAGCACCAAGCCCGGAATATGGTATTTCCCATTCAAGAGCCTCAGCAGACACTTTGTAGTTTTTCTGTACCAATTTAACCCCTCCCAGGGTGTTAATTACAAACACTTCCTTTTAAACTTGCTTGTACGAATTTGTGCCAAGGCAATAAATCTGCCACTTTTTTCAGAGTATTTCAAGGGGAGAGAATATAATCCCACTCCAAGCAATTCCCTCCCGAATGGCGAGAATAATAACCTCGAACCGCTCTCCGGACATTGACGGGACTGCCTGCATTTTCGCATATTCGGAATTCCTCTCGAAAAAAGGCATTGAAAACAAGATTCATTTCTCCCAGAGGCCGGATGCCCTCTCGAACTTTGCTCTCTCTTTTCTGAAAGTGCGGGTTCGGCGGGCGCCAATTTCCCAAAAGGATGAGATCTCCCTCGTTGACGCAAGCCAGTTGGCGGGGCTCCCGAAAGAAATCCTGCCTGGAAGGGTGTCTGAGATAATTGACCATCGGATTTCAAGGGACCTCTCGAGTTTCCCGAACGCCAAAATCCAGACGGAACTTGTAGGGGCCGCTGCAACTCTTATTGCCGAGAAATTCTTCCAAGAGGATATTCCGGTCTCAAGAGAGTCTGCAGTACTTTTGTACTCGGCAATTGTTGTGAATACGGTCAATTTCAGGGCAAAAGTGACTACTGGGCGAGACGTTGCCATGTCAAGACGCCTTTTGAAACTTGCTCGGCTCCCGAAAAATTATCTCAAGCTCCTTTTCCATGCATCTGAGAAATTTCCAACTTCCCTGAAGAAGACCTTGGACGAAGAGTTCGCCTGCCAAGAGTTCTCCTGCGGAAAAGTCGGAATAGTTCAGCTCGAGACTGCGGATGGTGAAAAGTTCGTCAGAAAAAACCGTTCCCTGCTGTCTAGGGAGCTTCCGAAACTTTTCGCGCGAAAGGGGGTTTCAATCGGATTCCTCTCCTGCCTTGATTTGGAAAATGGACGGAATGTTTTCCTTGCCAAGACCCCTTTGTCCAAAAAGTTCATAGCGGAAACTATTGGAAAAACCCGGTTCTCCGGGGAAATCGGGACAAGAACCCCTCCGATAATGCGAAAAGAAATCTGGCGCCTTCTCCTTGCCAAAAGTTAAAAGCCAAGTTTGCCTGAGGCCCTCCTGATGCCATCCACTGAAAAGCTCTATCTCCTAGACCCTTTCCTCAAGGAATTCTCTGCAAACGCAATCGGGATGAAAATACTCTCCGGAAAAACCTTCGCACTCCTAGACAAGACTGCATTCCACCCCAGGGGAGGGGGCCAGCCCGGAGATCGGGGAAAAATAGGGGAGTCAATAGTCTTAGACACAATTGAGAACGATGGGGAAATACTCCACGAGGTCGATTCTCCAATTTCGCTCGGCAAAGTCTCCTGCTCAATTGACTGGTCTTTCCGGTTCCCCCTAATGCAACTCCACACCGGAGAGCACTTGTTTGTCTCCCGTCTGAAACTGATAGAGCCCGAAATTTCAGTTGAAAAGGTTGATTTCTCCCCGGAAAAAGGCAAATTGTTCCTCTCAGGAGAACTCGACCTGAAAAAAGTCCTAGAAGCAGAGTCCCTTGTCAATTCGGCAATCCGCGCGTCCCTTCCGGTGAAAAGCCACATTTTCCCGACCCTTCGAGAAGCAAAGGAGGCCCTGCCCGAATCAAGAATGAGGGACGAGCGACTGCCCGAGAAAAACATACGGATAGTTGAGATTGCGGGAGAGGACTATTCTGCCTGTTCGGGAACGCATCTGACCTCGGCAAAGGACATTGGTTTCTTCAAAATACTCTCGTTTTCCCGGCCCTCCTCCCAGGCAATTGTGGAATTCTCCGCCGGAGAGCGCGCGCTCGAGGATGCGCGGACGCTTGCGAACACCTCCCTTCTCCTCTCGGACGCCCTGAAAGTGGAGCCGGAGAAAATACTTCCGACAGCCGGAAATCAAAAGCAAGAACTCCTCCACCTTCGGGAAATCTCTAGGAGAATCTCCTCCAAACTGGCTGAAAAAGTCGAGATTGTCCCTGAGAAGATTGGACGCTTTTCTTTCTATTCCGGGGACTTTTCCGGAGTTCTTGACAAGCGGGATTTGGCAGCAATTGCCGAAACGCTTTCCAAAAAAGAGCAATCAATTGTCCTCTTGTTCGGGGGGCTTGACCGCGAGTTCTTCTCAATAATAATTGCGAAAAGCCCGGGCCTCCCCTTCGACCTGAGGAAACTGTCTGAGGAAGTTTTCCCTCTTGTCGGAGGAAGGGGCGGGGGCAAGCCCGACTTTATTACTGGGGCGGGAAAAGACTTGGCAGGAATTTCTCCCTCGCTTTCCCGGGCAAGGGAGCTCCTTTCCAGCTAGTCTTTCATTTTACTTTTGAGGAAAGGAACGCCCAAAAGGGTCTCTCTTCCCTGTAAAAAGTCCCGTTCTCAGCATTCATTCTCTGGACAACCTCCGCATTCACAGGGATTATGAAGAAAAGCCTCCTTTTCTCAGTGGCCTTTGCGACATATTGGGGCTCGCCCTTTTCGTTCTCGCCCAACTCGACCTTTTCAGGTGCGAACCTCAAAACTGCCGCGAACTCTCCCGGGCTTATTGACACGTTCCTCTCCTTTAGTTTCAGCCGGCCGTTCTCTATTGTGACTGGAGACTTTGCAGTCGTCTCAAAGTCCGACCCATCGTCAATTGAAACGGTCCCATTCGCTGAAACTATCGACGCCTCAGAAATTCCGATAGTGGCAATTACCTCGCCTCCTTCGGTTGAGTCAGAGACGTTCTCTCCGTTGACAGACACTCCCGAATCCGAGACCTCAATTTTCGCAATTCCAGAGAGCTCCCTTGCGTCAATTGCCGACTTTTTCTCGACAAGAGCCTTTATTCTCCTGTTTATTTCTTCCCTGAGGGCAGTCAGCCGGGAGATTTCTTCGGCAAGAGAACCTTCGGTTTCTTTCCCGGAACTTTTTGCCAGCTGGGCTCTATAGTATTCCGAAATGCTTCTCGCAGCAGATGAATGGGTTTCTAAAGCCCCTTCCTGGCCTGCCGCGCAATTGTTGTAGGATGCAATTTCCTTCTTTATTTCAAGTATGTATTTCTCGAGCTCCTTTAGGCGAGAATTGTCCCCGGAATTCCGCGCCTCGTCCATTTTCCGGACGCTTATCGAGTATTTCTCGAGGAGCTCAGCCGGCGGCCTTCCGCACAGGCTGTTTGAAATCTGCTCTTCTTGCGCTTCCCTGCATCTGGAAATTAGCGCAGAGTATTTTTCCCCGAGACCGGATAGCTCGCCCTCAAAGGAAGTTCTGTTCTTCCCCTCGAATTTTTCAGAAAATTCGTTTTCAGGGACGCCCAGGATCTTTTTGATGTAGAGTATTCTCTGCTCGAGTTCCTTTGCCTCCCCGCACGGGCCTGCCGGAGTTCCGGATGAGCTTGTGACATTCTTTTTCTCGGCGCAATTGTACATTGCGGTGTTATATGCTCTGTCGGCATCCTCGAACTTTTTCTTGACGTCCTCTCGGGTCAGACCCTTCTGGACAAGTTCTTCATCAGAGAGGGCAAGAAGCCCCTTCAGGTAGATTACCCTCTCTCCCAATCCTTTCGCCTCCCCGCAAGAAGAAAGGGCGGATTGTTTGTTGGAACCCGCCGTGTTTTGCGCAGAATCCGTCAGGGCGCAATATCTCTTTGCGACCTTCAGCTTGTATTCAACTGATTCGAATCTTTTCACTGCCTCGTTTCTGTCAAGCCCGAGCGCCTTCAGATCCTCGTCCTTTGAGGAGAGCAGGCTTCTAGCCTTTGAATATTCCTCGTTTATTCTTGAAAGTTCTTCGCACGAAGTCTCCCTCTTTTCCGTAAGCCCGCCAAGTTTTTCCTTGGCGCATGAGAGGTAGCTTTCAACCCCCTCAGCAATCTGGTCCGCGAGAGCGCCCGCCCTTTCGGTATCGTTCGCCTTGAACGCCTCCGAATACTCCTTTCTCAGTGCCGCGTTCGCCTTCAAGAATTCCCTGCACGGGAAAACCTTGCCTGCAATTGTCTCCTCATACAGGTAAATTCCCATGCAAGCCAAGAAATAGTTCTTCTCCTTTGAAAGAACGGACGAATTCATCTGATCCGCCCTTGAGAAATTCCCCTCAATTACATATTTCCAGTATTGGCTGTGCGTCGCTGTGAGTGCGCTTTTCAGGTCGTTGCACAAGCCCGCGCTCGCTATCGGTTTCACCTGCGTAGGAGCGGTCTGGCTTGGAGACGGTTGGGTCTCGCCCCTCAGGCACGCTTCAAGGCTCTGCTCAAGTTTGGCAATCGCCTCCTTGATGCTTGCCATTTTTTCGGTGTTGTTCAGGCGATATGCGTTCTGGTAGCCCCCGTATGCTGAAGTGATGTCTCTCTTGATTGTTTCGCATTCGTTTATGGGTTGGGGTGGTTTGCTAGTTGCGGTGTTAATCGGCTTTGTTGTTGTAGTGCCTTCTTTTGGACAGGGGGCGAACTCGCAATTAGGGCCGACCCTTCCGACGGCTGAACCGTCCGGGCAAATCCGGGCGTCCATTGTGCATGCCACTTGTTTGACTGCTGTTTCCGAGAAATCTGAGTTAGCGACAGGCTCCATTGGTACCGGAAACCCCTTGCATCTGTTGTATTTCCACAAATTGTCGGAAAGGTATTTCTTTATGCTTGCTATTGACTGTAGATTGTTTTCGGCCAGCGCCCTGGAAAGACTTGATTGCGCAGAAGTGTATTTGGAGATTATCTCTTTGCAGTCGACCCCGTCGATCTGAACGGGAATGAACTGCCTGGTCGGCGAAGACGGACTTGTCTCCGAGGAATCGTCGTCCGCAATTGGCGAAAATGCGGGCAGGAGAAAAATTACCGAAACAATAATCAACAGAGTTGCCAGGTAAAATCCGACCTTTTTGCCATCCATAGCCTGAAAATCAGCCCTCTGCTAATAAAATTTTCTCAAGCGAGGGCTTCTACCTCAAGGAACCCGGAAGAATCCTCAATAACAAGGAGGGTGTCTTTGCAGTGCGGGCACTCTATTTTCTCGCCCGCCTTCCTAGACGATAAATCTACCGCATCCCCGCAGACAGGGCAGTCCGCCCAGACCGGCTTTTCCTTTGTCGCCTTTTCCTGTTCCACCACTGGAGAAAGCGTCCTCCGCGCTTCTTTATAAGCCTCAAGGTAATGC
>Ga0209835_1000242_pt1 | contig 37281 bp, 23 predicted proteins | sample LakKivwa52mmetaG_FD_184138 | JGI IMG/M metagenome (GOLD analysis project Ga0209835, IMG submission 184138) | Anoxic lake water microbial communities from Lake Kivu, Rwanda to study Microbial Dark Matter (Phase II) - Lake Kivu water 52m metaG... | ecosystem: Environmental > Aquatic > Freshwater >... | reverse complement strand
ATTTGACTAAACTCTTTGTGGTAAGGATTTATCAAAACATTGAAATCGCCCTGTGTAACCACTGAGGGTAAAACCAGGACACAATATTGGTTTTCGATGACAAATTCGTCTCCGATTTTTTGGGTAGAGGCAGGGTGAGGAAATTCCTTCCAGTCAGGCGGGAGGTCTTCTGGCGACAAAGTTTTCATCGAAATATGCTCAGGTATCTCAATGGTCATCATCATATAATCGTCTGGCAATGTTGCAAGTGTGAAGTGGATAGCAACTTCTGCCATAGCCAGCGACCTGTTTTTGGCTGTGTATATGAGTTCTACCCCAATTGAATTCCAGCGTGCGCCCTTGATGGCCGCGCCTTTGCCTGATAATGGCAGTGCAAATTTTTCCCGCGTCAATCTGAAGACTACCATTTTACACCAGGATGCCGTGATTAATACGGGTTAATTCGCTAATAACCAATTCCTTTCCGTAGGAATCTTTCAATAGTTCAATAGGTTTCAAATTCCCAAGTGCAAAACTCGGTGTATTTAGCCAGAGTTTCAATTTTTCGATGTTACCGAAAACGTCCAGACCCACCTTTGTTACTTCCGCCATCTCAATTATTTTCTCGGAATGGATGGGTTTGAAATGATGTTTGGTCGCCATTTTATACCTCTGCAACGATTTGGTTGAAATGTCGAGAAAATCAGCCCAATCGCTCTCTGTAAATGGCGTATAGTCGCGGATTAGGCCAAAAAGGGAATATGGAATACCTGCCCTTATCGCAGCAATGATCAACATTTTATTGGTCAGGAAATCTTCATAAGTGATCCGCTTGTCAACCTCAATGTTGAAACTCCCGACGTCGGTGTGTTTGAAAAATGCAGAAATCTCTTTACTTAATTTACTCTCTATCGAAGATTTTAGTTCGGCCATAATTTCAATTATTAGACATTTGTCTGCAAATATAAGACAATTATCTGAACGTAGTAAATTTTTCTTTGTTGCAGGTTTGTGAACTAAAACTTTTGATCTTCCTGAAATGGCTCCTCCAAAAAAAAATGAACAGAAATGGCCATACTGGTTTTCTGGAAAAGCCAGGTTCCCGGATTTTTTTCTACTTGAATGTCGTAGGTATTTTTTTCAGAAAGAATCAGTAATGTCCGCCGGTTAATTCGATGGATATTCCTCTGCCGCAAGTGCTGTGGAGGAATCTCAAACATTTTTTTTTATCATTTTAGTTTATATCGGTCAGCAGTGAAAAAGACTCTTATTCCTCCAAATAAGCGAAAGGCTTTTTTGGATGGTTTGGCTGCAAAACTTTGGTAAAAATCAGCAGGCATTATCAGAGTTCATCACCCCATTTTCCCATTTTCCCATTTTCCCATACCACTATCAAATTCAATGTGAAAATGCCGTTGCTAAAGCAGTTAGCCGTATGATCTGATAGCCTATTTCAGGATGTTCCTCATATACAATTCATTCATCAACTCATTGTAGGTGATTGGTTTGGCCTGAATGGTCATATCCTTGCTCACCAGGAACATGGTTGGTGTGGCGAAAATATCGAACTGCTGTACCAGTTCACCCTTCCACTTTTTGTAGTCGCAGATGTTGATCCAGTCGTAGCCTCCCTCTTTCAGAAACCGGTCAAGGTCTTCTTTCGAATCATCCAGCGATACGGCAATGATTTCCAGCTTATTGCGATTATCTGGCAGATAGATTTTCTTCAGCTCTTTCACCAGCGTATTGCAGTGCGGGCACCAGGTGGCCCAGAAAACCAACAGCGTATAATCCGAGTTGATGGCCGATAATTTTACTTTGTTACCACCGATATCCAGGGTTTCAAAATCGGGCAACTGTTTGCCTGCCGAAAATTTCTTATGACTTTCCACTTTCTTCTCCAGTTCAGCTTTACGTTCTTCATCAATGCACTGATCTTCAAGGTTAATGTTGTCGGCGATGTAGGTGATTACCTTGTCGAAACCATAGCTGTTGAAGCCATTGATGAGGTAATCCATCACATAGGCATAAACGGTTGGGCTGGATTTGGTTTTTTCCATAATCATGTTCACCGCCTTGATAAATTCCACCTGCAGCTGATCCTTGTCGAGCCTGTTGTTCTGGTAGAGCGAAAGGTACTGGATGGTTTTGCTCGAAACGATATTGCTGTACAGCAGCGTGGTGTCGGTGAAATCAATCTGATCGAAGAAGTGGACTTTCAGGAAGTCAACATGTTGCTCTTCTGTCAACGCAGATGACGGGCGCGGAGTGAAATCGGCCTTGATCAGTTTTGCGGCATACTTCCCGGTATTTTTCTTTGTCACTGTGGCCACCCATTCGCTCATCCCGTTGTTAACCAGATCGTACTGGCGGGTAACGGTTTCATAAAAAGGGTCATCCTTAGGATACATGTTGATAAGCGGGTAAATGAGTTCCAGCTTAAACTCAGCTTCGTTACGTTTTTGAAGGTATTCAAAATAGAGCTGGTTTTCAACTGATTCGGTAAAAACCAAGCTATCCACCACCGAACCTGTATGCGTAGTGAACCGGATATTTTCGCGGTTGTAAATAATATCCATCATCTGGTTTTTGCCCCACCGAAGGCGATACATCCCGGTGTAGGCATTTTTCGGGAATTGATAAGTAAACGACCCATCGGTCTTGATTTCCAATGAGTCAATTCTTTTACCCTCAGCGCCATAAAAGCCATGAATAGAAATCTTTTCGCCGGATAATCCTGAAATTTTACCATTTAAAGAGAAATTTTGCGCACATGCAAAAAGTGGAAACAAGAAAGCTAAGAGAAAGAACCTGTAAATCATTGTTGTTTGATTTTAAATTGCGCACAAATTTATTCAAAACTGAAAAAGCGGAGTGGTAAGGGGTTTTAATTTAAATAAGCAGAGGCTAATTCTCTCCAAAATAGAGCAGAGCTGGCTGTTTTAGTTTGATGAGATAGGACTTTTTGGGCAAAAGGAACTCAAGTGTGGTGATATCCTGTTCAGGCCAGAAAATGGCAATACCTGCTGCATCACGGATGATTTCAATAGCGCCAGAAGGATTGGTAGTCAGATCATTAACCGAAACAGGCTGCTCGGAAAGTACCGGAATAAGGTTCCAGCCTGATTTGAGATCGAGAATTTTGGTCAGATGCCTGGTTCCTTCTATTTCGAGGGTAAAGTTTGCCGATGATTTGAAGAAATACCCTGTTGTTTCATCCCATTGTATCAGTGTGCTTTGGGGGTTTCCGGGCTGGTAAAATCCTGAAAGATTTTCCAGCATGAGAAGCGTGTCGGTGGTAAACAACGCTTCAAGGTATTCCGCAGTTGGAACAAGATTTCCCGAAAAACCATTCCATCCTTCCCGGATGTTAAACGATTCATTTACAATGGTTCTGTCGGGTTTTGAGACACTAAAATCATCAAAGAAAAAACCAGCCCTCCCGATGGAAGCATCGCTGCTGAACCAAAAACCAAGAAGCACATGTCCGCCACAATAATTTTTCAGCGATATCCATTCTTTAACCCATTCATCCTGCTTTCCTCTATAGACAAAAGTTTCGGGTTCGTTAACGATAAAATCATTGTCCATAAATCTTCCCCTCAAAGGCGTCCACGTAACCCCATTATCTGCGGAGGCCATCAACTTCACCCAGTCTTTGCCGCCGTTCAGATCCCACGAAGCATAAAAGGTAAGCCAGGCGCAGGTTGTATTGGTCAGATCAATAGACTGCTTTAGTCTAATGTTTGTGTTTTCGTTGCCGGGGTAAACCCCTCCGGGAGCATTAGCAATGGAACTTTGTGGTGACTTTGAGCGCAGGGTAGTGCTGTTCCATTTGCTGCTTGCCGTCCAGTTAGCCATCGAAGAGCAGGGATCGAAGAACAATGAGGCGCCGGTTGCATAAATTTTTGTGATCGTATCGGCAAAGGTAAATCCTTCGGCATTCAACACCACCCTGAACTTAATTTCGTCTCCGGTTCTTAATCCTGGTCGCAGCAGATACTGGATTGAATCGTTCAGAATTATATTCAGATTGCTCGAATAAAAATTCTTAGCGCTTTGTATCTGAAGTATGGCATCATTCAGCGGTTCAAACTCTACGCTGAAAGGTTTGTCTGCCAGCCCGATACGTTTCACGCCATAACTCAGCCAGCCACTTTGAGTACTGAGGTTGATGGGTGTAAAGTCAAAGAAACTGGCATAAAACCCAGCAAGACGGGCAGCCATGATGTTCTGATAGAGATTCTCCTGGCACTGAGGAATGATTCTTGCCACTTCCGGCCAGAAACCGTCCTGGTTGGTACCAATCTCGCAGGTAAATGCCATTGAGGCTTGCTTGGTGGTTTGCTCACCATACATCCAGTCGCATGCGTCACCGTTGACAACGTAAAGTAAAGCGCCCGGAACGCCGTACCTGTAATCATTCTGGCGGGTTAATACAGCGCCAAACTCCTGGTAAAGGTTGTGATCGGGAGAGAGTAAAAATGAAACATATCCCCATGGATGCAGGAGGAGGCCACCGTAAGTGTGGAAATTCAGCGTGATGGAGAAATTGTACTGCTCGCAAAAATCCCGTACAAGTTGTGTTTCTTTTTCCGAAAATGGCGCATTACCCCTGAATGTAGTACTTGATGGGATAGGGGAGGAGCCAAAATCGTTGTACGCCCACATATATCCGAAATTGCGGTTGTTGTCTACACCAATGGAGCCATCATTGTTTAAACGGCGGTTTTTTCGCCACATTCCGCCACCAGTAGGGTTAGTGGTCTGGTTGTAAATATATCCGTCAGGGTTCACGCAAGGGATAAAGTACAATTCGGTATTGTCAATGAGGTCGGTAATTTCGTCATCAACACCATATTTTTCAAGAATGTAGTACATGAAATAGAGCATCTGCTGCATCGAGCCGGGTTCCCGGCCATGGGTTAGCGCCGTGTAAAGTACGCGTGGCTTGCTTTGTGTGGAAGATGGATTATTGGATATTCTCTGCCAGTACAACGGCCTTCCTTCCGCAGTGAGCCCGCCGGGAATAACTGACCGGGCAGAAATCAGGCCGGGATAGAGCTGAACCATATTATCCATGTGCGTCAGCATTTGACTATAAGTACTGAATCCCCCCATCGAACCAAGCGAAAAACCTGTCGGGATGGTGTAACGGCCACTGCGTTTTTGCTCATCCATCACATTTTCAATGTCAGCATCCCGGTTGCGTTCCCGGTAAAAATCGTCAATATCCTCAATAAGTACCTTGTAATTTAATCCACTGGATCTTAATTGATTAAGCTCAGCGTCCGAAATCTCGAGCCATACAAATTCATCCGGTTGAATGTAATCAACAGCAATACCCAAACGGTGTATTTCCTGGATGGATTCCGGTTGAAAGGGAACCTCAATCCGATGGTATCTCTCCGTTTGAGAAGAGAGAAATTGATAAGAAAACAAGGTGATTATGGCAGCAATCAACAACTTCATTTCCTGAAAAGACTGACTTGTAAATGTAAGTGATTACAAACATACTCCAAAATCACGCATTAAGTCAACCATAGAGCTATTTTTAATCATTTTTAAAAGTTCATGGCGCCGGGAAATTGCGGGATTTTTCCATGCGAAAGCATGTCCAATGATGACTTCCATGACAATTTCTAATGATCAACTCCCTGACATCGTGTTTTTTACGTCAATCAATTTGGCCAGGATGCTGATGGCGATCTCTTCCGGTGTCTGGGCATTGAAGGGCACACCAATAGGCATGTCAATTTTTTCAATCTCAGCTTGTGTAAGGATTTTGTTATCCAGGTAAAAGCGTTTGGCCTCAGCTACTTTTCGTTTACTGCCAATCATTCCGAGGTAGGCAAACTCCTTTTTGGCTAAAATTGATGTTACTTCCTGGTCGTAAGCATGTTTTGGTGTAACCACCACAAAATAGGTATTGCTATCGGATTCGAATTTTTTTGCTTCAGCGGCAAAATCACCATTTATCACTTCAAAACCAAGCTGTTGCATTTTTTCAGCAAATTCGGAACGTTCGTCCACAAATATTACCCTGAACCCGAAGTCAGATGCGTACTTTCCGAGGGCAGATCCAACATGTCCGGCGCCAAAAATTACCAGCCCGGACTGTGGAACAACTGGCTCAACATACACCTCCATAGTTCCGCCGCATTGCATTGCCAGGTCGTCCTCCAGGTTAAAGGAAAGGATTTCCGGTTGCGATTTTTTGCAAAGGAGCAGTGCCTCTTCGATTACTCTTTTTTCGATGCTGCCGCCGCCGATTGTGCCGACAATTTGGCCATCTTCAATAACCAGCATCTTCGATCCTGCCTTGCGTGGCGTTGATCCGGAGGTTCTGGTTACAATGCAAAGGGCGGCTCTTTTTCCTGCTTTGCTGATTTCATCTAATTTTGCCAGAATTTCTTTTAAAATCATCGTTATAAATATTTTAGTGTGAATTTTTCGACTAACAAAATTAAGGATATCCGCGAAACCTATCTTCGTGAACTCGGGTTGATTTATTCTGAGCAGGAGGCTTCGGCGCTTTTCGACATGGTAATCGAATACCGGCTGGGGATGAAGAGGCTTGACCGTATTCTCAATCCTGATCTCAGGTTGAGTGAGTCGGACATGCTGAAAGTTCATTTTGATATTAAAGAGTTGAAAAAGTATCGGCCGATTCAGTATATTTTCGGTGAAGCGTGGTTTGGAGACCTCAGGCTTAAGGTGAATGAGCACGTATTGATCCCGCGCCCTGAAACGGAGGAGCTGAGTGCCTGGGTGGCTGATGACCTCAAAGCTCACCCCGGAATTTCGATTCTCGATATCGGCACCGGGAGTGGTTGCATTGCTTTATCCCTTGCAGCTAAATTGCCGTCAACGGTTATATCGGCCTGCGATATCAGTTCAGGTGCCCTGGAAATGGCCATCGAAAATGCTGCACGACTAAAGTTGAAAACGAATCTTTTCAGGATGGATATTTTCGAAAGGAGCGCCTGGCCAGCTCTTCCGGCCTACGACGTGATCGTCAGCAATCCGCCTTACGTTACCTTTTCCGATAAAAAAGAGATGCTGCCTAATGTCCTGAATTATGAGCCGCCAATTGCACTTTTTGTCAGCGATGATAATCCTTTGATCTATTACATTGAAATACTTGAATTTAGCCGGGATCATCTAAACTCTTCCGGTAAGATTTATTTTGAGATTAACAGGCGTTTTGGTCGTGAGATGATTGAACTGCTGTCAGCTTATGGTTTTGAAAATGTTGAAGTAAGAAAAGACCTTTCAGGCCACGACCGGATGGCAGGTGCAACAAAACCTTAAAAGGTAAACGGCAAAATTCCGGCATCAATCTTCGAGCAGCAGCATGTGCAGCGATTCCAGCGTACGCTCATAGATTCCGCGGGCATTACTTTCCCTGGGGCCGGCAATGTTGAGGTGTTTAACCTGGTATTTATTCAGCCATTTTTTAATTTTTCTCACTTCAGCCGAAGCATCTGCTGAGTCCAGTTTCCAGACGAAAACGGGCTTATTGTGAATGGAGGCCATTTCAATCGTAATGTCAGTCCCCCGGTCCATTTCATCAAAGCAAATAATCAGCGTGGCATCGCAATCCACCACATTCAATTCGGTTCGCAGGTCGTAGTTTGATCCATAGACCGGACGCAGTGGATACCTGAAGTTGATGGGTCCATCTTCAGCCATCCTGCCGGGCGGGCACCAGCCGCTGCAACTGATGTTGTGGCAAAGGGCAAAATCAAGCGCGGCACGATCTACGCCGGTTTGCCCGCCCGAATGTATCACCGGGCTATTTCTTCGGTATTTCACTGATAAAGTCACGTTGGGATTTTAATAAATTGATGGAGTAGAGTAGGAGGTTTTTGGTTTCAGCTAAAATGTCGAAAAAGAGAAGGCTGGTACGTGTGTGTAACTGTTTTTCCTTCAATCGTTTAACCTGATTTTTACGGCTCTCAGCAATCAGCAGTAGCAAAGCCTGCTGCTTTTGAATGATCTGATCGAGATCGCTGTATTTTTTGGATTTGATCTTTGCAATGATCTCTTTATAAAGTTCCGAAATACCAAGGTGAATTTCGCTGAATTCCTTCATCTGATCCTCATCCAGCCCGGTGTGGTTGTTTTCGACATGCTCAAAGGAAGGATTGGCCATATAATTGAGACAATGGGCTATTTCGCGCAGATAATCCACACTCTGAACGTAGTAATGTCCCGTATCAATCTGATCAACCTGAAGGTGCATCACGGTTTCGTTCACATTGTCCTTGATCCTTTTGGTTTTTTTATTGAATTTCCTGACATCTTTTTTCAACTCTTTCAGGATCGAGCGGTCTTCTTCAGCTAAACCTTTTATAAGTTGCTCGTAAAATCCCGGAACTTTATCAAGTGCGCTGACAGTGTGCTTGATGCATTTTTCGAAAACACTGGAAGCGCTTGTAATCTCTTCTATTTCCATCTCAGCAACTTCGGCTGCTTTTTCTTTTTGTTTTGATTTGTGTATCAGGTAAGTACGGTAAATGAAAAACATTACCAGAAGCACCACTACACCAATAGCTACTATTCCCCCGTAATAGATCACGACAGCAATTATCATCGAGATGGTTAATGCAACTACGGCAGTGAGAAACCAACCTCCAATAACCGAGAATACACCCTGAACCCTGTAAACGGCGCTGTCTCTTCCCCAGGCACGGTCGGCCAGCGATGTTCCCATTGCTACCATGAACGTTACATAAGTGGTTGACAAAGGCAGCTTTAGCGAGGTTCCAACGGCAATCAGGGCGGCTGCTACCACCAGGTTCACCGATGCCCGGATTACATCGAAAGAGGCTGCATCTTTGGTAGGCGCGCTGTTGCGGACACTCTTGGGCATCTGAAATCTTTTGTCAATTCTGCTGCGGATAACGTCGGGTACAACTTGCACAAGTGACTTATTGAGCTTTAACGTGCCTCTTACAACTGACCTTGAAAGGGGCGAAGCACCAAACCTCTCGTGCCCACTACCTTGTCGGCCTAAATTAACCTCAGTGTCTATAACGGTTTTTGCTTTTTTAGAAAACCATAGTGTAATAACCATAACAATTCCGGCTGCGAGAAGGTAAAACGTATTGGTTACAATTGGACGCGAGAGTGAGCCCATAAAAAACGTATCCGGTGTTGCTCCGGGCGTCGCCTTAAAACTTTGATAAGACTCGTAACCTGCCAGTGGAACCCCGATAAAATTCACCAGGTCGTTACCCGCAAAAGCAAAGGCAAGAGCAAATGTACCTACCAGAACAATAACTTTTGGAACAGATACTTTGAAAAGCCAGTCTAAAAGTTGCAGAAGCCCGGTCCAGAAAAGGAAACCGTAAATGATGATGTGCATGGTGTGAGTGTCGAGCCATGCGGCCATTTCGGGTGTGATGAAGGAGGCTCCTTTGGCGCCTTTAAGTATCATGAAAAATGTAATGGCGGTGATAGAAAAACCGCCATAAATGGCTCCATAATATTTCAGCGTCTTGTGATAGCTGAAAGTAAACACCAGCCTGGCCAGGTACTGCACCAAAGCGCCGACTGTGAGTGCGATTATCACCGAAATAAGAATACCTGATATAATTGCCAGGGCTTTGGCAGAATTGATGTATTTTCCAAGTTCTGCAAGGCTTTCATCAGAAATCGAAATTTTGATCAGCGACACAGCTACAGCAGCTCCCAGCAGTTCAAAAACGATGGAGACAGTTGTAGAAGTGGGCAGGCCGAAAGTATTAAACAAATCCAGCAAAATGATGTCGGTTACCATTACTGCCAGAAAAATGACCATGATCTCAGAAAACGTAAATTCTCCGGGGTGAAAGATGCCGCTTCGGGCAACCTCCATCAGCCCGCTCGAGAAGGTTGCCCCGATGGCTACTCCAAGACTGGCTACAATCAATATTACATGCATTGGAGCTACTTTTGAACCAACAGCCGAGTTTAAAAAGTTCACAGCATCGTTGCTTACCCCAACCACAAGGTCGGAGATTGCGAATGCCACAAGTACGATAACAATTATGAGATAAATATCCATTGAATTGATTATTTGGTTTTTACAATTTTATGATTGGCCATTAAGCGATTGGTTGACGTTGTAAATGTAATCCCCGATTTTCTCAAGCAAACCAATCAGATTGCTGAAGTAAAACACTGTCTGATAGGGGTATTCGTTATTTTTCAACCCTTCCATGCTCGATTTTCTCAGGTCGTTTCTTAACTCATTGATCTCTGATTCCATAATTTTCACTCTTGCGAAATCAATTTTCCCGAAATCAACTTTCAAGTGTTCATTCATCAATTCTATTGATTGATCTACTTTACCAATCATAAGATCAAGTTTTTCGCGCAGTTCCGGAGTGAACCATGCACCGGATTCGTTTTTGCGGGCAATGGTTAGCGACATCTGGTAACACATATCAGCAATGTTTTCGAGATCGTCCACGATCTTTAACATAGCACGCAACTGGCGGCTTCCATTCTCGGTCAGGTTGCTCTGAAACAGCCTCGTGATAAAGTTGGCAATGCTGATTTCAAGATCATCTATGCCCTCTTCGTGCCTGTTTATCACTTTCAGTTTTTTGTAGAATTTGCGCTCATTTTTTTCGACAAGCAGATCCGGGATCAATTTGAAAGTCCTGGCAATATGAAGACCCATTTGCGCTACTTCCATCTTTACCTGAACCACCGACATCTCCGACACCGAAATTACACCTGAACCAATGTATTTCAGCGCAAATTCGGATTTCTGTCCATTGGGCAGCAGCTTTAAACACAAATCATGAAAAGGTTTGAAGAAAATGACAAAAAGTATGGTGTTGATAATATTAAAAGAACTATGGAAGATGGCAATTCCCACAGGCACAATCACTTCGACCGGTTTACCGGTTGATTCCATCAAAAACCGGATGGCTTCCTCAATCCCTTTCAATAAGAAGCCAAACAGTGTAAAAGCCCAGATCACCCCGATTAAATTGAAAAGCAGATGAACAAGCGCTGTGCGTTTTGCTGCCCGGTTTCCCACCATCGAAGCAAAGATGGCAGTAAAAGTTGTGCCTATATTTTCGCCCAAAACCATCGCCAGGGCATCATCCAGCGAAAGCCACTCCTGATTGGCCAACACCATGGTAAGCGCTATGGTGGCGCTTGACGACTGAAATAGTATCGTAATCACCATCCCAAGCCCTATAAAGACCAGGATGTTAATATAACGGTAAGCGCTGAGTGAGTGCAGCGCATCGAAAATACCCGAAGTTTCGTCAATTGAAGGGATATTTTGCTTGAAAAGGTAAAGCCCGACAAACAAAATGGCAAAACCCATGACGAATTCCGCCCTGACGCGATGAATATTTTTTGCCGAAAAAAAGAATGGAAGCGCAATACCAACCAATGGAAGAACAATCAGGTAGAAATCGAAACCGCTTTTTATCCCGGCAAGGCTGATTATCCAGGCAGTGACAGTAGTGCCGATATTTGCGCCAAACACAATACCGATGGAGGCTTTAAACGAAATCAGTCCGGCATTTACAAAGCTAAGCAGCATCACCGTGGTGGCTGATGAAGATTGTATGATTCCGGTAATCAAAATTCCGGCAAAAATGCTTTTCCAAAGGCTGGAAAACTTGCGGCTGAGCCAGTTACGAATTTTTGAACCGGCAAATTTTTGAAGTGATTCGCTCATTACCTTCATCCCGTAAAGGAAAAACCCCATAGCCCCGATAAGGGTAAGTATCTGAACTACAGCTCCCAGGATGTCGGACATGCACAATTATTTTTCGGAAAAAACTGTGCAAAGTACCGACTTTTTGAGGATTTGATGAAAGGTATAGAAAAAAATTAACGATTTATTAACCCTCCGGATCACAAATCCAATTTTGGCGGAATTTACCAGCATCAGCAACCAGCTGTCCCCCTTGTGGAAGCAGTGATTTTTACTCATTAAAACAGCGGCCAATATCTATGGCTGAGGTCTTTTTTGTTGTTGGTATCACTAATGTAATCGGTTCAGGGAGCGATGTATCCAGCACAATGATTCTATGCTCGATTTAAGCAGCAAAGGAAAACAGGCGATCAGTTTACACCTTCACTATTACCTGCTGGAACAAGTTTGTTAGTTGGAATTTCACCGGGAAATGGAATGGAGGGATAGCGGGGTAGCGGGGTAGCGGAGAAATGGGTGTTAACTTGCGCCTTCCGACTTCTGAAGCCAGCTCATCGCCAGAGGGCTTTTCTTTTTTAAAGACGAATATCGTTGTTGGCTTATCTTTGCGGAGAATTTACAAATCACTGATGTAAAAGCATCGGGACATACTTGTGGAGTATTGATCTGTGAATCATAATTCTATCACGAAAAAATTAAATAGACCTGACCTGCGAATGACAAAAAACGATAAAGGGCAATGGCATGCCATTGATTATGATGAGGTTTTAAAAAATTTCGAGAGTTCTTTACATGGATTGAATCTGGAAGAAGCCAAAAAAAGACTTTCGGAATATGGTGCTAACCAACTCAAACGAGGTAGCAAAGATGGAGTCATAAAGGTGCTGTGGCGGCAAATTAATAATCCGTTGATTTGGGTTCTTATTGGTTCAAGTACATTAGCTACTGCTTTAGGTAAAATTACCGACGGAATGGTGGTTCTTGCAGTAGTTGTAGTGAACTCAATCATCGGTTTTATCCAGGAGTACAAAGCTGGTAAAGCAATTGAAGCGCTTAGCAGCATGGTTCCGGAAAATGCAACAGTAACCCGGGGCGGCAACATTGAAACAATCCCTGTTTCGGATATTGTACCCGGTGATATTGTTCATTTAGCTGCCGGCGAGCGCATACCTGCTGATATGAGAATTATACAACAGAAAAACCTGCAAGCCGAGGAAGCTGCTCTTACCGGCGAATCGGTGCCTTCACAAAAAACTGCCGAAGCGGTCAGGGCAGATGCTGTAATTGGCGACAGAAAATGCATGGTTTATAGTGGTACTTTGGTTGTTTCGGGTACTGCCACTGCTGTTGTTGTAAATACCGGAGTGAATACCGAGCTTGGCAAAATCTCCGATATGCTGAGCGAAACCGTAGATTTGGACACACCGCTTACCCAAAAGCTGGGTATTATCGGCAAGTATTTAACCATAGGTATTGTAGCCATTACACTAGTGATTATGGTTATTGGAACTTACCGCATGTTAGGGCAGGGAGTGCTTTTGTTCGATGCGCTTAAGGAAAGTTTAGTTTTTGCTGTTGCGCTTGCAGTTGGAGCCATCCCCGAAGGACTTCCCGCAGTTGTTACCATTGCTCTTGCCATTGGCGTGCAGCGGATGGCAAAAAGAAAAGCCATTATTCGCAAACTTCCTGCAGTTGAAACCCTGGGAAGTACCACCGTGATTTGCTCCGACAAAACCGGCACCCTTACGCGCAACGAAATGACAGTAAATGAATTATGGAATTACAATCATAGTATTCAGGTCACCGGTGTTGGTTATAACAAAGAGGGATGTTTCAAACAAAATGGCGTTGAAATAACAAACCTGCCCGATGATATGCTGCTATTGTTGAGAAAAGCAGTGCTTTGCAGCGATGCGAATGTGATTTACAAAGGCAACGATTATAGCATTTCAGGCGACCCAACTGAAGTGGCGTTGGTAGTAGCAGCTGCAAAAGCGGGTATTTCCATTGATGGTTTACGTAAGGAAATGCCAAGAAAAGACGTGATTCCCTTCGACTCCGAAAAACAATTTATGGCAACCCTCAACGACAATATTACCATAAAAGGAGCGCCCGAAGTCATATTGCAACGTTGTTCTGTGCATATCGGTGGCAGTAGTTTGGATACCCAAAGGATTTTTTCTCATATTGAACTGCTCGGATCCAAAGGCATGCGCGTACTCGGTCTTGCTCAAAAAACGCATAGCAAAAGTGGCGAAATATCAGCCGAAGATGTTGAAGGTGATTTTGAATTTATAGGATTGATAGGTATGATTGACCCGCCGCGAGCCGAAGCCATCGAAGCCATAAAAGCCTGCCATAAAGCCGGAATAACCGTAAAAATGATTACCGGAGACCACCATGCAACGGCCCGTGCCATTGGTATGGAATTGGGACTTGCGACCAATGGTAATTTAATAACCGGTCAGGTTTTGTCGAAAATGGACGATGCAGAATTAGATAAAATCATACAAAGCACCAATATTTTTGCACGCGTTGCCCCTGAGCACAAACTTCGTTTGGTAAAAGCTTTACAGAACAAAAATGAAATTGTTGCCATGACCGGTGATGGGGTGAACGATGCGCCATCGCTCAAGCAATCGAATGTGGGTGTGGCTATGGGTATTACCGGAACATCTGTTTCCAAAGAATCTTCGGACATTGTGCTGTCCGATGACAATTTTTCGAGTATAGCTGCCGCTGTTGAGGAGGGGCGAAGGGTTTACGACAATCTGCTGAAATCACTCGCCTTTTTATTACCCACCAATTTAGGTCTTGCATTTATCCTCATCTATGGCATCATGTTCTTTCCATTCGATCCTGTAGCGAAAGAATTACTGCTTCCCATGCTGCCAACGCAGCTTTTGTGGATAAACCTGGTAGCAGCCATTGCACTGGCGTTGCCGCTTGCTTTCGAAGTAAAGGAGCCTGATGTTATGAACCGCCCGCCACGAAAATCCAACGAGGCGCTATTCAACAGATTTGTAACTTTCAGATTGTTTTTTGTTTCGATACTTATGACAGTTGGCACGATAGCGCTTTTTAGCTGGACTTACACCGAATCACTGACAAATGGAATGCTGCAATCCGATGCTTTGGCACGATCGCAAACCATTGCAGTAACATTCATCATTTTTTTCCAGATATTTTATCTGATAAACTGTAGGTCACTGAAAGATTCGGTGTTGAAAATCGGCATTTTTAGCAATGGTTTTATCTTCCTGGGAATCGGTGTGATTTTACCTTTGCAAGCACTGTTTATTTACCTGCCAATTATGCAAAAAGTGTTTGGAACTGCTTCACTTGATGGTATAGGCCTGCTGATTTCGTTTGTAGCAGGCGCAGTCATATTTTTGGTTATCAGTATCGAAAAATGGCTAATCAGGGAGGTGCTGAGCAACAAGAAAAAAAACAGTTAATCATCATCTCATGCTTCACTTTAAGTGTTTAGCAATCCGGAGAAATTGGAACTATCAGGTTCATAATCAGTATTGTTAACGGTCATAAAGCTTGAAAACCAAAGTGTGATGGGAAATTCTGAAACTGAAAAATAGGATTTGTGTGATCAACTGCAGGTTTGTGGAGATAGGATTTATCTGTAAGAGAAGTAATTAAAACCGAAGGAAAGTGCGTCAAAGCCGCTTCAGTACATTAGCACAACAGTATTAGCTACCTGATGATTGATTTAGCCCCTTTCTCCAAAAATGATGCTTCCCAGTCGGACTATTGTGCTGCCTTCTTCAATAGCTATCCTGTAATCGCCCGACATGCCCATGGAGATTTCTTTGAAAGCTGCATCGCCTTGAAAATAGTTTTGCTTAAGGGTGTCAAAGATTTTTCTTAGCTGCCGGAACTCTTTTCTTACCTGATTTTCATCGTCGGTAAAAGTAGCCATACCCATTACACCGCAAATGATGACATTGTGGAGTTTGCCAAAATATTCGTTGTCGAGGATTTCTTTAGCTTCTTCCATATCGAGGCCAAATTTTGTCTCCTCTTCAGCAATGTGAAACTGGAGCAGGCAAGGGATACGACGGTTAACGGCCAATGCGTGTTTATTTACTTCCTGCAACACTTTCAGGCGGTCAACCGATTCGATCATTGTAACAAACGGGGCAATGAATTTGATTTTGTTGGTTTGCAGATGACCGATAAAGTGCCATTGTATGTCATTGGGCAATTCTGGCTGCTTAGCCTGCATCTCCCGGACTTTATTCTCACCAAAAATTTTCTGACCAGCAGTGTAAGCTTCCATGATCTCAGGAACACCCTTGGTTTTAGAAACGGCCACCAGCTTTACTTTTGGCGGTAATTCACGTGTGATTTTAGCAATGTTTTGGCTGATTGTCATCACTTTTTTCTGCAAAGCTAAAATTAAAAGGGTTAACGAAAACGATCCGGCTTTCTGATTAGGTAAGCCGGATCGCTGGATAATTTTTCCTCAGATGAAATGAATCGGTATGAGGTGATTATAGGTTGATTTTCAATAGTTTATTTGCCCGGGCAAACTTTCACCACTGAATCCTTTATCTGCTTATGACCGTAGTTTTTATCGAATGAATCGCTGAATTTTTTCGCCAGCATTTGAGCCTGTTGATCGTAGGCATTTTTATCCTGCCATGTATTTTTCGGCCACAACATCTCTGAAGGCACTCCGGGACAAGATGTTGGCACATCAACATGGAAGAGGTTATCGCGTTCATACTCCACTTTTTCCAGTTCACCTGAAAGCGCTGCATCCACCATTTTTCTGGTCAGCGTAAGGTCAATCCTTTTGCCGGTTCCATAAGCTCCGCCGCTCCAGCCGGTGTTGATCAGATAGACTTTGGTATTGAATTTTTTCATCTTCTCGCCAAGCATTCCTGCATAAACATCCGGATTGCCCGGCATAAAAGGCTGGCCAAAGAAACGGGAGAAGGTAGCCTGTGGCTCGGTAACTCCGGTCTCAGTGCCTGCAAGTTTACTTGTGTAGCCCATCAGGAACCAGAGCATGGCCTCATCCTCATTGAGTCGTGAAACCGGCGGCAAAACTCCGTAGGCGTCGGCAGTGAGGAAAAGTATGGTTGTCGGATGACCTGAAACGGATGACTCTTTTATGTTTTTCAGATAGCTCAACAGGTAAGAAGCCCTTGAGTTGGGTGTAAGGCGGTCGTCGTAAAAGTCAAAGGTGCCGTCGGGATAAACCATCGCATTTTCGACAATAGAGCCATGATTCAGGTAGTCGTCCTTGTGCATGATAGCATCGTAAATGTCCGGCTCTTTTTTCGGGTTGATGTCAATCATCTTGGCATAGCACCCAAACTCAAAGTTGGCAATCCCGTCTTCGCTCCATCCATGTTCGTCGTCGCCAAGCAGTGCGCGGTTAGGATCTGCTGAAAGAGTGGTTTTTCCTGTTCCCGAAAGACCAAGAAGCAGCGCTGAGTCACCGTTAGGACCTTCATTAGCAGAGCAATGCAGGGGCAGGATGCCCTCAAAGGGTAACAAATAATTCATCACGGTGAAGATCATTTTCTTGATGCTGCCCATGTATGCTGATCCAACGATTACGCCAACTCTGCGGTCGAAATCCATCGCAACCACCATGTCGGAAGTGGTTCCGTCTGGCATTTTTCTCAGTCGCCCTTCATACCTTGCGGGATTGAGTTTGCGATGAGGAATGGCAACCAATTCGAAGCCATTTTGATGAAATACGCTGCGGTAAAGGTCGCCGGGTACAGGCCGGAACATATTATCGGTGAAAAGTGCATGCAACGAACTCGGAGTGAACACTTTAACAGGTAGTGCATACTTGCTGTCGGCACCAACAACGCGGTCGGTGATTTGCAGGTGTTTTGCCTCTTTGAGGAACCCCAGGGCATCCTCGAAAATCATATCAAAAGTCTCTTCGTCAATCGGGATGTTGTTCGGTGAAGTCCAGTCAATGGTATGTTCGCTCAGGCTGCGTTTTACCGAAACGGTATCTTTTGGCGAGCGACCGCCGGATTCTGTCCTTGTCCATGTAGCTAATGCACCTGATTCGCTTACAATGGCTTCCCTGTTCTCAACTGCCATGCGGATTAGCTCCCGACGTGGAATATTGTCGAAAACAGTAACGTGCGACTGAATTGCGCTGTGAAGTTTCTCCTTCAATGTCTTGTTCATGATAAAATCAGATTTGAATAAAAGTGTTATTGAAAATTGTTAATTGTTTGCCTGCTAAATTTCGGGCTGCAAATATCTTACTTTTAAAGGTTAGAACAAGTGTGCAGCGAAAAAATTGATCTTAACGACCCTTCCGGGACAGTGGTAATTGAAATCAAATTTTTGAGAAAAATCCTGACGAAAAGCAATCCTGTGGCAACAACATTGCGGGCGATTTAATCCTCGCCTCGGCCGTGGCAGTTTTTGTATTTCTTTCCGCTACCACAGGGGCATGGCTCATTGCGTCCAACTTTTTTCTCCACCTTAACCGGCTGAGGTTTCTGACGCTGCTGTGTATTGCTGTTGGCCTGCGAAAGCAAGTCATCGCGGCCTTCCTGCATCTTGCGGCGGTCAATCTTTCTTGGGATTTGGGCCTCTTTCACATCAGATGGGTTTTGAATCGGAAGATCCCCCTTTATAAGGAAAGAGGTTATTTCGCGGTTGATCTTCTGGATCATCCTTTTGAAAAGTTGGAAAGATTCGAATTTGTAAATCAGCAAGGGATCTTTCTGTTCATAGGTGGCTGCCTGCACCGATTGTTTCAGATCGTCCATTTCGCGGAGATGCTCCTTCCAGGCTTCGTCAATCATGCCGAGGGTTACGCTCTTTTCGATAGAAAGGTTGATCTCCCTGACCCCGTTTTCGTAAGCCTTTCTGAGGTTGACGATGATGTTCCTGGTTTTTAATCCGTCGCTAATAGGAATGGCGATATTTTCGAAATTGGTATGATTTTCAAAAACATCCTTGATTACCGGTGCAGCCTTTTCGGCAATCATTTTCATCTTTTGCTTGTAAGACTGGTAAACCTTTTCAAAGAGTTTCCCCGTGAGCGAATCTTTTGAGTCCTGCAGAAACTCCTTATTTGTAAAAGGTACAGTTACTGCCATATCTTTTAATACTTCGAGCCTGAATCCTTCGAAGTCGCCGTTTTCCTGGTAATCGGAAACGATCTGATCGCAAAGGTCGAACATCATGTTGGAGATATCTACTTCGAGACGCTCGCCAAAGAGGGCATTGCGACGGCGGCGATAAATCACCTCACGCTGCTGGTTCATCACGTCGTCGTATTCCAGCAACCGTTTCCTGATGCCGAAGTTGTTCTCTTCCACTTTTCTCTGTGCTCTTTCGATGGATTTGGTAATCATGGAGTGCTGAATCATCTCACCCTCCTTGATTCCCATTCTGTCCATTATCTTCGAAATACGCTCGGACCCGAACATGCGCATGAGGTCATCTTCAAGAGAGACAAAGAACTGCGAGCTACCCGGATCGCCCTGACGACCTGAACGCCCGCGCAATTGGCGGTCAACGCGTCGTGATTCATGGCGTTCGGTACCGATAATAGCCAAACCGCCCGATTCCTTAACGCCCTGCCCGAGTTTGATATCCGTTCCGCGACCTGCCATATTGGTGGCGATGGTCACTCTGCCGGGTTTACCGGCTTCTGCTACAATTTCAGCTTCCCGCTGGTGAAGCTTGGCGTTCAGTACGTTATGCTGTATCCTCTGGCGGGTTAGCATCCTGCTCAGTAGTTCTGAAGTTTCCACGGATGTTGTTCCTACCAAAACCGGGCGCCCTTTTTCTACCAACGCTTCTATATCTGAAATTACAGCGTTGAATTTTTCTCTTTTTGTTTTGTAAACCAGGTCTTCACGATCATCGCGCACGATTGGACGATTGGTTGGAATTACCACCACATCCAGTTTGTAAATATCCCATAACTCGCCCGCTTCAGTTTCAGCAGTACCTGTCATTCCCGCCAACTTTTTGTACATCCTGAAATAGTTCTGCAATGTAATCGTAGCGTAAGTTTGGGTGGCAGCCTCGATCTTCACGTTTTCTTTGGCTTCGATGGCCTGGTGTAGCCCGTCAGAGTAACGCCGTCCTTCGAGGATACGCCCGGTTTGCTCATCAACGATTTTAACTTTGTTGTCCATCACCACATATTCCACATCCTTTTCGAACATCGAATAGGCTCTCAAAAGCTGATTTACAGTATGAATCCTTTCTGATTTAACTGAGAATTCCCGCATAAGCTCATTGCGTTTTTCAGTTTTCTTTAGGTCTGTCAAATCCGATTTGTCCAGGTCAGCCAGTTCAGCGCCAAGATCTGGAATAATAAAGAAAGTTGGATCGTTGTAGGAAGAGCTGAGCAGGTCAATTCCATTGTCGGTAAGCTCGATAGAGTTGTTTTTTTCATCAATCACAAAATATAGCGGGTCGTTGATGATGTGCATGTGTTTGCTTTGCTCCTGCATGTAAAAACCTTCGGTTTTTGTCATCAGCGATTTCATTCCGGGCTCACTTAAAAACTTTATTAATGCTTTGTTTTTTGGTAAGCCATGATGGGCACGCAGCAGATATTCACCTCCTTTTTTCTGGTTATCATCGCTCACATTTTCGCCGGTGAGGATTTGCTTTGCATCAGAAAGCAGTTTTGTAACCAGGTTGCGCTGGGCATTGTAGAGGCGCATCACGTTGTCTTTCATTTCGTCGAAAAGCTGGTTTTCGCCCTTCGCTGTAGGGCCTGATATAATAAGAGGTGTACGTGCGTCATCAATCAATACCGAGTCCACTTCGTCAACAATAGCGTAATTATGCTGACGCTGAACAAGTTCCACGGGGTTGCCGGTCATATTGTCACGCAGATAGTCAAAGCCAAATTCGTTGTTGGTGCCGTAGGTAATATCAGCGAGGTAAGATTTGCGGCGTGATTCGGAATTGGGTTCGTGCCGGTCAATACAATCCACCTTTAATCCGTGGAACATATAGAGCATACCCATCCATTCCGAGTCACGTTTGGCCAGGTAATCGTTTACTGTGACCAAATGAACACCTTTACCCGGCAAAGCATTGAGGTAGAGCGGGAGAGTAGCTACCAGCGTTTTTCCTTCACCGGTGGCCATTTCGGCAATTTTTCCCTGGTGCATCACCATTCCACCTATCAACTGTACATCATAATGCACCATATCCCATTTGATCAGGTTGCCCCCTGCCATCCACTGGTTTTTGAAATGCGCTTTATCACCCACGATATTTACATGGTCGTAACGGGCAGCAAGGTCCCGATCCATCTGTGTTGCGGTAACTATCACCTCTTCGTTTTCCTTAAACCTGCGCGCTGTCTCTTTTATCACCGAAAAAGCTTCAGGGAGTATATTATAAAGGATGTCCTGCGACTTTTCGTAGCTCACTTTCTCCAGCCTGTCAATCTCATTATAGAGTTTTTCCTTTTCATCTGTGGCCATATCCACCTCATTATCAATTCGCTGACGAATTTCCTGGATCTTGGTCTCTTCCCCGGCAATATGCGCCGAAATCATCTCTCTGAAAGAAGTTGTCTTAGCTCTCAACTCGTCATTGGACAAGAGCTTGATGGTTTCGTAGGCTTTCAGAATTTCGTTCAGGCGGGGATTGATCTCTTTAAGGTCTTTGTCGGCTTTGGTGCCGAACAGGCTTTTTATGATGTTTTTAAACATGTTTCTGATTTTGGTAATAAAAAAAATCCTCTGATCAACAATGATGCCCTGATCAAATTATTGTTATCATGACACATTGTCTCGTCAAATATGGCGGCAAAATTAATTCAAAAAAATGACTGGAAAAATTATTGAAACCTTTGGATGACTTGAATTGGATGAAAAATTGAACGATTTAAGTTCAAAACGTAACCCAACAAAAAGGTTATGGAAGAATAATCATTTTAATTTCAATCCTTTAGGAATGAAATCGGCAGGGTCTCCACCGTGTCGCAGAATATCCCGGACTACCGACGAGTTAAGTGCAGAGTATTCGGGCATTGTGAGTAAAAACACGGTTTCGATGTCGGGATAAAGCTTTTTGTTGATTTGGGCTATCGAGCGTTCAAACTCAAAGTCAGCTGACGTCCTCAAACCGCGCAGAATATGGGTCGCGCCGGTTTTGCGGCAATAATCCACCGTCAGTCCTGAATAAGAATCAATTACAACAGTAGGGTAGGGGCTGAAAACAAACCGGAGGAACTCCAGTCTTTGCTGGATAGTGAAAAAGCCTTGCTTTTCCTGGTTCTGGCCTATAGCTACTATGATCCTGTCAAAAAGCGGAATGGCTCTTGTGATGATATCTTCATGACCTTTAGTTATCGGATCAAATGATCCCGGAAAAACGGCTGTTTTTGACATTGTGTTGAATTTTCAGCAAAAATAGCTGAATTTCAGTTGAAACAGCCGGTCAAACAATTCCATTCGTCAATCATTTATTTTATCCCGAATGTCCGGATTGATTTTATTTGGTTACCTTTGCCGCGTTAATTTATTAAATATCAATTTTTTTATGAAAGAAGGTAAAGTAAAATTCTTTGATGAAACCAGAGGTTTTGGTTTTATTAAGGATGCAGAAACAAACGAAGAAATTTTCGTTCACGTTTCAGGTTTGGTTGACAGAATCAATGAAAACGACAGTGTTTCATTTGAAATCAAACAAGGCAAAAAAGGATTAAACGCTGTTAATGTGAAACTTATGTAGTTTTAAAGATAGTAAAATCCGATTGTAGGAGCCCCATTGCTAACACAGTGGGGCTTTTTTATTGCATTTCAAAAATTGTCTATTTTTGGTGAAATTATTTGCAAAAAGTAGGATTGTTATCATAGAAAATTGATTCACAGCAATTTAATCATAAAATTCACAAATTTTTCTTCCCATGAAATTATTTTACTTCGCTGCCCTTACTGGGGCACTACTGATTTCTCATCTGGTTAGCTCGCAGGTAGTTATCAATGAGTATTCGACCTCCAATCTCAGCCAGTTTTCTGACAATTACCAGAAATACGAGGATTGGTTTGAGTTGTACAACTCTGGTTCCACAGCTGTTGACATCGGTGGTTATTTTTTAAGCGACCGTCCCGGAAATCCCTACAAATGGCAAATTCCATTCAACACAATAATTTCACCCAATGGATTTTTGAGGTTTTGGGCATCTGGCCGCAATGAAGCCTCCGGAAGTCACTACCATACCAATTTTCGTCTAAATCAGACCAAGGACAACCCGGATTACGTAATTTTTTCCAACCCGTTTGGGGCAATTTTTGATTCTTGTCAATTGAAAATCACCCAATTGGGGCATTCACGCGGTCGACAACCCAACGGCGCTGATAATTGGGTGGTTTTTACAAACCCAACTCCTAATGCAACCAACAACTCCGCTCAATCTTACGAGCGCTACGCTGAAAAGCCAGCGATGAATATTGCTGCCGGATTTTATGAAGATGCACTTACGGTGTCCCTAACAAGCAGTGAACCAGATGTTACGATCCGTTACACAACCAATGGCAATGCACCCACTTCCAGTTCAACAGTTTATTCTCTGCCAGTGAGCGTCAGTACCACCACTTTGCTTCAGGCCAGGGCATTTCATACCAGCCCAACAGTTTTACCCAGCCTTGTTGAGTTTAATACTTATTTCATCAACCAAAGCCATCAACTACCAGTGATGTCGATTTCGGGAGATCAGTTGATTCAATTACTGAACGGGAACGCAAGTTTGCGTCCCCACGGTTCAATCGAATATTTTGACAAGGACAAGGTACGTACAAGTGCTGCCTATGGCGAATTTAACGAGCATGGACAGGACTCCTGGGTTCACCCGCAAAGAAGCATTGACCTGATTACACGCGACGAGATGGGTTATAATTATGCGATAAGGGAAAAACTGCTGGCAAACTCCGATCGTGACGAGTTTCAGCGGGTTATCCTCAGAGCTGCCGGCGACGATAATTACCCGGGCAAAGATACATCGGCCCACATGCGCGACCTCTGGACGCAAAATCTTGCCCAGCGCTCAGGACTTCATCTTGACGTAAGAAAAGGAGCAAGGATCGCAGTATATGCCAATGGCCAGTATTGGGGAGTCTATTCGATCCGCGAAAAAGTCAGCGATCACGATTTTACAAAGTATTATTACAATCAGGATAAATATGACATTCAGTTCCTTATGTATTGGGGAGGCCTTTGGGCGGAATATGGTGGTCAACAGGCTATTAATGACTGGATGGCGCTCAGATCATACATTTTGGGCAACAACATGGCTGATCCACAGGCATTTGCTTATGTTGATGAAAGGTACGACTATAAATCGCTGGTGGACTATGTTATCATCAATTCGTTTGTGGTTTGCTCCGACTGGCTCAATTGGAATGTTGGATGGTGGAGAGGAATGAACCCGGAAGGGACTCATCATAAGTGGGGTTACATCCTTTGGGATGAAGATGCAATTCTTGGACATTACATCAATTACACCGGAATTCCTGGCCAGCACCCATATGTACCGCCGTGTTTCCCGGAAACTTTACCATCTTACTCCGACCCGCAGAAACATATTGAAATATTGAATAAGCTGAAAGCCAATCCAGATTTTAATCAGTATTATATCTCCAGATTCATTGACCTGTTGAATACCATGCTGATTAAAGAGGACTTAATCGCAAACATTGACAGCACAGCTGGGGTTTTTGGTCCTGAGATGCCACGTCATATAGCCCGCTGGGGTGGGAATATGCCCAAATGGGAAAGTAACGTACAGAAAATGAGAAACTTCGTTTCAAACCGTGTGGATTACTTTCCGACAGGATTGAAATCTTGTTACGGTCTTACCGGACCTTACCCGATAACCGTTAGTGCAGAACCGGAAGGAACCGGGTTTATTCAGCTTAATTCATTGACATTGAAAGAATTTCCCTGGAGCGGCGATTACTATGGGAATATCCTGGTGAAATTGGAAGCCATACCTTCAAGTCCACAGTTTGAATTTGATTACTGGGAAATTGCTAACCACAACCCTTCACCTGGCCCAACCTCATCAAGTATTACCTTGAGCTTAACCAACGGCGATAACATCATCGCTCACTTTAAACCAAAACTTTATATGGATTCATTGGTTATCAACGAGATAAACTACAGAGCAGCAAGCTGGTTCAATACCGAAGACTGGGTGGAATTTTACAATCCGCACGACTACGATCTTGATATCTCCAATTGGTTGTTTAAAGATGGAAACGACAATAACTCGTGGTATTTTCCGCAAAATACTGTAATTCAGGCAAATGGCTATCTGGTTTTGTGCCGCGATACAGTGGCTTTTAAGGCCTTGCAGCCTGAAGTAACCAACTTTATGGGAAACATTGACTTTGGATTTTCCAGCGATGGCGAATTGCTTCGACTGTACAATGCTGAAGGAGTTCTTCTGGACACTGTACATTACTTGAACAGTGCTCCATGGCCACCACAGGCAAATGGTGGCGGGCCTTCACTCGAACTGATACAACCCTCGTTAGATAATGCATTGCCGCAGAACTGGATGGCATCGGCTGGTTATGGCACTCCAGGCGCCATGAACAGCCTGTTAAGCAATACAGATGAATTGGCTAAAACCAAAAGTAGCCTGACTATTACAGCGTTCCCAAATCCTGCTACTACGGTGGTTAATATCTATGTTCACGAAGCCAATCAACCTCAGGATGGCTATATGCAAATATTCAATGCGATGGGTCGGCAAGTATTTTCGATGGATAATATTTTGACTGACCGTATTGAAGTTGATCTCGATGGATTTCCGGAAGGCCTTTACATCATTAAGATGCACGACAGATCAAACCAATTAAGTGCCTCTGCAAAAATGGTTGTCAAAAGGTAAAAGAATTGCAAATTGCACCGCTAAAATAAAGGCTGTCCTGATAAGGCAGTCTTTTTTTTTTGCTCTCATTGTGACTTTATTTTTCGACTTCTTTTGTTGTAACGGTTGGGCTTTGCCGTTGAGTGGATTTTATCATCACGTTTATCTCATCCGATTAAGGTTGATAGTTATTAGATTATCTATTTAAAGCTTTATTTTTTCGACATTCCATTTGTCCTATAATTTATATTATGTTAAATAGAAATGTTTTAAAAAAAGGGAAAACGCATTGTCTTCCCTATTTTATCTAATTAATCATGCTGCAACTTGGCATCAACCTCTTTCAGTTTATCCAATTTTCCAAGCCTCGCATAAATATCTCTCAAAGTGCGCAAAACGTAAATGTCATTCGGATTTAATTCATCAGCTTTTTCGAGGTATGGCAAAGATTTTTCCAGTAGTTCGTCAGATTTCTTTTTAAGTTCATCATATTTCTTTTGCTCGCTTAAAGGTAAAGCCGAAGCCTCTTCACTGTAAGCAATTGCTTTGTTAACATAAAGAGCGCCAAGGTTGTAATTAGCATCAAAATAATTGGGATCCAGTTCGATAGCCTTCTTATAGCTCATTTCAGCATCGTCAAAATTGCCCATCTGGTCATAGTTTGTGCCCAATGCGAAGAACAATGTTGGGTTTTTGTCGTCCTTTTCAATGGCTACCTGCAGCAACTCCATCGCTTTGTCTTTTTGGCCGGTAGCAAGGTAGATATTTGTCTCCTCGATGATCAGACCAAAATCTTCAGGGAACTTTGCGCGCCCCTCCTGTATCGTTCTCAGCGCCTGGGTTGTATCAGCCTGGGCTTTATTGATCTCTGCAACAAAACGATAGATGGCAGGCTCTTTATAGTTCATCGCCATCAGTTTACCAAAGTAGGTTTTAGAAATGTCGTACTGATTGGCAAAAAATGCGCTTTGAGCTGTGTAAAAGTATGAGGTAGTGTCAGTTATGCCAATTCTGGCGTTTATTGCTCCAGCATTTTCAAAAGATGAGGTAGCATCACTATATATTGAATCATTATAAAAGGCTACCCCTCTGTTGAAGTAATCCTCTGCACACATAATTAGCCGGACGTTTACTTCATTGAAGTTTTCCTTTTTGGGATCATATTCAAGAGCTTTCAGATAAGCGGCATAGGCTTTATCTAAAGCGTTCGGATCCAATGCTTTGTATGCAGGATCATCGGAGCGGTGAATGGAAAGGTAAACATTGCCATAGTAGAACCATGTACGCTCGTCGGCGCTGGTTTTGGGATTAACAACAGCCGCATCAATGGCCTCTTTTGCTTTGTCAAGTTTGCCATAGCGAAGGTGGTTAAATGCTGCTGTGCGATTATTCGTCTGGGAGTAAGCTCCTGCAAAAATGAATAATCCAAGGATCACTGCAAAAACTTTTTTCATAGTAATTATTTTATTTAAGTTAAACAATTCAAACAAAAGCCGCACCAAAAGTTAAATCACTCCATAAAAGCATAATCACAATTTGATGGGGAGGCTGTAACTCACTAATTATCAGTTAGGTTGTCAAAAGGTTCGGTTGGCTCATTTTCGTCAAACTGAGTATCAACTTCGGGAAATTCTGCGTCTGATTTTACTTCTTCAACATTATTTTCGTCCATCTCAACTTTGGCAACCGCAGCAATGCTGTCGTCGTCCCGCAGATTAATTATCCTGACCCCCTGTGTTGCTCTTCCCATCACCCTTAACCCGGATACAGCCATCCTGATTGTAAGTCCCGATTTATTGATAATCATCAGATCATCGTTGTCCTTTACGTTTTTGATCGAAATCAGGTCACCGGTTTTTGGTGTGATATTCAGGGTTTTGACCCCTTTTCCGCCCCGGTTGGTAACTCTGTAATCTTCTAATTTTGAGCGTTTTCCGTAGCCATTTTCTGAAACAACCAAAACATCGAACTCTATATCTTCCATGCAGATCATTCCAACAACTTCATCTTTTTCGGAATCAAGCGAAATGCCACGCACACCAGTGCTGTTTCTTCCCATCGCTCTGACTTTTTGTTCGTTGAAGCGAATAGCACGACCAGATCTGACTGCCATAATAATTTCGTTGTTGCCGTTGGTAAGCCTGGCTTCCAGCAGTGAATCATCATCACGGATAATTATTGCATTGATGCCATTCAAGCGTGGACGCGAATAAGCTTCCAGCGGAGTCTTTTTAATGACACCTTTGCTGGTAGCCATAACGATAAAATGGTTGTTTACATAATCTTCATCCTTGAGGTCTTTGGTGTTGATAAAAGCTCTGACTTTGTCGTCCTGCTCAATGTTGATAAGGTTCTGGATAGCTCTGCCTTTCGAGGTTCTGCTTCCCTCAGGGATTTCAAAAACGCGCAGCCAGTAGCATTTTCCCTTTTCGGTGAAGAGAAGCAGGTAATTGTGGTTTGTAGCAATAAAAAGGTGCTCCAGAAAATCTTCATCCCTTGCCGTACCTCCGATGGCTCCTCTCCCACCCCTTGCCTGTACACGGTATTCGGTGAGTTGGGTCCTTTTTACATATCCAAGGTGAGATATCGTTACTACTACATTGTCGTCAGGGATAGTATCTTCAATTCTGAAGTCGCTGGCAGCAAATTCAATGGTAGTTCTGCGAGCGTCATTGTATTTCTCCTTGATTTCAATAAGTTCGTCCTTAATTATGGCCATCCTCATCTCTTCGCTCGCAAGGATATTTTTGTAATGTTGAATTTTTTGCAGAAGTTCCTGATATTCAGCCTTAATTTTATCCCGTTCCAGACCAACCAGGCGTTGCAGCCTCAGGTCAAGAATAGCTCTGGCCTGCAAATCGGTTAGCTGAAACCTGCTGATCAGACCTTCTCTGGCTTCTTCGGGGGTTTGTGAAGCTCTGATGAGATCAATCACTTCATCAAGATTATCTAAAGCTATGAGCAATCCTTCGAGAATATGCGCTCTTTTTTCAGCTTCTTTTAATTCGAATTGGGTGCGGCGGATGACAACCTCATGGCGATGTTCAATAAAGTGCCGAACAATGTCCTTGAGATTCAACTGCATCGGGCGGCCATTCACCAGTGCAATATTGTTGATACTGAAGGATGTCTGCAGCGCTGTCATCTGGTATAACTTATTGAGCACCACATTACTAACTGCATCCCGCTTGAGATCATAAACAATGCGTATTCCATTACGATCCGACTCATCCCGTAAGTCAACAATTCCCTCAATTTTTTTATCATTGATAAGGTCAGCCGTTTTCTTAATCATTTCGGCTTTGTTTACCTGGTAAGGCACTGAGGAGACGATAATTTGCTCGCGGCCGGATGATGTGGTTTCAATCGCTGCTTCACCGCGAAGGATTACCCGTCCTCTGCCGGTTTCAAAAGCCTCACGGACGCCGTCATAGCCATAAATTATCCCACCTGTCGGAAAGTCAGGCGCTTTGATATAATTCATCAGCTCGGCAATCGTAATCTCATGATTATCAATGTAAGCAATACAGCCATCAATTGCTTCACCCAGGTTGTGTGGCGCCATATTGGTGGCCATTCCCACAGCAATACCTGAGGCTCCGTTGATGAGCAGATTCGGTAATTTTGCTGGCAAAACGGTTGGTTCTTCCAGGGTATCATCAAAATTAAGCTGAAAATCAATGGTTTCCTTGTTGATATCCTCGAGCATCTCCTCGGACAATTTCCTCAACCGGGCTTCGGTATAACGCATGGCAGCCGGGCTGTCGTTGTCAATCGAGCCGAAGTTACCCTGGCCGTCAATAAGTTGGTATCGCATTGACCAGGGCTGAGCCATTCTCACCATGGCATCATAAACCGATGTATCGCCGTGCGGGTGGTATTTTCCGAGGACTTCACCCACAATTCTGGCAGATTTTTTATACGGGCGGTTGGAAAGTATGCCCAGATCGAGCATTCCGAATAAGATTCTACGGTGAACTGGTTTTAATCCGTCTCTGACATCTGGTAAAGCTCTTGAAACTATGACTGACATTGAATAATCAATGTAAGCCGATTTCATCTGATTTTCAATATTTACCTTGACTACTCTACCTTCTTCAAAATTATTTTCCATCTACTAACTAATTCATAATTAAACAAATACCTATTCAGAGATATTTCGTGCAAAAGTACTAAATAATATCTGACTGATGTTTAATTGACAGATTTGTTTTTAACAGCGGGATGTTGATAAAATCAATGTCATGCTGGTCGTTATGACAGTGAAAGGAGCTATTTTTGCGGTTGAACAATTTATTAGGATTTCTTGTTTGAAGCCTAATTCTTATCTAAATGACAGGCAACTATTTAAGAGATTTGAAATTAGATTATCTGAACTTGTATAATTTTAATAAATTTTTTTGGAATGCCTTTTGATCTGCCAAACCTTTTTACATCGAAATCATCAATAATGGAAGCAAAATTTTCGCAACGCGTCAAAGATGTTCTGACTTTTAGTCGGGAGGAAGCATTACGGGTTGGTAACGAATATATTGGGGTAGAGCATCTTATGCTTGGAATACTGAGAGAGGGCGAAGGCCTTGCCGTGCAAATCCTGAATTACCTCGGTATTGATTTGTCGGAATTTCGACGTACCATCGAAAAATCAATTACCCCCAATAACAAATCCACCACAAGGAAACCTGAAAACCTGCCACTCGTAAAGCAGGCAGAGCGTGCCTTAAAACTTACCTATCTGGAAGCCAAGCTGTTTAACAGCGATCTGATTGGAACCGAGCACCTGCTGCTGGCAATTATGAAAGACGAAGACAACCTTGTAACCAACATCTTAACAAAGCAAGGTGTTGATTATGAGTCTGTAAAACAGGAACTTCAAACCATTATCTCCAACGAAAAAGAGATGAAAGAAAATTCCACAGGTAGCGTCGAAAAGACAGACCCTATCGCTCAATTTCCGGGAGATTCTGCCGATGACGAATTTGAAGATAAAGGTTATAAAACCCCTAAAAAGCCCTCAGACTCCAAATCAAAGACCCCCGTTCTTGATAATTTCGGACGTGATCTTACCCGTGCAGCAGAGGAAGGACGGTTGGATCCTATTGTAGGTCGTGAACGCGAATTGGAAAGAATATCGCAGATTCTGAGCCGCCGCAAGAAAAACAACCCGATCCTGATTGGTGAACCCGGAGTTGGTAAATCGGCTATTGCAGAAGGCCTGGCGACAAGGATCGTGGAGAGAAAAGTTTCACGCGCTCTCTTTAACAAAAGGGTTATTACTCTTGATCTGGCTTCGATTGTTGCCGGAACGAAGTACCGCGGGCAATTTGAAGAGAGGATGAAAGCTGTGCTGAATGAACTGGAGAAAAATCCCGATATCATCCTTTTTATTGACGAAATTCATACATTGGTTGGCGCCGGAAATGCATCAGGTTCGCTGGATGCCTCCAATATGTTTAAGCCAGCTCTGGCCAGGGGCGAAATACAATGCATCGGAGCTACCACGCTGGACGAGTACCGGCAGTATATCGAAAAAGACGGTGCTCTCGAACGCCGTTTCCAGAAGATTCTGATTGATCCAACCACAGTGGATGAGACCGTTACTATCCTTCATAACATTAAAGAGAAATACGAAGACCATCACCTTGTTAAATACACCGACGAAGCCATCAAATCGTGCGTAACGCTTACAAATCGCTACATCAGCGACCGTTATCTGCCTGATAAAGCCATTGACGCTCTTGATGAAGCCGGTGCCAGAGTGCACATCACAAACATGCATGTGCCTTCAAGGATCATTCAGTTTGAAACGAGGATTGAAGAGATAAAAGTTGAGAAAACGCGTGCCATTAGCGGACAAAAGTTTGAAGAAGCCGCCCGATTTCGCGATATAGAGCGTAAGCTTCAGGATGAACTGGAATTGGAGAAGAAAAAATGGGAGATCGAATCACGCATTAATCGTGAAACAGTTTCTGAAGAAAATGTGGCCGAAGTAGTTGCCATGATGACGGGGATTCCGGTTAAACGTATAGCCCAAAGCGAGGGCAAACGCCTGGTAAACATGGATGAAGAGTTAAAAGGCTCAGTAATCGGTCAGGATGAGGCTATTAAAAAAATTGTGAAGTCTATCCGCCGCAATCGTGCCGGATTAAAGGATCCGAACAAGCCTATCGGTAGTTTTATTTTTCTTGGTCCCACAGGTGTCGGAAAAACCCATCTTGCAAAGGTTTTAGCCCGCTTTCTGTTTGATACTGAAGATGCGCTGGTGCGTATTGACATGAGTGAATACATGGAGAAATTTTCCATTTCACGGCTGGTAGGAGCTCCTCCTGGATACGTGGGTTATGAAGAGGGCGGTCAATTAACGGAAAAGGTAAGGCGCAAACCTTACTCCATAGTGCTGTTGGATGAGATAGAAAAAGCCCACCCTGATGTGTTTCATCTGCTTTTGCAGGTGCTCGACGATGGCCAGATAACCGACAGTCTGGGCCGCAGGATTGATTTCAAAAATACCATTATCATCATGACCTCCAACATTGGAAGTCGCCAGGTGAAAGAGTTTGGACAAGGAGTCGGTTTTAATACTGCCGCCCGCGAATCCGAAAAAGATAAATTCTCGCAAGGCATCATCGAAAGTGCGCTCAAACGCTCTTTTGCCCCTGAGTTTCTGAACAGGATTGACGACATCGTAATTTTCGAATCCCTCAAGCGCGAGCACATTCATCAGATCATCAACATTGAACTGAAATCACTCTTCAGCAGGATCAAAGATTTAGGTTATCAACTGAATCTGACTGAAGGCGCCAAAGATTTTATTGTGGAAAAGGGATGGGATGAGAAGTTTGGCGCAAGACCGCTTAAACGAGCCATCCAAAAATATGTTGAGGATCCTTTGGCAGAGGAAATTATCAATGCTAAACTCGTTGAAGGCGACCAGATTGCACTCGACTACACCGAGGGCAAAAGCGAACTTGATATTGCCATCATCCACAACGAGAATAAGGAAGAACCGAAATTACTGACCAATTAAAGCGTCTAATCAAGCTAAAAAGGGAGTCAAACTTATTGTTTTGCTCCCTTTTTTTATGTATTCACAAGGATAACGCTCCTACAATTTATCAAACAATTCCGTCTCAAAGTCAGAGCTTACCTGATCAAAATCCTTTTTTACGGCGGTGTTCCAGTAATGTTCGAGCAAATCATTAAACTCCTGATTGGAGCAATCGAGGTATTTCAGAGAGAGGTTAAAACCGGTATTCTCGAATCTTAATTTCGCATCATTAGAGCCCTCAATAAGGAAATTCATCGAGTCAACCGCTACGCCCGGGATGTACTTTTTATGAATGATCTGTGCAACTTCTTTCAGTTTTTCCTCATTGGGATTCTTAAAAGTATATTCGCCCATTAAAAGTCTGCTATTTATGAAAAAATAGTAGGATTTCATCTCTGTGTCGAACATTTCGCTTCGGTAACCGAGTAATTTTAACTCGAACAAATCCAACCGGAACGAGTTGACGCAGCACGGTTTCTGATTGGCAGCAAATACTTCTTTAAACTTTGCGCCGTAAGGAATTTTCCCAAATAGAATCGGCTTCTGGCTGCGGTAAACCGGATAGTTAACTTTCTTGTGGTAAAAACTGGCGATATGATTCACAAAATCATCTTTGATACAATAACCATAGGGGCTTTTACCAGTGTACTTTTTATGTACTTCAATGTACCTTGCGCTAAATTTTCCGAACAGCAGCTTGGCGCCAAGAATGTGAAAAACAGGGTAAAACCAAATGAGAACAACAATTAGAGTTACGATTATCCCAAGAATAATGAGTAGAGTCTGAGGCATTTGCATCTTTTTAAAGTGAAACAGCCGGCAAATTTAAGAGATTTCTTTGCTCAAGAAAGCGTATTTTATAACAAATGAGAATTTTATCCGATCGAAAGCTCATTGTTCCATGTAAACTTGGTGGGTTTAGCCCCGATGTTGACTCCTTCAACAAACATGTCCACACACTCTTTCAGGTCAGGATGATAGCCTCCTTCAAGGACAGCAAAAACATTTTTAAAGGCTTTGCGTAGCTTGTAACCACACTCATAATAAGCATGGAGCGTGAAGTTCAGCGACAGCAAACGGTCTTTACGGTACCCGTCGAAACCGGCTGAAACAGCTATCACATCGGGTTTAAAATTTTGAGCAGTAACAATTGCCTTGTCAATTACTTTCAGAAATTCCTTCTCGCCGCTTTTTTCAGGAATTGGAATATTGAGGGTTGTGCCAATTCCCTCCCCTTTTCCGATTTCCATAAAAGTACCTGTAAATGGATAAGTATTTTGCTGATGTATCGAGCAGAAAAAAACCTGCCTGCAGTCGTAGAAAATACTTTGCGTGCCATCGCCATGATGGCCGTCAATGTCGAGGATAAAAACTTTTTTACCCTCATTCACCAACTTTTGGGCAGCGATGGCCACATTGTTGAATAGACAAAATCCTGATGCTTTATCTCTGTGAGCATGATGACCGGGAGGTCTTATCACGGCAAAATCTCCCGATTCAGCCGCTTTCACAGCTAAACCAACAGCCTGGCATGCAGCTTTATAGCTCATTGGATTGAGTGAAATTTCGGCTATCACCTGCTCGTTTTCACAGGCCTCTCGAATATAGTCTATGTATTCCCGCGAATGCACAAGACTGAGGTATTGTTCACCGTCTTCCACCGTGTCTTCAATGTCTGTAAATCCCTCCATTCGGTACTTTCCTTCAAAGGGACTATCAATATTATGATCGAGGAATATCCTGTTAAAAAGCACTTTCATAGCTTCAGTTTTAAATCAGCAACTAAAGTATAAAAATAATTGAAATGCAAGCTTGAAAAGGAGAAAGTTGACAGGAATCTTATTGTTTTGAAAAATTTCAACGGTAAGTCACAGGTAAGCAAAAACAAAAAAACCATTGATAACACGCTGATTATCAATGGTTTTGGTAGCGGGAGGAGGATTCGAACCTCCGACCTTTGGGTTATGAGCCCAACGAGCTACCTCTGCTCCATCCCGCAATGTGTTTTATTTTGAAGAACAAACCCGCTTTTCTCAAACGGGCTGCAAAGATATAATTTGTTTCTTTGCAAATTGAAGTTTCTGAAAAAATAAAAATGAATCACAGAGCAGGTTTTGTTAGCATTCTTGGCAGGCCAAACGTGGGAAAGTCAACACTGATGAATGTTTTGGTGGGTGAACGACTTTCGGTAATTACCGATAAAGCCCAGACCACACGACACAGGATCAAAGGAATTTTAAGCGGCGAGGACTTTCAGATAGTATTTTCCGATACTCCCGGCATCCTAAAGCCCTACTACAAAATGCACGAATCAATGATGTCGCAGGTGAGCGAAGCCATCGAAGATGCCGATATTATTATTTATGTGATAGATCCTGAAATTCGTGAGTTGGATGATACGCTGCAGCAACTGGTTCAAAAGGATTTCCGTAAGCTGATTATCGCCATCAATAAGGTAGATATGAGAACCCAGCCGGAAATTCAACAACTGATATCTCAGTGGAAGGGCAAACTCCCACAGGCTGAGGTGGTTCCAGTTTCGGCGCTGCATCAGTTCAACATCCGGAAAATTTTTGAAGCCATCATCGAAAACCTTCCAGAGCATCCGGCCTATTATCCCAAAGATGAGTTGACGGACAAATCTTACCGCTTTTTGGTATCGGAAATCATCAGGGAGAAAATTTTGAAAATTTATCAGAAGGAAGTTCCCTATTCTGCTGAGGTTGTGGTGGATGAGTTCAAAGAAGAAGAAAAAATAACCCGGATCAGGGCATTGATTTACGTTGCCCGTGAGAGCCAGCGAATCATCATCATCGGGCACAAGGGAAGAATGATTAAAAGGCTTGGAACAGATGCCCGGAAGGAGATTGAGATTTTTTTAAAACAAAAGGTCTTCCTCGAGCTTTCGGTGAAGGTGGATAAGGACTGGCGTGATAGTGAGCAGGCGCTGAAGAGGTTTGGGTACGAGATGTAGCTGGAGGTTGATGGGTTGTCCGAAGGGCTCTATTGGAGAAGGGTTTAAGAGTTGGGTGAGAGCTGTAAGTTGTTGATTTTTTGTTGATTGTATGAATTTATTTGTGATTAAAAGGAAAAGATTATGCCGAATATATTAGCGATTGTCGGGAGGCCAAATGTGGGGAAATCCACGCTGTTCAACCGTTTGATCGGGCAGAGACAGGCCATTGTGGAAGAGACCAGCGGCGTTACCCGCGACCGGCATTATGGCCGCAGTGACTGGAACGGGATAGGCTTTTCGGTGATTGACACCGGCGGCTATGTGGTTGGTTCTGACGATATTTTCGAGGAAGAGATCAGGAAGCAGGTTGACCTGGCCATTTCTGAAACGGATGTTATTGTTTTTGTGGTAGATACGCGTGATGGCGTCACTGAACTGGACAAGGATGTGGCGAACATCCTCCGAAAGTCAGATAAAACCGTTTTACTGGTTGCCAACAAAGTGGACAGCACACGTCAAACCCATGATGTTGGAGAGTTTTATGAGCTTGGATTCGAGAAGGTTTTTCCCATTTCTGCCATTAGCGGAAGCGGAACAGGCGATTTGCTGGATGAGGTGGTTAGCCATTTTACCGACAAAGGCGACGAACCGGAACCTGACATCCCAAGACTGGCGGTTGTCGGCCGGCCAAATGTGGGCAAATCCTCACTCATCAACGCTTTGATTGGTGTGGAAAGAAACATCGTTACCGATATTCCCGGAACAACCCGCGACACTATTCATACCCGCTACAACAGTTTCGGCTTTGATTTCATTCTCGTGGATACCGCCGGATTGAGGAAGAAAAGCAAAGTCTCGGAAAATATTGAATTCTACTCGGTCATGCGATCGGTGCGGGCCATCGAAAACAGCGATGTTTGCCTGCTGATGGTGGATGCTACAACCGGATTTGAGAGCCAGGATATGAATATCCTTCACCTGATCGAGAAAAACCGGAAAGCGGTCGTAGTGGTGGTCAACAAATGGGATTTAGTAAAAAAAGAAACAAATACCCACCTCGAGTTCGAACGGTTCATTAAAAGTCAGACAGCACCGTTCACCGATTACCAGATAGTTTTTACCTCCGTAATGAATAAACAGAGGATTTTCAAAGCCATAGAAGCTGCCAACCAGGCTTTTCTGAACAAAACCAAACGTATTGCCACATCCAAACTGAACGAGCTGCTTTTGCCGCTCATCGAATCCTCTCCTCCACCCGTTTACAAAGGCAAGTCCATCAGCATCAAATACATAACGCAGCTTCCGGTGGGATTTCCGGCGTTTGCGTTCTACTGCAACCTGCCACAATATGTTAGGGAGCCTTACAAAAGATTCATCGAAAACCAGTTGCGCAAACAGTTTGATTTTTCCGGAAATCCGGTTCAGATCTATTTCAGAAAGAAATAATCCGTTATGGAAGAGGCTGTAAGAATTGACAAATGGTTGTGGGCAGTCAGAGTCTTTAAAACCCGCAGTATGGCCTCGGATGCCTGCCGGGCGGGAAAAGTTAAGATTGACGGACAGGAAGTTAAGCCATCGAGGGATGTAAAAATCAACGACACCATCACCATAAGAATTAACCCTCAATTCACCAGAACGCTTGTGGTTGTTGGTTTTCTGACCAATCGCGTGGCCGCTAAACTGGTTCCGCAGTTTGCCAACGACATTACCCCACCCGAAGAGTTGGAAAAACTAAGGCTTTACAACGAAATGAACGC
>Ga0209835_1000241_pt1 | contig 37294 bp, 32 predicted proteins | sample LakKivwa52mmetaG_FD_184138 | JGI IMG/M metagenome (GOLD analysis project Ga0209835, IMG submission 184138) | Anoxic lake water microbial communities from Lake Kivu, Rwanda to study Microbial Dark Matter (Phase II) - Lake Kivu water 52m metaG... | ecosystem: Environmental > Aquatic > Freshwater >... | reverse complement strand
ACTTATAAGACTTCGGTAAGAAGCACGCTGCCTGATTAAATCCCCATAGCTATCGGGCCGCGGCTTCGTTCAACCGATTGTATCCGGAATTCCGTTTCACTTCACTCCGTATACAATCTTTACCATTCTGCCCCAACCGGTAAAGGAGAGCGGGACTTCCGTGCACCGGTGTCCGAAAAACATGACATCCGAAAGATGCTTTTCAGCGGGTTCAGAAAGTGCCTGTACCGGGTCCAGAAGTTCGACTCGGATTCGGAGCGTCGATTTACCTTGGTTCTTGAGAATGACAAGGAAGTTATAAAGTGGTTCAAACCAGCCAAAGGAGATCTTCGGATTCACTACACCAGCGATGCATCCTACGAACCTGACTTTGTAGTGGAAACAAAATCGGCCAAATTCCTCTGTGAAACAAAGAGTGCTGCCGAGATGACGGATAAAGAAGTACAGGATAAGGCAAAGGCTGCTCTGGAATGGTGCAACCACGCAACCGCTCATGAATTGAAACATGGCGGAAAAGCCTGGTCATACTTGCTCGTTCCGCATGACATCATCTCAGACAACAAGACACTGCAGGGGCTGGCCGCAAGCTGTACATATAACGGGTAAAAAGAGTGACGAGGAATCCTTTTTGGGGAGAATGAAAGCAATTGGGGACGGGTTCACATTTCCGCGCGAAACCTTCGGCGTCCTGAAGATGAAGAGAAGCAGGGGGCCAGACTCAGGGCTTCCAGACTACGTCTTCCGGGGTCGGACCAAAGCAAGTCCTTGATTTTATGAGGCAAGTATTGAAAAAAGAGGCTGATTTTGGCCTTAGACTGGCATTTTGGAACGTGAAATAACAATTCTAAGGTCGCTCTATTGCTGTTGATATTTCAGAGTCGTTTTTTGGCAAAGGCACGACCCGAAGGGCTTTTGAGAGATTTTTCAAGATCGAGCGCGATCAAGGAGGGTCAGGTCTATTTTGTTAGCATTTCAACTTATGAGGTCTGCGGGATTGGACTTAACTATTGGAATTAAATTGGGAATGAGACTTTGAGCCCCTACAAAAGCTTTGATGAGCTTGCAGGGCAGGAACTTGAGGGGCAGGATTACACAGTCCGGATCCGCCTGAGAAACAGCCCTGTTCTGGTGATGGCTCCCCACGGCGGGAAGATCGAGCCTGGTTCTGGGGAAATTGCCGAGGCAATTGCGGCTGATGAGTACTCTTTTTACTGTTTTGAGGGAATCAAGGCGGATGGAAATGGCGCATTGCATATTGGGAGTCACCTTTTTGACGAACCTCGTGCCCTGGAGGCGGTGAGAGCTGTTGAAATCGTAGTAACGGTACATGGTCACGCTAACAGAGACGACGGATTCGTAATGGTAGGAGGCCTTGACGCTACCTTAAAAACGAGGATCGAAGGCGAGCTAACGAGGGCCGAGTTTCAAATCCGGGAGGCAACGGAAGGGCTTAAAGCAACCGATCCTGCGAATATCTGCAACCGGGGACGGTCCGGGAAGGGGGTCCAATTAGAGATCAGCCGTAAATTACGGGATTCATGCCGGGCGTATAGGGACTGCCTCCGGGAGTTTGCCGATGCTGTCCGCAGGGGAATTCGATAGTGCGACAGTGCGTTGTCGGTGGACAGAATTCCAACACAACACTTCTCCATTTGAATATGTTGATGAGGTGAGGATTGCCGGATTATGGTCAGTAACGTGATCTTTAAAAACAAAGAAACTTTTCAGAATGTTCCATATATAACGGGATAGCAAGAATGCCTGGGAGTTATGCGCATATTACGATGGTAAATGAAGCTTCTGAAAAGAGGCGCCTCCGGAAGATTGATGGGTTCCCTCGGGAGGCCATTGGTGCGGCAAATCTGCATTCAAAGTTTTTGGAACTGGGATGCATAAGCCCGGATTATCCCTATCTGGACATTACTTCAGGAGATTCAAAGAAATGGGCTGATGCGATGCATTATACCCATACCTGCCAGGCAATTTATATGGGAGCGGGGCTTATTCGTGAGCTTCCAACTGGTAAAGTTAAAGACAAATGTCTGGCGTGGCTGATGGGATACGCCGGTCATGTTGTTGGCGATATGTGTGTCCATCCCGTGGTGGAACTGAAGGTTGGAACATACAAAGGCAATGAGACTGCTCATCGTAGATGTGAGATGCACCAGGACGCTTATATTTTCAGGCGTCTGGGAACTGGTATGCCTCAGATTGCAGGCCATGTTAAGGCCACGATTTTCAGGTGCGGGTCTCCGGAAGACCCAAGGAGGCTTGACGGTGATATAGAAAAGCTATGGAAAGAGCTACTTAAGGCGGTACACCCGCAGGCTTTTGCCGAAGACCCTCCAGACCTGGATAAATGGCACCGACGATGCTATGGCATCCTCGAAAAGCTTCTGCCAACTTCGAGCCGAATGGTGGGCTTTGCGCGTCACGCCTGTGACGGCCTGGGATTTTCTTATCCGACCCCGGAGGAAATCGAAAGCGGCTATATCAGGAATCTTCTGGTTCCATCACCGAAGGAAGAAGAACGCCGAATGGATTATGACGATATATTCAATTTGGCAATTGAGCGGGTTCAACAGATGTGGCTTGCGGTTACTCGCCATGCTCTCGGCCAGGCAGACCTCATTGCCTTCCGTGATCAAGAGTGGGACCTTGATACAGGGCGGAACAAGCTCGACGAGGAGAAGGGGCTTGTCTTCTGGGAGGTTGCCTGACATGCGGTGGGGAAAAGTTTTTGTATTGTTGTTTTTTACGACAATTCTTGCTTCCGCATGCGCCGTATGTCCCCCGATCGATCCAAAATACAAACTTGTCATGGAGTTGGACAATTACATGATTCCCCTTGCCAAGGCTGTTGATGTCGTAGTGGATGAGCTTCCGCCAGATGCAAAGGATCAAGAGATATTCTCAGCGGCGGTAGTACGCAGCGGCGATCCAGGTTTGCTCAAACCTTTTAATGGTTATGTCCTTAAGGCGCGGATAGAGGATGGATTCGGGATCATCCTCTTATGCTCAAAAGACGGAAAAGAGGGCATAATCGAGGATGTAACGTGTACAACAAGACCGGATACTCACAGGCCATCAGGTTCTCCTTGCAATTATTTACTTGATGTAAAACGGGTATGTTCAACGCCCTAAACTTTTCAGGGAGTAGCTTTAAGAATTTGGGTCACAGCAAACCTGAGTCTTGTGAATCTCTACTGGAACATCGGCCGGATCATCACTCAGGACATCCAGAAGAATGAAAAGCGGGCGGGATATGGGGAGCAACTCATCGAAGAACTGGCCAAGGAACTCGGGAAGGAATATGAATCTGGTTACTCAACCAAGAACCTTTGGGGTTTACTTTCATTGAAAAAAGATTCGGGATGCATCACAATATGTGAGATGAGAGGTGTGAAATGGAGACTCACTCGGGAGTGGTAGATGAACTGGTTCGGCGGATTGTGGAAGAGGTGCATCCCCTTCGCATCTTTCTCTTTGGTTCCGCAGCAAGAGGAGAGGTTAGACCAAACAGTGACATTGATGTTCTGGTTGTTATGCCGCCGGGAATCCATCGCCGTCGGACTGCACAACTTCTTTATCAAAACATCATCGGGTTGGGAGTCCCCTTTGATATCGTTGTGGCGACCCAGGAGGATCTGGAAAAGCACAAGAGCAAAATTGGATTGATCTATAGGACCATATTGAAGGAAGGGAGAGAAATCTATGCAGCCTGAAGGGATAGAACCAGGCGAACCCAAAGACTGGCTCCGTCATGCGAGGAGCGACTTGGAGCTGGCCCGTATGCCGCGAAATTCAAGAATCCTTCTGGAAGATCTCTGTTTTCATGCACAGCAGGCGACTGAAAAGGCTCTTAAAGCAGTTTTGGTCTTTAGCTCGGTTTCCTTCCCAAGGACGCATAACATCAGGACTCTGATGGACCTTCTGCTGGAAGGGTTGAGCCTCCCGGAGGATGCGAAAGGAGCTGCTGTCCTAACAGATTACGCTGTGATGGCACGTTACCCCGGGGATTTCGAACCTGTAACCGAAGAGGAATACCTTGATGCGGTACGGATAGCCGAAGCGGCATTACGATGGGCCGAAAACATTGTGAAGTAAGGGATTACCCTGAACGGGAGGCGACGTGGAACAGGGGGTGGATTTAGCCGAATTCAAGTTTTTCCTATTGTGAAAGATCTTGAAACTGAAGGAAAAATTCACTTTTCGGAAAAGAGGCGGGGTGGTCATATCGAACTCCTAAAGTAAGAATAAGTCCGTTTTTTAATTTTTTAATGAGCGATTTTTCTGAACCACACAAAAGATGAATCTGCAAGACATGAAGTGGTTCTTCGAATATTTTAGAATTGATCAGACGGTGTCTGATGAATCTGGCAGCCAAATTCTACAGACACTGTCTGTAGAATCCTCAGCTACAGCAATTCCGCAGGCACTGCTTGCAGAATCTTCGGACCGTATTCTGATCGATTTTCACAAGCACTTTGCGCACAATAAAAAGTTCATCATGAATTACCAGGTGACAATGACAAGAGAAGGACCCCATGTGACTGCATTATCAACATTAATTTAGCTCTGGCGGTGTGGGATCATGAAATTATCACAGGAAGATTCAAACCTATTCTATAAGCTGATGTGGAGAGTGCAATATTACATCAATCAACAGCTCCAGGTTCTGCCTAATATTCCTTCTGCTCAAGAATATGATTCTTTGCCCGTGTCGGACAAATCTACAGTGCGGGATGCCTTGTGGAAAAACCCGAAACTGATAGATGGTTATCTTGATTTGAACCCGGATCATTTGTCCGCCGCAGAGCAAGAAATCATTCGCAGGTGGAAACAATTTATTGCTGATCATTTCTATATTTTTCGTTTTCTAAAGAATTACACCATTTTTATAGGCAAGCACTCACAGGTGTATGGTGTCGTGGGCTTGAACAGCAGCTTGGCGGAGCTCTTCGATGGACGACCGTTACCGATTTTGGTGGAGGCCGTGCTTTTACCATTCAAGGGACAGATTATTTATGATGGTCTGCTAAAACCCCATAACATCTTTTTTGGCAGTGGTGTCCGGTTTGATCTCAACGAAGCGTATATGGTTGCCAAACAAAACGGCCGGATCATAACAAGTCTTGAAATAGGCGCCGCCACATCCCCGGAAGGCGCAAGGGCAGAAAAAACCAGGCAAGAGTGGATCAAGACGGTTGAGGAGATTGGAAAGACAAGTGAACGAATGCGTGGAGGCCCTGCTATCCAGAGTGCAGCGCTCAGATTGCTTTGGGCGAGCGCAAAAGTAGGGGAAGGAGCATTGAAACGGATGGATGAGGATAACCTCATGCAGTTGACACAAGAAGTAAAGAGAACACTCCATCAGTTAGAAACTGCTTTGAAACGTGCAAAACAATGAAAGCATCCATTGAAAGAGCTGGAACCTCTGCTTCCAGACATCAGAAGTCTTCTTGAAGAGAAGACTAAAATAGATGACGTCTTCAAGTTATAAAGGGTCTCGAAATTGAGTTGCATTGCCATTGAAAAATCTCCCCATGCCCCGGGCCACATCCTGCAAAACATAGGACTCCCTTTGGCCCGATTCGTTTAGGCTCTTTTCGAAGAATGTTTTCTCTTTTTCCGCAGATGGGGGATTAAACCGCCGTCCTGGAGGAGTTCTTGCATGAAAGGCGGGATGGGGGTGGCGGAGAATTTTTTTCCCTGGGTGAGGTTGAAGATCTCACCGGTGTTCATATCGACTCGAACCCGGTCTCCGTCCCTAATCGAATCAGAAGCCTCTGGAGATTCGAGAAGAGGGAGACCGATGTTGAGCGCGTTTCTGTAAAAGATCCGGGCGAAATTTTTTGCGATGATACAGGAGATGCCTGCGGCCTTCAGTGCAATGGGCGCATGCTCACGGGAGGAACCACATCCGAAATTCTTGTCGGCTGAAAGAATATCCCCTTTCTTCACCTCTCTGATAAACTCCGGCCGCTCATCCTCCATCGCATGTTTTGCCAGTTCTACCGGATCGGACTGGTTAAGGTAACGGGCGGGGATGATGGCGTCTGTATCGATATCGGCTCCGAATTTCCAGATTCTTCCTTCGAGTATCATGGCTTGTCTCTCCAAAGGGTTCAAGGATTCGAGGGGTCGAGGGTTCGAGTGAAAAGCTTAACTTAAAATCATTACTACAATCATTTCAAATAGATCGCTTCTAATAATATTTTTAAGCCATCACTGGACCCCTGGGACCCTTGAACCCTAGGACCCTTTTTTAATTACTTCTTCGGGATGACAGATCCATCCTTTGATGGCGCTTGCTGCGGCAACAGCAGGGTTGGAAAGATAGACTTCGCTATTGGCATGGCCCATCCTTCCTCGGAAGTTGCGATTCGTCGTGGCCAGCGCTTTTTCCCCAGCCGCGAGGACACCCATATAACCTCCGAGGCAGGGACCGCAGGTGGGTGTGCTAATTGCTGCACCGGCTGAAAGAAATATTTCGAAGAGGCCTTCTTTCAAGGCTTGCCGATAGATCTTCTGAGTTGCCGGGATGATGATGAGTCTCAAGAAGGGAGCAATCTTTTTTCCCTTTAAAATTCTTCCTGCCACTCTTAAGTCATCGAGATGGCCGTTGGTGCAGGAGCCAATCACCACCTGATCGATCTCAATCTTCCGAACCTCCCTCACATCCTTCACATTGGAAGGGATGTGGGGAAGGGCGACCTGCGGATGAAGCTTTGAGACATCGTAATCTCTCACATCCGCATAGCATGCGCCCGGATCACTGCGATAGATCTTATAATGCCGTTTTGTTCTGGGTCTGATGAATTTAAGGGTGGTCTCATCCGGTTCGATGATCCCATTCTTTCCGCCAGCCTCGATGGCCATATTGGCCATGGTGAAGCGGCCTGACATGGGGAGTTTCCGGATAGCCTCTCCGCAGAACTCCATGGCCTGATAGCGAGCGCCATCCACCCCGATGTCACCGATGGTTGCAAGGATGAGATCCTTTCCTGAGACCCAGGGGTTTAATGTTCCGTGGTAGATGAACTTGATGTTCTCAGGAACCTTAAGCCATAGCCTTCCCGTGGCCATGGCGGCTCCGAGGTCCGTACTTCCCACACCAGTTGAGAAGGCGCCCATCCCTCCATAGGTGCAGGTATGGCTGTCTGCACCGATCACGACCTCTCCCGGAAGGACCAGGCCCTTCTCCGGAAGAAGGACATGTTCGATCCCGCACTGCCCGACCTCGAAGTAGTGGGTGAGGCGCTGGGCCTTTGCGAACTCGCGAAGAATTTTGGATTGCTCGGCAGAGGGAATGTCTTTGGCCGGGGTGAAGTGATCGGGAACGAGGACGACCCGGTTCCTGTTGAAAACCCTTTTTACTCCAATTTCCTTAAAGGCCTGGATGGCAAGCGGCGCGGTAATATCGTTGGCAAGGGCGAGGTCGATCCGCACATCGATCAGTTCACCGGGGAAAACCACTTTTTTACCCGTATGGGCAGCAAGAATTTTTTCCGTGATAGTCATCGGAGCATTCTTTTTCATATCCCACCCATTTTTGGAAAAAGAATGAAGGTTGAGGCTGAGGTTAAGGTTGAGAAAAATTAAGTGTTTACCCTCAACCTAAATCTTAACCTTAACCTTTTCTTAACGTCTACATTCCCACCAGTTTCTGTTTCCTGAATTCGATCTTGTTGAGGGCGTTGATGTAAGCCTTGGCGCTGGCCACGATCACATCGGTGTCCGCACCCTGGCCGATCACCGTCTGGCCTTTCTCCTCCAGCCGGACCGTTACCTCCCCCTGAGCCTCTGTGCCGCTGGTGATGGCATTGATGGCAAATTGGAGAAGATGAGACCGGGTTCGGGTGATCTTTTTGATCGTCTTGAAGGTGGCATCCACAGGGCCATCGCCGAATCCCGCTTCCTGAATCAGTTTCCCATCCACCTCTAACTGGACAGTGGCTGTGGGCACGGTGACATTTCCCGCAACGACGTTGATGTAGATCAGTTTGAAACGGTGAGGCATGCGGAGAATCTCCTCCACCACGATCGATTCGATATCCTCGTCGAAGATCTCCCGTTTCTTGTCAGCAAGCTGTTTGAACCGGCCGAAGGCCTTCTCAAAATCGGTCTCGGAGAGGCGATACCCCAGGTCTTTTAACTTCTCCTTGAAGGCATGTCTTCCGGAAAGTTTGCCGAGGACGATCGAACTTTTGGGAATCCCCACCGACTCAGGGGTCATGATCTCATAGGTTAATTTTTTCTTTAAGACGCCATCCTGATGGATCCCGGATTGATGGGCGAAGGCATTGGCGCCAACGACCGCCTTGTTGGGCTGGATGACCATGCCGGTAATCTTGGAGACGAGACGGCTCGTAGCGAAAATATGTTTCGGAAGAATACGGGTTTGAAACCCGAAGAGGTCTTTTCGGGTCCGAAGGGCCATCACAATCTCTTCGAGAGAGGCATTGCCCGCCCGCTCACCGATTCCATTAATGGTGCACTCCACCTGCCTGGCCCCATTCTGAATGGCCGCAATCGAATTGGCCACTCCCAGGCCAAGATCGTTATGACAGTGAACGCTGAGGGTCACTTTTCCAGCTTCCCTGACCCTCTGAGAGATCGTCCTGATCAGATTTCCGAATTCGATTGGAACCGCATAACCCACCGTATCCGGAATATTGATCGTTGTGGCGCCGGCCTGAATCACTTCCGAAAAGACCCGGCAAAGGAAATCGACATCACTCCGCGTTGCATCCTCGGCGGAGAATTCCACATGCTCGCAGAGACTTCTTGCATAACGGACAGCCCGGACCGCCTCTTTTAAGACCTGCTCCCGGGTCATGCGCAGTTTATATGCAAGGTGAATGTCGGAAGTGGCAATGAAGGTATGAATTCTGGGCAATTTGGCGTATTTGACCGCTTCCCAGGCCCTCTTGATGTCCTTTTGATCCGTCCTTGCCAGCGCGGCCACCTGAGACCGCTTGATCTTTTTTGCGATTTCTTTGACTGCATCAAAGTCCCCCGCCGAAGAAATGGGGAAACCGGCTTCGATGATGTCCACATTCAATTTTTCAAGTTGTTCGGCAATCCTCAGCTTTTCAGCCACATTCATGGTGGCGCCCGGAGACTGCTCCCCATCGCGAAGGGTAGTATCGAAGATTTTTACCAGCTCACTCATTCTTAACTCTCCTTAAATGAACGATAAACGATGGACGATAAACTATGAACAATGAACTTTAAACTCATAACTCAAAAACTTCCATTACCCTTTTGTAAAATTCTTCCTCCTCCCATATCTTCATTTCGATCCGAAGAGCCAGGAGGGGCAGGGAATCAAGGGGTAACCTTTTTAATTTTACCATATCCTTCTCCGTTGTCACAATCCAATCCGCCTCTTTAACTTTTCCAAGGATAGAAGTCAAATCCTGAGCGGTGTAGGGATGATGATCCGGGAAAATCATCTCTACGGCTACCTCCATTCCGCATTTTCTCAATAATGAAGAGAAGTAAACCGGGTTGGCGATTCCGGAAAGGGCAAGAACTTTCTTTCCTTTAAAGAGGTGAAGCGGTTCAACTTTCCCGTCGGGATGGATCAATCCCTTAGGTTCGTAATGGCTGTGAAATATTGGGCAAGCAGGATGAATCTCTTTAAGCATTATATCGAGTGATTCACATTGCCCGGAATCTGTGACTTTTGTCAGAAGAAAAAAATCTGCTCTTTTTAGATGGGACAAGGGTTCCCGCAGGACGCCTCCTGGGAGGAGATGACCATCGCCGAACCCGACATGCGTATCGATAAGGACGATGTTGAAGTCCCGATAGAGTGGAAGATGCTGAAAACCATCATCGAGTAGGAACCCCCGGACGGCGAACCGTTCAAGAACCATCTCTCCGTTTTTGAACCGATCTTTTCCGATAAGAACAGGAATACCTTTGAGGACACTGGCCATGAAAAAGGGCTCATCGCCTGACTCCTCCGGAGCAAGAAGGATATTCTGGCCGTCGGTCACGAGCGGGCCCGATCCCTTCTTCCCGCGATACCCCCTGCTTAAGATGGCCGTGGGTATACCTCTCTCCATTAACCCTTTAGCGAGTGCCATTACCAGGGGGGTTTTTCCAGTTCCTCCCACTGTGATATTTCCGACGCTGATGACAGGCCGGGGGAGTTGTTTTGTTTTGAACAGGCCGAGGGAATAAAGAAATGTCCTCGCCCGAACCGCCCATCCATAGGGGAGAGAAACAAGAAAGAGAGGAGAGAGGAGAATCTTCTCTCCCAATGATTTGTCTTTCTTATAAAGGATTTGATCGAGGCGACGGCTCATAATCATTTCGGATTAAGGAGTGGTTTTAGAAGATACTTGATACTGGTTTCTGGATATTGGTTGTCAAGCATCCAGAATCAAGAATCCAGGATCAGAAATTATTTAAGAACATAAATTCTGCAATCCGCATTCTACATTCAACTTAGGAACGGTCGAATCTTTTCAAAGATCCTTTCAGTGGCTCCTTGATGTTTTTGTAGAAATCGATACCCCTTTTCTCCAACCTGATTTCGTGCTCTCTCATCCGAGAGGAGTCGCCTCAATTGAGAAGAGAGTCCCTCCCTGTCATTTACCAGAATGGCTCCTCCTTCTGCTATCAGACGTCGGGAGATTTCGAGGAAGTTAAACATATACGGCCCGAAGAGGACGCATTTTTTAAAGAAGAGGGGTTCAAGAGGATTGTGGCCACCTACCGCCACGAGGCTTCCGCCGATGAAGACGATGGTTCCGAGGCTATAAAGCCTCATCAATTCGCCCATGGTGTCAAGGAGAATCACATCGGAGATCTCGTTTCTGCCCTGACCGGAAAGGGATGACCTTCTCTTCCATGAAACGCCTTCGTTTTTTAAAATCTTTTCCACCTCCTCGAGGCGATCGAGATGGCGCGGGGCAAGGATGAGGATAAGATGGGGATCGGTTTCTCTCAAGTTTTTAAAGAGCTGGATGAAGATCTCTTCCTCCCCCTGATGGGTCGAACCTGCGATGAGGACGGTTTCGTTTCCACGAAGGCCAAGGGATGCGAACAGTTCAACCGTTGCATCGAGGTTGATGGATGGAAAGACCTGATCAAATTTTATGTTGCCTGCCACCTCTGTCCTGTCCGGTGGAGCGCCGATCTCGATGATCCGGTTCCGGTCCTCCTCCGTCTGCATCAGAAAGAGGAAGATGTTATTCAAACATCTTTTAAAAAAAGATTTGAATAGGAGGTATCCCCTGAATGACTTCTCAGAAATCCTGCCATTGAAGAGGACGACGGGGATTTTCTTTCTGCCGCATAAACGGAGAAGATTGGGCCAGAGTTCTGTCTCTGCAATGAGGAGGAGACGGGGTCTGATTTTTTGAACGGCCCTTCGTATGGTGAAAGGATGGTCAACGGGGAAAAAGAGGATCCGGTCGGCCTCAGGGATGAGTTTCTTCGCTGTCTCGTTGCCTGTCGAAGTCATGGTGGTTAGGACGATCTCACAGTCAGGGACTTCCTTCTTGATCTTCTTCAGGAGAGAGATAGAACAGAGAACCTCTCCGACGGAAGCGGCATGGATCCAGACCGGGTTTTTTGAGGAGAGATCCGGAAAGCCACCCAATCGCTCCTTCAAAAGTTTTTGAGGTTGTTTCCCGAGGAGGCTTTGTAGAAAAAGATAGGGGATATGGAGGATTAAAAAACAGGTCAGAATGACATTATAAAGGAAGTGGATCATAGGAAAATCAGACAATCAAAAGGTTGAGGCTGAGGCTAAGGTTTAGTAGAGATTAAATTAAATTCTAAACCTTAACCTTATCCTTATCCTGAGTTTTGTATCCGGTTGACTCAAAGTAGCGGTCTGCTTCTTCGGTTAGTTCGTTTAATCGCCTCTCCACAAGAAGCCTCATTTTCTCAAGATAGTCCCGATCTCCATCACGGTTGATATAGATGGGTTCTCCCCAGAGGAAGACTCCTTTTGAAAGGGGATAGGGAAGGAGAAAACGATCCCAGGTTTTAAAGAATTTTTTTTTCGAGGCGCTGAAGCTAAGCAGGAGAATTGGGCTACCTGTCCGCCTGGCTAATTCGATGACACCGAACTGGAGGCGATGACGCGGTCCTCTTGGGCCATCCGGAGCAATGGCGATATCCGATCCATTCTGAATCGCCTTCACCATTTCTTTGATTGCGGAGAAACCATCTCTGGATGAAGATCCGAAGATCGGATTGAACCCGAATCGCCTTAATCCTTTTCCAACGATTTGGCCATCGCGATGGGGAGAAACGAGAAAGCTCAACTTATTTCCCACGTAAGCAAAAGGCATCATCAGGAGCCTGTCATGCCAGAAGGCACCAATAAATGGAATACCTTTCTCCACGAATGATTTCTGGATGTCCGGGTTGACCACTTCGAATCGCATGGTCCGACCCAGAATCTTGATGACCCGGTAAGCCAGCCATGGACCGAACCAACTTACAAATTTCTTCTTAATCAATTTCATTCCCGTCATTATTAATCGTTCTGAGTCATTCGTCATATCGTCGCATAGTCCATTAGTCGGATAGTGAAAGACCATAAGACTATGAGACTATTTGACTATACGACGACTCAATAGATTTTCTTTGCCTTCACTGACTTCCAGACCCTCATCCCGTCATCCCTGAATTGAAGATCATAGAGCCGCCGGTATTCTCCGTTAAGCCCCATCAACTCATCATGAGTTCCCTGTTCCACGATCTCTCCATCGGAGAGAACGATGATGCGATGGGCATTCCGGATGGTGGAGAGCCTGTGGGCGATGACAAAGACCGTTCGTCCTTTCATCAAACTGTCCATGGCCATCTGAACCTCGGTCTCTGAGTCGGAGTCGAGGGAGGAAGTGGCCTCATCGAGGATCAGGATGGGAGCATTTTTTAAAATGGCCCTTGCAATGGAGATTCGCTGGCGTTCTCCGCCTGAGAGCTTAACCCCTCCTTCTCCGATCACGGTGTCGTATCCCTGAGGAAACCTCTGAATGAAGTCATGGGCATTGGCCGCTTTCGCGGCCTCGATGATCTCCTGCTCCGATCGCTGAAGGCTCCCGTAAGCAATGTTGTTTCTAACCGTATCATTGAAGAGGATGGTCTGCTGGGTGACCAACCCGATCTGTTCCCTCAATGATCTCAGGGTCACTTTTCGAATATCCAACCCATCAATCAGAATCCGGCCCTGTTCCACATCGTAAAAGCGGGGCAGGAGATTGACCAGAGAGGTCTTTCCCGCTCCGCTCATCCCAACAATGGCAATGATCTCACCGGCCCTGACCTGGAGGGAGATCGATTTGAGCACCGGCGCTGAGTCATATTTGAAGGCGACCTCTTTAAACTCAATCCCTTTTGAAATCGGAGAAAGCAAAAGGGCGTCTTTCTCCTCTCTGACCTCGGCCACCGTATCGAGGAGTTCAAAGATCCTTGCCGCGGCAGCCAGACCTTCCTGCACCTCAAGGTTTACCTTGTTCAGATTGCGGACCGGCGCATAGAGCATCAGAAGCGCGGTCATAAAGGAGAAGAAGGTTCCGGGGCTGACCTCTCCCCGGACCACACTGTAACCGCCCACCCAGATGATCACGGCGATCCCGATTCCTCCCAATAATTCCATCAGGGGATGGGAGAGAGCCCTGATCTTCACCCGTTTGAGGAAGATTTTGAAGTATCGTTCATTCTCTTCAGCGAACCGTCGCTTCTCATACTCTTCCATATTGAATGCCTTGACAATCCGGTTGCCGGTGATCGTCTCGTGAAGAAACGTGGTGAGAGACCCCATCCTCTGGAGGCCTTTTTTGCTAAATTTCCGGAGCCTCTTTCCGAATTCTTTGATGGGGATGATGGCAATAGGAAAGATGATGAAAGCGATCAATCCCAGTTTCCAGTCCCGATAGAAGACGACAGCGGTCAGCCCTAAAATGGTCACGGCATCTTTAATGAGACCGGTGATCGCATTGGAGACCGATCCCTGGACAAGATTGACATCATTGGTGATCCGTGAGATGAGAATACCGGTGGGCGTTCGTGTGAAGAAGGAGAGGGAGAGATTCTGAAGATGGTCGTAAAGTCGCTGCCGGATATCCGCCACCACTCTTAAGCCGACGAAATTCATCAGATAGGCCTGACCGTAATCAAAGGCGCCTTTCAGAAGAAAGAGGAGAATGATGGCAATGGGGAGCAGCAGGAGCATTTCCATATCCTTCTTGAGCAACAGGTCTCCGAGGCCGAGCTGGATAATGATATTCTTTACGACGGGCGGAATTCCCTCCTTCTTGAAGAAGACGCCATCCATGGCCGGCTTGACCAGGAGGGCCTGGCTTGCGGTCAGAAGGGAAACGAGAACCATAAAGACCATAGCGAGGCCCAACTTGATCCAGTAGGGCTTAACGAGTTGGAGGAGCCGGCGGTAGAGGAACATATTGATTACCTAGAAAATAAAAGTCTAACGGTAAGGGTAACGAGGTCCGTCTCGTTAATAAAAGGCTACGTTTATCGTCTTTTAATTCTTTTTTACGTAACCGTTCCCGAATTACGAAACGGGCTTCTTCACCGTAACCTTAACCCAAAGACTTATTGAATCTTTTATTTCTATCACACTTTATTCTCTTGAAGCAAGGAGAGGACGATGCGGGCGGCGCGGTTGGCCGCGCCAGGTTCCCCAAGGTTATGGCGCACTTCTGCCAACGATTCGACGGTCTTCCCGTAAAGAACTGGATTTCTCAGAAGGCGAAGGGCTTCTTCAGCAATCCTCTTGGGGTTGACCTCCTCCTGGAGAAGCTCTCTGGCGATCTCCTTGCCGGCGATGAGGTTGACCAAACCGATATATTTCACGCGGGTCAGCGCCCTGGCAACCCAGTAGGTGAGTGAAGAAACCTTGTAGACGATGACCATCGGTTTTCCGAGGATGGCGGCCTCAAGGGTTGCTGTTCCGGAGGCGGTGATGATCAAATCCGAGAGAGCCATCACATCATAATTAAACCCATTGACGATCTTGATTGGAACAGGGACATCCTTCAGAATGGGATAAAGGTTTGTTTCTAAGATGCCTGGAGCAAGAGGGAGAATGAACTGAAGTCTTGGAATCGCCCCCTGGAGAAGGGCAGCCGAGGTCAGCATGGGCGGAAGAAGTCTTATCACCTCCTCGCTCCGGCTTCCGGGAAGGAGGGCAACGGTCTTTTGTTCAGGGTCGATGCCGAATTGCTCAAGAGCCTCTTCTCTTGGGAGCGAGGGCCTGACGATATCGAGGAGGGGATGTCCCACCCACTCCACATCGACTCCTGCGGCCTGATAGAGGGGAACCTCGAAAGGGAAGAGGACGACCATCTTCCTTACCCGCTTCGCAATCGATTTGACCCTTCCGGGCCTCCAGGCCCATATCTGGGGGCTGATATAGTAGAGAACGGGTATTCTCTTCTGGCGGGCGATTCGGGCAAGCCGGAGGTTAAATTCCGGGTAGTCAATCAGAATAACCAGGTCCGGTCTCTCCTGCTCCATTGCTCCTTTTAACTCCCGAAGCGTTTTGAGGGCTACCCTCAGCTTTCGGAAGGCTTCGGAGATCCCGACAACAGAAAGAGAGCGGACATGATGGAGAAGCCTCATTCCTCTCTTTTCCAGACCCTCTCCACCGACACCGAAGAATTCAATGTCCGGATCGATCTTCTGGATGGCCTCGACGAGATGGGCTCCATGAAGATCTCCCGAAACTTCTCCGGCAACCAGCATGATCTTTTTCAATTTTTATTAATCCTCATGCGTTACGATTCACCCCTTCTTCCATCTTTTGGATGATCGAGAGGGCGACATCGAGGACCTGCCTTCCGTCCTGGCCGGAGACCCTCACTCCTTTACGATCCCTTACGCTCTGAAGAAAGGAGCGAATCTCCGCTTCAAGGAGATCGTTTTTTATGACCGGGATCTCATCGCCCACCATTTCAAAAGAGCGTCCCTTTTCAGGCTGGCTCACCTTTTTAGAAAAGGATGCTGCCTGGGAGAAGTAGTCGATCGTCAATGCTCCATCGGGCTGAAAGATTCTTGTTTTACGAACCTTCTCTTTTGATACCCGGCTGGCGGTCAGATTAGCCCTGCACCCATTTTCGAATTCGATGTGCGCATGGGCGACATCAAAGTATGGGGTGAGGATGGGGAGGCCGATGGCATCAAGGCGCTTTACTCTTGAGTTGACCAGGTTCAAAACGATATCGATATCGTGAACCATGAGATCGAGGACCACATCCACATCGGCTCCTCTCCCCGAGAAAGGGGCCAGCCGTTGAGATTCGATTAAGAAAGGATTCCGGATCATTCCTTCTGCGGCGAGGAGGGCTCCGTTAAATCGCTCCAGATGGCCTATCTGCAAGATAAGGCGATTAGCCTCGGCCAGGGCAATCAGCTCATCGGCCTCCTCAAGAGTGCTGGCGATGGGTTTTTCAAGAAGGACATCCGTCCCCCGAAGGAAGAAATCCCTGGCGATGGTATGGTGAAAGGGAGTGGGGACGGCAATGCTAACGGATTGGACTTTACCGAAGAGATCCGAATGATGAGAGAAGGTTTGGACCGGGTATCGTTTTGCAATCTCCCTGCAACGGGAAGGATCGATATCGACCACCCCCACCCATTCCACCCCTTCCATTTTCAAATATTTTTCTAAATGGAATTGGCCGAAGTAACCCCCACCGACCACGCCCACCCTGATCTTTTCCACTTATCGGCAGATCCCCCTCTTGGTCTGCTGGATGAAGCGGAGGAGGTGATCGATCTCCGGTATCCGGGAGATTTCAGAATCCCCAACCTTAATAATAGCCTTCTCCAGTGTCAGACCGGATCGAAAGATGATACGGTAGGCTGTCTTCAATGCCCTGATGGTTTCTTCAGGAAACTTTTGGCGTTTAATGCCCACGGTGTTAAGGCCGAACAGTTTTGCCCGGCTTCCTGCGGCCAGCATGTAAGGAGGAATATCAAGCACCACACCGGTGAGACCGCTGATAAAAGCATGGGCGCCCACCCTGCAAAACTGATGGATGGCTGCAAGACCGCCGATGACGGCATGGTCTTCAATCACGATATGTCCCGCAAGGGTGGCTCCATTGGCCATGACAACCTGATGGCCGATCTGACAGTCGTGGGCCACATGAGAGTAAGCCATGAAGAAATTACGGTCGCCGATGACCGTCTTTCCCCCTCCCTTGACCGTGCCACGGTGGAGCGTGACGAATTCCCTTATGATATTGTCGTCCCCAAGGATGAGAGAGGTCTTCTCTCCCCTATAGGCAACGGCCTGGGGGGCCTCTCCAATGGAGGAGAATTGAAAGATCCGGCATCGTTTTCCAATCGTTGTCCCTTCTCGAATGACGACATGGGGGCCGATCCAGGTTCCCTCTCCAATGAGTACATCCTTTTCGATGATGGTGTAAGGGCCGATCTCAACTCCCTCATGGATTTCGGCCTTTGGATCGACGATCGCTGTGGAATGGATCATTTCTCTTCCCCCATCATGGCCAGAAGGTTCGCCTCGGCGACCAGTTTCCCGTCCACTAAGGCCTTCCCCTTGAATCCCCAAATGGACGGGCGCTGACGGGTGACCTCTACTTCAAACCGGAGTTGATCTCCCGGAATGACCGGTTTTCTAAAACGAGCATTATCGATTCCCAGGAAAAAGACGGGTCTCTTTCGATACTCCTCGACTTTTTCTTGAACCCCCTCTGGCATTGATTTAAAGACCAGGATCCCGGCGGTCTGGGCCATGGCCTCCAAGACCAGGACTCCGGGCATAATGGGCTGACCCGGGAAATGGCCGGGAAAGAAAGGTTCATTATAGGTCACATTCTTGATACCCACGATCCTTTTCCCCGGCTCGACCTCAAGAATTCGGTCAACGAGCAAAAAAGGAAAAGCGTGGGGGAGAATGTTCATAATCTCCTTAGCTTCAATCATCTATGTCTCCTTCCCTTTTTCAGAGATTGCTTGTTCGACCTTCTTTAATCGGGCTTCGATATCGGTGAGGGTCTTTTTCATCTCGGGTAATTTCTGAAAAATGTTGACCGCGCGAAGCCATTCACGGTGGGGGAAAGCAGGAGATCCCGAAAACGCCTGACCCGAAGGCAGATTCTGACCCACTCCGGATTGGGCGCCCACCATCACATTGTCTCCGATCTCAATGTGACCAACCACTCCTACCTGTCCGGCAAGGATCACATTTTTCCCGATCTTGGTCGAACCGGCAATGCCGACATGGGCGATGATCATCGAATCCTCGCCGATCTCCACATTATGAGCCACCTGGACGAGGTTATCGATCTTCACTCCCCTCCGGATGATTGTCTGGCCCAGTGCAGCGCGGTCAATCGTTGAGTTGGCGCCGACCTCAACATCGTCTTCAATCATCACCTTTCCCACCTGAGTAATCTTCACATTCGTCTTCCCATCCTTAACAAATCCGAATCCGTCAGCTCCTATCACCACGCCGCTGTGAAGGATGACCCTCTTTCCAATGGCCGAGCCCGAATAGACGGAGACATTGGGATGGAGAATGGAATCCTCTCCGATGACAGTGTCCTCACCCACATAGACGCCCGGGTAGAGGGTGACACGGTCTTCGATCCGGCATCGGTCTCCGATATAGACATAAGGGTAGATGGTGAGGTCTTTGCCCAACTGGGCGGTGGGGCTGATCCGTGCATTGGGATCGATCCCCTTGGGTTGATACGGCTTGACAAAGAAGAGGGTGAGTATCTTAGCAAAAGCGAGCTGAGGGTTGGCTGCACAGATCAGAGGTTTGTCCGCGGTTGTCACTTTGTCTGAGACGATGATCGCCGATGCTCTGGTTTCGCCCAGTTTCCGAAGATATTTGGGATTGGCGATGAACGTGATCTGGCCGGCCTCTGCCTCATCGATGGAGGACAGGCCGGTGATTTCGACCTCACCATCCCCGACGACGGTTCCGCCGACAAACTCGGCCAACTCCTTGAGCTTTTTTTTCATCCTTATCTCAATCCCTGCTTTAAGGTTATCAATAAATCCGAAATCCCTGCCTACCGGCAGGCAGGCGAATATCGGGCGAAGCTTCCCGAAGGGATCAATCCGAAACAAATCCGAATTTTCAAAATTCAAATGTCTTAAACTTTTTTTGTTTCGAACATTTGAAATTTGGTCATTTGAGATTGTTTCGAACTTCGGATTTCGTGCTTCGAATTTAGAATTTTATTTTTTCTGCGCATCATGTAGTTTGATCACCCGGTCCGTGAGGTCAACGGCCTTCGAGGCGAAGAGTACAATGTTCTCATTCAACTCCATGATGAAGGTATATCCCTCGTCCGCTCCTAATTTCTGGATCACCTTCTGAAGCCCCATCGAGATATTCCGCTCCATCTCCACCCTTTTTTGGTTCACCTCGTTCTGAGAATCCTCCTGCCAGCGCTGAAATTCCCGGACTTTGTTCTGTAAATCCTTCTCTTTGTTTGCCCGGACATCCGGATTGAGCATCGGCGCCTGCTTGTCGAGAGCCTCCTTCATGGCCTGAAGTTCTTTCTGCTTGTCCGCAAATTGACGCTGAACTTTTTCAACTTCTTTCACGATCGTTTTTTTGGCCTCTTTGCCAGAGTTGCATTCATTGACAGCCTTCTGGATATCGACGAAGCCAATTTTGAGGCCGGGGGCCTGAGCTTGTCCGAAAGCCAGCCCGAAACCTCCCAGTAGAATGAGGATTCCAATTACTACCACCATTTTTTTACTTCTCATTGCTCCTGCTCCTTTTCTTTTTAGATTTCTTCGTTCTGACACCCCAAACCCTAACCCGGCATAGCCGGAACCAAACAGGCTTTTGGGGTTGATAAAATTCGAAATCCGAATATCGGGCGAAGCGTCCTTTTAGGACCAATCCGAAACAAATTCGAATTTCCAAAATTCAAATTTCTTAAACTTTTATCTGTTTTGAACATTTGAAATTTGATCATTTGAGATTGTTTCGAATTTCGCCACGGTACGGGCGGTCGTACCGACCGGATTTCGTGCTTTGGATTTAAAATCCGCTCAATCTAAAATAACTTTGTTACCATTTCGCGCACAATGTCATTCATAAGGGACTAATAAACCGTTCCTGCTGTAAAGTCAAAGACCCTCGTTTTCTCTCCCGGCTTGGGATTGAGATTGAATCCGAGATCGATATGAATAGGGCCAAAGGGTGAGAACCAGCGAATCCCGGCCCCCGCGCCCATTTTCAAAGGGGTGATGTCGCTGAATCGATCAAACCCCTTCCCCACATCCCAGAAGATCGCCGCCTTCAGACCGATTTCCGAGGAAAGGGGAATGATTAATTCGGATTGGAAGGATACCATCTTGTTTGCCCCCAGAGGTTCTCTGTTCTCATCGTAGGGGCCGGCCACCCCATATTCGAATCCTCTGACGGTATGGAGACCACCAACGAAGAATTTTTCATAGATGGGAACCTCTCTGCCACCGTAAGGCTCAATAAACCCCACCTTTCCCCTGAGGTTGAGCACGGTTTTCAGAGGAAGGGGGAAAAACCAACTGGTTTCCACCGACCCCTTAACAAAGTAGTTGTCTCCTCCCAGGATCCCTCCCGCATTCTGAATGGAGAGGCTGTGCCGTGCCCCCTTGGTCGGATTGTAGAAATCATTGCGGGTGTCCATGGAGAGGGAAAAGGAGAGAGCGCTTGTCACTGCCTCTCCCTCCTGCTCTTTAACAAAACGGGAGGCATCCAGGCTCACATCACTGACCTTGATCTTCTCCAATTTATACGTGGCATCAGCCCGGAGGGTTTCTGTCAACTCTTTTCCGAACCGGAGAGCCCCTCCGGTGATCTTGTAAGAGTATGTGTCAAATTCGCGGTTTTCATGATAGAGGTCAATGCCTCCCGCAAAGTTATATCCAAGAAAGTAGGGGTCTGTGAAACTGAACCTGATGTCACTGGTCTCCGAACCCAATCTGAATTTCAGAACACCATGATAACCCAGGCCGAAGAGGTTGCGGTCCGAGATGGAAGCAGAGCCCACCACACTTTCGATTGAACTGTAGCCGATCCCGAAACTGAGGGCGCCGGTGGGGGCTTCTTCCACTTTGATCTCAAGATTAGTTTTCTCCTCCGTGCTTCCCCGGCTGGTGGTCAACTCCACTTCCTTGAAGAAGCCTGTCCGTTTCAATCGATCCTTGCTCTTGCTGAGGCCGGTGGCGCTGTAGAGCTCTTCTTCGGCCACCCGGAGTTCCCGGCGAATCACCTTGTCACGGGTCTTCGTGTTGCCTACAATCTGGATCTTTTCAAAGGAAACCTGTGTCTTCTTTTCGATCTCAAAGGTCAGATGGACCAATAGATTTTTCTCATCCGTGGAGGTGGCAAGCGCAACCTCCACATTCGCATAACCCTGGTTGGCAAATTTTTCAGTGAGTGAGCTAATGTCCTTTCGGATGGCTGAGTTGCTGTAGATGGCGTTTCGTTTGATCTTGATGCTTCGGAAGAGGTCCTCCTTGGTGGTCAGGATATCTCCCTTGAAGTCGATCTCTCCAAAATGGTATTGAGGGCCTTCTCTAATTTCGATCTCGATTTGAATCTTTTTCGGATCCCGCAGATCGATCTTCGGCTCGGAGATCTTCACATTGAGATAGCCATGGTCGATGTAATAGGCAGTCAGCATCTGGGCGTCATTTTTCAAGATGTCTTCATCGAGGATACCGGTCTTGGTGATAATGGAAAAGATGTTCCTCTGTTTGGTCAGCATAAACTTTTTCAATTCAGAGGATTTGATCTTCTTGTTTCCCTTGAAAACGATCTTTTTAATATGTCCCTTGACTCCCTCTTCGATCTGAAAGGTGACCACCGCTTCATTCGTCTCGAGATAGTCGACCTTATGACCCACCTTCACTCCATAATACCCTTTGGAGAAGTAGAGTCTTCGAATCTGTTCCCCATTCTCCTTCACCTTTTCGAGGTTGAGAATGGAGCGTGTGGTCAGGGTCACCTTCTCCTTGATGTCGTCCAGTTTCACCTTCTGATTTCCGGTAATGAGGATCTCCTTGATGGAAGGCTTCTCCATGACAATAAAAATGATCTCTCTGCCCTTCGGGGTTAACTTGATATCGACCTGGACATCGGAGAAGTAGCCCAGACCAAAGATGGAGCGGAGATCTTCCCGAACCTGGTCGGCGGAGAATGGCCCTCCTTCCCGGCTCTTCACGGTAGCCCGGATGACCCCTTCTTCAACCTTCATATTTCCAAGGACAGTGATTTTGTGGATGATCTCCTCCGAGCCGCTGCAAACCCCGACATAAAAGAGAAGGAAAACGAAAGTGATCCAGATATTTTTATTAACCTTCATGCCGTTCCAAAGACTCCTTCCTCTTTGAGTTTCATCATCCATATCAAATCCTTCTCTTTTTGTAAACCCCATTTGAATGAAAGGGGCTTTTAGCCGGTGGCTTTTCCATCGGTGAGGAGGATCTGGCGGGGCATTTGTGCGGCCAGACTCGGGTTGTGGGTCACGATGACGAGCGTCACATTCTTCATCCGGTTCAGCTCCTGAAGAAGAGCAAAGACCGACTCTCCTGTTTTCGAATCAAGATTTCCGGTGGGCTCATCGGCCAGAAGGATTTTGGGTTCTAGAACCAAGGCCCTGGCCACAGCCACCCGCTGCTGTTCTCCTCCGGAGAGTTCCCCCGGTTTATGGGAGAGCCGTTCTTTTAGGCCCACCAGGGTGAGGATGGCTTCAGCGCGAAGCGAAGCCTCCTTCTTGGACATCCCCTGGATGAGACAGGGCATCATCGTATTTTCCAGGGCATTAAATTCCGGGAGGAGATGATGGAATTGAAAGACAAACCCGATCTCCCGGTTTCGAAAAAGAGCGAGATCCCTTTCATTCAAGGTGAAGATATCTCTTCCTCCATGAAGCACTGTTCCGGCCGTGGGCCGGTCAAGCGTCCCCAGGATATGAAGCAGGGTGGTCTTTCCCACGCCGGAGGCGCCTACAATAGCAGCCCTTTCCCCCTGAAAAAAAGTGAGATCAATGCCCCTGAGGACTTCGACCTTCTTTGTCCCGTTTCCAAAAGACTTGAAGAGTTGCTGAACCTGAATCAATTCCTTCACCCCATTGGCTCCCTTGCCTTTTCCATCGACTCCTGGGAGAGGATCTCGTTCGTTTGGTAGAGGCGTTTTGAGGAGATTTCTTTCACTACGGATTGAAGCTTCGGAAACAAGCGGAGGAGGTCGTCAAAATCCTCTTTTGCCAATTCTAACAATTTTGATGGCTGGGTTGTCCTGGCAAAGGCCATTCGAGGGGTATTGAGAAGCACCCCGATCTCTCCGAAGGGATGACCGCTTCCCAATCGACCCAGAATGACCCTCTTTCCCCTGCGGCCTTGAATAAAGATCTCCACCTCGCCGTTTTGAATCATATAGAGGCAGTGGGAGGGCTCTCCCCCTTTAAAGACAAAGGTGTCTTCAGGAATATTAAGGGGGCGAAACCGGTTTAAAACTTCTTCTCTCTCCGGTGGGCTGAGAGAGGAGAAAATGGGAGAGAGAGCAAGCATGAGGTCCAGGACCCGTTTTTTTAAAAGGTCTTGAAGGACTTGCTTCACGCGCGGATAAATTTTGATGATCCCCTCCATCTCGTTTTGGGAGATCTCCAGGATGTTGCATTCCGTGAGGGCCTTCACATCGGCATGCCTTTTCTGGTCGAGAAAGAAACTAAACTCCCCGAAACAATCCCCCTCACGGAGGTTGCGAATCCATCTCTCGCCTTCCTCCAGACTCTGTTTGTAGATTCCCACCTCTCCACGGCCGATGATCATGAAAGAATCTCCTGCCTCACCTTCCCGACAGATAAAGGTATCTTTGGGAAAGGTTTTCGATTGGACGCGATCGAGCATCGAACGGAGTTCCTGTTCGTTCAGATCTGAGAAAAGGGGAATATGAGGCAATGGCCGAAGGTGTTTGGATTCGCGGCCTTTCTCCACATAGAGTTGAGCCAGCCGTTCATCGATATCTTTTAAAGAGGGATCAATCCTCAGGATCATCTTGTTAACCGAGATGGCCCGGAGCAGAAAGCCATCCCCGGCATAAGATTCAGCCACCTCCCGATATTCCTCAATCGCCTCCTTCTTCTTTCCCAATCGCTCCAGTAATTCAGCCATCTTCAACCGGGATCGAAGATCAGTCGGCTCCTGGTCACAGTGCTTTTTAAAAGATTGGAGGGCCTTTTTCCATTCCCCTCGGGAGAGAGATGAAAGGGCCTCTTCTTTGTAAGGGGTCCGCTCCTTATTCATATCGCAGCGCCTCAGCCGGATCAAGCTTCGATGCCCTCCAGGAGGGATAAAGGGTGGCCAGCAGACTAATGAGTATGGCCGTAGCGACAATGACGCTAACATCCAGCGGATTGACCTGTGAAGGAAATTTATCAATATAATAGACGTCTCTTGCAAGGATTTTAAATCCGAAGAGATTCTCCAAAAAATCTATGATCTTCTCCAGATTGAATGCGACTGCTAATCCTGTAATGGTTCCCAGGACCGTCCCCACCACACCGATCACGCCGCCCTCGATCATGAAAATCCTGAGGATGGATTTAGAAGGCGCCCCCATGGATTTCAGAATAGCGACATCTTTATTCTTCTCCATGACCACCATGATGAGCGTGGAGATGATATTGAAAGCGGCCACCAGAACGATCAGGACAACAATGATGAACATGATGATCTTCTCCAGCTTGAGGGCGGCGAAGAGGTTGCGGTTCATCTCCATCCAGTCTTTGGTCCAGAAGGGGAACCCCATCTTTTTTCGAATTTCTTTGCCGATCTCTTTCACCTGATAGATGTCCCCTGTCTTGATCTCGATTCCTGTGACGCGAGCCTCCATTGCAAAAAACTTCTGGGCATTCTCAAGAGAGACATAGGCCATGGTGTTATCATATTCATACATCCCGGAATAGAAGATTCCCTTCACGCGAAACCGTTTCATTTTGGGCATCATTCCCATGGGCGTCATCGTGCCCAGAGGAGAGATGACCTGGATGGGATCATCCATTGTGACGGAGAGGTGTTTGGCCAGCTCCACTCCGAGGATAATGCCCGGAAGATCCTTCTCCTTTACCTCTTTAAGGTCCTGAAGTCTCCCGGCTTTCAGGTTGCGGGCCAGTTCTGTCACCCTGGCCACGCGGTCCGGATCGATTCCTTTGAGAACGACCCCTGAAACTCCTGATTCGGAGGAGAGCATCACCTGACTGAAGATGAAGGGGGCGGCTGAAACCACGCCCTTCACGTCTTCCAACTTCTTGATCGCCTCTTCGTAATCATCCATTCCCTTTTCGCTGGCCTTGAGCACCACGATGTGGGCCTGGGTGCCGATGATCTTTTCTTTAATGGTCTGCTGGAAACCATTCATCACGGACAGGACGACGATGAGGGCCATCACGCCCAGCATTACGCCGGCCACGGAGATGACGGTGATGATGGAGATGAAGGTCTGTTTCCGTTTGGCCTTCAGATACCTCAGGCCGATGAACCACTCATAGCGCATTAGATAGCAACCTTTAAATTCCAATAACCAAATCCCCTACCTACCGGCAGGCAGGCAATCTCCCAATAAATCCAAATTACCAATATCCAAATAACCAAAACATATGGGAACCTCTAATCATTCCAGATTCGTCACTCCCGCGAAGGCGAGAGTCCAGTCGTTGCGACTCGAAACCGAGTTATTTCAAAACCTTCTGGATTCCGGCTTTCGCCGGAATGACATTTTTAGAGGTAGCCATATGCAGATCAATCCCTTTTTTAGAATTTTGGTCATTGGAATTTGGTTATTATTTGATGATTGGCCTGCCTGCGCGAAGCCGCTTCGGCAAAGGCAGGTGCTTGGAGCTTGGTGATTGATCCGTGGCTCACCCACTCACCAAAGCCCTTTCTAATATTCATCAATCTCCTCATACATGCGTCCAATTCAGGATTACCTTTCCATTCGAAGCAGGGGGAAGAAGATGACATCGCGGATCGAAGGGGAGTCGGTCAGAAGCATGACCCACCGATCGATCCCGATTCCCTCACCTGCGGTGGGCGGCATCCCAAATTCGAGGGCAAGGAGAAAATCCTCGTCAAAGAAAAGAGAGGAATCCCCCTCTTCAGTTTTTTCCTTCAACTGCTGGAGGAAACGCTCTCTCTGATCCAGGGGATCATTGAGCTCTGAGAAGCCATTGGCGATCTCCCGGCCTGCAATAAAAAGTTCAAACCGGTCCACCACGTCCGGGTCTTCTTCATTCCGGCGGGAGAGGGGAGAAATCTCAGTCGGGTAATGAGTGATGAAGGTGGGTTCGATGAGATTGGGCTCCACTCTTTCCTTGAAGAGGTCGGCCAGAACCCTTCCGTGAGATGTCCCCTTCTTCAGTTCCAGACCGAGTCCCCTGGCGATTTCAATGGCTTTTGAGGAATCCTCTAAAATCACCGGGTCGAGCTTTCCTATCTCGAGGAGAGAATCCTTGAAACAGATCCTCCTCCAGGGCGGGGTAAAATCAATCTCCTTCCCCTGGCAGGGGAGACGGAACCCGCCATGAATTTCTTTGACCATCGAGCAGAGCAGCTCTTCGGTCATCTCCATCATTTCGATATAGGTGGCATAACTCTGGTAGAATTCGAGCATGGTGAATTCCGGATTGTGAAGCGTGGAGGTTCCCTCGTTACGGAAACTCCGGTTGATCTCAAAAATCCTCTCGAACCCGCCGATCACAAGTCGTTTGAGGTATAACTCCGGAGCGACCCGGAGAAAAAGTTTCATATCGAGGGCGTTGTGATGTGTCCCGAAGGGTTTGGCTGTTGCTCCTCCTGGAATGGGATGAAGCATGGGGGTTTCGACCTCACAGAAACCCTTCCGGTTAAAGAATTCACGGATCCTCTGGATGACCAGAGCGCGCGTGAGGAAGACCTCTTTAACCTTCGGGTTGGCGATCAGATCAAGATAGCGCTGGCGATACCGGATCTCAATATCGGTCAGGCCATGCCACTTCTCCGGAAGGGGGCGAAGCGATTTTCCGAGAAGACAGAACTTCTGGACCTGAAGAGTAAGCTCCCCCGTTTTCGTCCTGAAAACGGTCCCTTCCAACCCGATGAAATCTCCAATATCGAATCTCTTAAAGAACCGGAAGGGTTCTTCACCGATGCTCTCTTTCTGAAAGTAAGCCTGTATCTTTCCATCCCGGTCCTTGACCTGGATAAAACTGGCCTTGCCAAAATTCCGGATGGCCACAATTCTTCCCGCAAGGCAGAACCTTTCAGGGATGGGTTTGAGTTCCTCTTCCGACAGGGAACCATAAGCCTTCAGAAGGTCTCCGGAGGTGTGGGTCACCTTGAAATGATTAGGAAAAGGGTTGACCCCTTCGTTCTTCAAGGTTTCCAGTTTTCGTATCCTCTGCTGAATCAGTTCATTCGTCTCATCCATCTCTGCCGCCACATCCCCCTGATTAAAAATAAAAGTAAGATTGAGGGGTTACCCACTTATATCAAGATTAAATAAACTAACCCATTTTCAAAACTCCGTCAAGTTATTAGGACTTTTTGCCGATGGATCAGGGAAGGATTCTCTGGATTTTACCTACCAGATCATAGGGAAGGGCCTGGGTGATCAGGGCCTTGACCCAATCTCCGGGCCGGGCCTTGCCTTTCAGAAAAACGCAGCCATCGATCTCAGGAGCCTGGGTTTGAATTCTTCCTCTGAGGACTGTTCTTTCGTTATCCATTCCCTCGACCAGAACCTCTGCTTTTCGGCCCACCATCCTTCGATATTTTTTGAGCGAAATCTTCTTTTGAGCCTCCATCAGGAGTCTGAGCCGTTCTTCTTTTACTTCTTCAGGGACTGGGTTGGAAAGCCTGAAGGCTGGCGTTCCCTCTTCAGGGGAATATTGAAAAGCCCCAAGATGATTGAACTGGATCTCTTCGACGAAATGGAGCAGGGCATTGAACTGACTTTCGCTTTCTCCTGGAAATCCGACGATGAGGGAGGTTCGAAGCGCGATCTCCGGGATGAAGGTTCGAATCTTCCCAATGAGGTCCCGAATCTCCCGGCCCTTTGATCGCCGGCCCATTCGCCTGAGAATCTGATCATCAATGTGCTGGATGGGGAGATCGAGGTAGGGGCAGATCTTCTCTTCCCGTGAGATGAGTTCGAGAAACCTCTCCGTGAAACGGGCTGGACTGGGGTAGGCGTAGAGGATCCGGATCCATCGAAGCCCCTCCACCCTGACCAACGCTTTGAGAAGTTTTTCGAGAGAGGTTCCATCCCTGAGGTCTTCTCCGTAGGCGGTGGTATCCTGTGCGATGAGGATCAACTCCCTGACACCCTGATCTGCCAGCCTCTCCCCCTCTTTCAGGACGGAGCGCATCGTCCTGCTCCGGTAGGGTCCCCTGATCTTTGGGACGGTGCAGAAGGTGCAGGTCCGTGAGCAGCCCTCCGCAATCTTCAGATAAGCGGTAGATGGAAGAGTGGAGAGGATCCGGGGCGTCTTATCGTTATAGAGAAAAGACTTTCCGGAGAGAAAGCTCTTTCTTTTTACTTGCTGTGAGAGGAGCTGTGGAATCCTCTGGAAGGAGCCTGTGCCGACGAAGAGGTCCACCTCGGGCAGCTCCTTCTCCAGAATCTTGCCGTAACGCTGGGGAAGACAGCCTGAGACAATGAGAAGACGACAGCGTCCCTCTCTCTTATAGGGGGCGAGTTGAAGAATGGTTTCAATCGCTTCCTGTGCAGCATCCTTAATAAAGGAGCAGGTGTTGACGATGATGATATCACCCCTTGAAGGATTGGTGGTGAGAGGATGCCCCTCTTTTGAAAGGAGACCGAGGATCACTTCGGAATCAACCAGATTCTTCGGGCAGCCCAGGCTGACCAGACAGACGGTTTCTTTCATGGCATTTCATTATACCTTACAGATGCCCAATGTCCAATCGGTCATTTATAACCCCCCTTCGTCCCCCCTTAAATTGAAGGGGGGACGAAGGGGGGTTAATCAATCCTTGTTTTGTCGTTTGAAAAGTTGCAAAATAGATTACAAATTGCACGAATAACGCCGAATTTCACGAATATGAATTCTATTCGGGTCATTCGCTGTCATTCGATTTATTCGGTCAGGAGTTTATCAAATGGGTTTGATACAGAAACAGTATGACTCGTTAAGAAAGAAGATCAAAAAGTCGGAACTTGAAAATCAGAGGCGCGCCTTCAGAGAGACCCACAACCGTCAAAAGCAGAATCTTCATCTCTTCGACCATTTTGAAAAGGCGAAGGAAGAGTTGAAGCGAATCCGTTCTCAATCCATGGAAACCCCGGATCTCCTGGAGGAGGCAATCGCCCATCTCGAGAAGAACCGGTTCAAAGTCCTTCGGGCGAAAGATGGCGAAGAGGCCTGCGCCATCTTTCTGAAAGAGATCGGGGAAGAGAGGCTCATTGTTAAATCGAAATCGAACCTCTCAAAGGAGATCGGGCTGACTCCTTTTTTAGCCCGGCACGGCATCGAGGTCATCGAGACCGATATCGGCGACCGGATCAATCAGCTGATCGGAGGCAGATCGTCCCATTATACCGGGCCCATCGTTCACCTGACTCGATTTGAGGTTTCTGAGATCCTCTCCGGACATTTGAAGAGAGAGATTCCTCCTGTTCCGGAAGATGAGATGCAGGCGGTCAGGGAGGATATCGAAGCCTATCTCCAGAGGGCGAAGGTGGGAATCACGGGCGCCAATGCGATTGCCGCAAGAGAAGGGGCAATTCTGATCATCCACAATGAGGGAAATGTCACACGGGTGCGAACGAGATCGAAACACCTCATCATCGCCTCCATCGATAAGGTCTATCCGGATATGAATGACGCCATCCTGATGGCAAAGCTTGAGACCTACCTGGCCACAGGCTCCATCTTTCCTTCTTTCATCGACATCGTCGGAGGAAGATCGAAGTCCTCGGATGTGGAGAAGATCCCTTTTTACGGAATGCATGAGCCGAATGAACTGGTGATCGTCCTCCTCGATAACGGAAGAAGCCGAATTCTGGAAGAGAAGAAGGACTTCTCAGACCTCCTCTACTGCATCGGTTGCGGCAACTGCCTTCTCGACTGCCCAACTTACAATTCCATCGGCCCCTCTTTTGGGGCGGACGGCATGTTAGGCGGAAGAGGAGTGGCTCTCTCGTCTCTCATTCATGGCATGAAAGAGGGGGTTGAGGATGGACTCTTTCTCTGTACTACCTGCGGCCTCTGCGGAGAGGTCTGTCCGGTGGGGATCGATGCGGGGAAGAGGCTCAAAGACCTGAGGCGGTTGACTTTAAAAAGTCCGGAGATCTCCTCCGAACTCGATGAGGTGGCTCAGCTTCAATCCGCGATCGATCGATTTGGGACGCCCTATGGCGAGATGGAACGGGTCCAGTTTCAGGGCCTTAAGAAGAAAGCCCCTGTCATCCTCTATGTCGGCTGTGTGGGGTTGACGACAGAGGTTGAATCGACAGGGAGGGTCATCGAGCTTCTAAAACGTTTGGGCGTGGATTTCACGGTAATCGATGAAGTCTGCTGTGAGGCGGTGAAGGGGGATACGGGATCGAGCCCCAATCCGGACCGAATCAAACAAAACATTGAGAGAATCAAAGAGGCAGGCGGCCAGGAGATTCTCTTCCTCTGTCCCACCTGCCTTAAAACTTTCTTAGAATATGATGAAAGCCATCCCACAAGACTTGTTTTTGAGACCCTTCTCTCCTATCTCAGGACACATTTTTCTTTTATTTCATCGGAGAAGGATACGGCCACGATCACCTATCACGACCCCTGCCATCTCGGAAGAGGGCTCGGCTCTTTTGATGGAGCGAGGCAATTGTTAAAGGAGCTTGGGGTTCGGTTTGAAGAGATGGAACATCACCACCGGGAATCACTCTGCTGCGGAGCCGGAGGAGGGATAAGGGGATTCTATCCCAAATTCTCAAGAGACATTGCGCGAAGAAGGGTGAAAGAGGCAGAGGAGGCAAAGGCAGACCTTCTTCTCACTGACTGTTTCTCCTGCAGACATAACCTGAGACAGGGTGTGCCGTTTGACGGGAAGATGAGAGTGATGACGACCCCGGAATATCTTCTGGAGAGAATCGAGGCTGGAAAAGTAAAGTCCTTACGAAAATAGATCCATCCATGGAAAAGGGGGCTGTCCCCTTTTTAAAGAGGATAGAGAAATTGGGTTGGGAATATGATGTCATTGTGGTGGGTGCGGGGCCGGGGGGATCGACTGCGGCTCGTTTCTGCGCCCGGTACGGATTGAAGACACTCTTGATCGAAAAAGAGAGGTTTCCGAGGTACAAACCTTGCGGAGGATGCCTCTCGCTTAAGACCGTTCATCTCCTCAATCTTGATCTCAGCCCTGTGATCGAGAACACCATCTTTGGGGCAAAATTCAGTTACTGCCTGAAAGAGCCGTTTTTCATCGAATTGAAAGAGCCGATTGCTTTTATGGTGATGAGGGATCGTTTCGATCAGTTTCTCATGAAGAAGGCCCTGCAGGAAGGAGCTGAGATACTGGAGGGAGAAAGGGTTTCAAACGTTCAAGAGAAGGACGAAGGAATGGAAATTGAATTAACCGGCGGAGAGAGATTTCATTCCCACTATCTCATCGGTGCGGACGGCGCTGAGAGTATTGTTGCAAGATCCATCTCTTTGTCTCCGTATGGAAATGATGGAAACGGAATTGCCATCCAGAGTGAGATTCCATTCGACTCTTCCATCCCTTTCCCTGAAAAAGAACTCCGGTTTGTCCATCTGGATTTCGGCGGAATCCCCAACGGCTATAGCTGGGTTTTTCCTAAAAAGGATTGGCTCTCGATCGGAATCGGCGGGATGTTCAGGGAGACGAAGAAGATGAATCCCCGCCGGTACCTGAATCATTTTCTTAAGGGTTTGACCTATGTCCCGGAGGGAAAGATGGAAAAGATGAGGGGACACATTCTCCCTTCCTTTTATGACGAGCGGCAGAAGGTTTCGCTGGGAAGGGCGCTTCTGGTGGGAGATGCGGCCCATCTGATGGACCCTCTCCAGGGAGAAGGAATTTACTATGCCATCCGGAGCGGGATGTTGGCGGCGGAGGCGATCATCGAATCGAAGGAGAAGGGAATCCCACCGTCCGATCTCTATCAGAAAACAGTCCAACTTCACATCTCTGAAAATCTGAAATGGGCCCTCTCTTTTTCCCGTTTCATTTTCAGGTTTCCGAAACTTGCCTACCAGACCCTGAGACGCTATCCGGAATTGAGTGACCTCTACCTTCAGGTCCTGGAGGGAAGAGAGACCTATCAGGGATTTGTGTCGGGGGTCAAGGGACGAATCAGGGATTTCATGAAGGGAAGGCTCAGTGAGAAGATCAGAAGGGCGATGGCAAAGGCATAAAGATTTAAAGGCGAAGTTAAAAAAAACCGCCCTTCTTCTCGAAAAAGAATATGGTGTTCCCCAGAGGGAGAAGCGAGCTGACCCTCTTGACATACTCATCCAGACCATTCTCTCCCAGAATACGAACGACCGTAACCGGGATCGAGCCTATGAAGGATTGAAAAGCCGGTTTCCCCGCTGGGAAGATGTCCTCAAGGCAAAGAGAGAGGCGGTCATTTCAGCCCTCCGGCCCGGCGGCCTTGCTGCGCAGAAGGCCAGACGCATCCAGGAGATCCTCCGCTGGATTAAGAGACTGTGTCGTAATTCCGTTCATGGTTCGAGAGCCTCACCACGAACGGATTATGACATGTTGAAAATCAATCACTTAGCCGTTCGTCCTGAGCGTGTCGAAGGGCGAATGGCTAATTATGACACAGTCTCTAAGAAGAGAGAGAAAAGATTGAACCTCTCCTTTTTAAAAGGGATGGGTTCGGAAGAAATCAAGGAGTTGATCGGAGGGCTCAAGGGGGTCGGTCCCAAAACAGTCCATTGCCTTCTTCTCTTCGGTCTGGGAAGAGATGCCTTCCCGGTGGATACCCATATCCTCAGAATCGGAAAGCGTATCGGATTCATTCCGGAGAGGATGAATGCAGTCAAAGCGCATCTGTGGATGGTTCCACTTATCCCCAAAGAGAAATCCCTATCGCTTCACCTCAACCTCATCCGATTCGGCAGATCGATCTGCAGGGCCAAGCGTCCCCGATGCGAGGCGTGCTTCCTTGCAAAAGAGTGCCTCTATAATTCACAATAAGCGGTGAAGAGGAATTGGTTTTTCAAGTCTCCATCTTTCATGACAGGTTCATTATCCGTGAACCATGCAAATGATTTTTAGGCAAGGTTATGAGGTTAGGGTTATGAAGCCAGTTTGGTCAAAGGTCAATGGGTTAAGGTTAAACACCAACGACCTAACCCATAAACAAAACCGGCCTCTTAACCCTTACCTTTAGACCTTAACCCAATTTTTTCCAGGCATATGAACCGAACATTTCAATCTCTTGAATCATGGTTAGAATCCGAATCCTTTAAAGGATTAAAACGGATTGGTCTGACCGGGTTGAAGGGATCATCGAAGGCCTATCTTTTATCCTGGTGGAGAGAGAGGGCTAAGGGGCCCATTCTGGTCATTACGCCTCACCTGCGTGACGCTGAAATCCTCCTCGAGGACTTCCGTTTTTTTCAAAAAGAGGGAGATGGACCGACCTATCTCTTTCCCCAGTGGGAGACGCTTCCCTATGATGAGATCCCACCCCATTCGGAAACCATCCGGGAGAGGGTGAATAGCCTCCACATGCTGACAAGGGATGAACAGGCAGTTGTCTTTTCCTCCGTGAAGGGTCTGATGCAAAAGGTTCTCCTCTCTTCGGATTTAAAGAGATCGGCGTTTCTCCTGGTGAAGGGAGAAGAGGTTGAACGGGACCGCCTGGTCCATTTTTTCAATGAGACCGGATATGCTTCTGCAAGGGTGGTTGAAGAGATGGGCGATTTCAGCATCAGGGGAGCGATCATCGATCTCTTCAGTCCGCTTTACGAGGAACCCCTCCGGCTCGAATTCGATGGCGACCGGCTGGAGTCGATCCGGGGGTTTGATGTTGAAAGCCAGAGGTCGATCAGAGGGGCAGAGATGGAAAAGGCAACGCTTCTGCCCGCGAGAGATGTTTCAAAAAACCCCTCTCTCCGGACCATGACTACCCTTTTCGATTACCTTAAAAAAGGGGGATGGGTTTTGGTCGTTGACGGGGAAGAGGTGGAAAGAGAAGCAGAGGCCTTCTCCCGCATGACGAAAGCCCATTATGAGAAGGTCCGGGCTAAGAAACCCTCTGTTTCACCTCCTGATTCGTTTTACCTCTGTTCAGAGGATTTCCTTAACACCCTCGAAAAGTTTAAGACGGTCTTTCTCCAGGAAGGCCCCCTCGCTCCTCCCGGATGTGAGCGCATTGATTCCTTGGGGATGGAAGGCAACGAAGATCTTCAGAGGGAGATGAAGTCGATTTTTCAAACAGAAGGAAATCGGGCCAAAGATTCGCCCCTGTCTGTTTTGATGAAGCCCCTTCGGCAGTGGCAGGCAGAGGGAAAAGGAATCTTCATTGTCTCCCATACCCTGAGCCAGGCTGAAAGGATGAGAGAATTGCTTTCCCACTACGAGATCGCTTCCCGGCTCGAACAGGGAAAGAGGTTTGATGAGGTCATAGAAGAGAAAGGGAGGATCACACTTCTCACCGGACGACTCTCCTCCGGCTTCCGGGCCCCGGAAGAGGGCTGGGTCTTATTGACGGAAGAGGAGATCTTCGGAGAGAGAAGAAGACTCAAAGAGGAGAAATCGGGAAGGCGCCTGCCAAGAGGGGAAGCCGGTCCGCTCTCCTCGTATGGCGAACTTCGGGAGAATGACTTTATCGTCCACACGGACTATGGCATCGGCTTTTACAGGGGGCTGAGACACCTGAAGATCGGGACCGTTTCAAACGACTACCTCCTTCTGGAGTATCTCGATAAGGATAAGGTCTATGTCCCTGTGGACCGGCTCAATCTCATTCAGCGTTATGTCGGAGGAGACGGAAGCCATCCCCGGCTTGATAAATTGGGCGGCCGCAGCTGGCAGAGGGCGAAGAAGAGGGCGAAGGATGCCGTCTCGGAGATGGTCAAAGAGATTCTCGATCTCTATGCCGCGAGAGAGGCCTTCAAGGGAATGGCCTTTGCTCCGGTTGATCAATTCTACAGGGAGTTTGAAGCAATCTTTCAATACGAGGAGACGCCCGATCAGGTCAGGGCCATCAAAGAGGTGATGATGGATATGGGGAACCCGAAGCCCATGGACCGGCTGGTTTGCGGGGACGTGGGGTTCGGAAAGACCGAAGTCGCGCTCCGGGCGGCCTACCGCGCCGTGATGGACGGAAAACAGGTTGCGTTCCTGGTTCCGACCACGGTTCTGGCCCAGCAGCACCACCAGACCTTTTGTGAACGGTTCAAAAATTATCCGGTCGTCATCGAGGCGTTGAGCCGTTTTAAAAGTCCCCGGGATCAGAAGAAGATCCTCCAGCGGCTGAGCGAAGGAAGAGTGGACATCATCATCGGCACACACCGGCTCCTGCAGAAGGATGTCTCTTTTCATGATCTGGGCCTGGTGGTCATCGATGAGGAGCACCGTTTCGGCGTGAACCAGAAAGAGAAACTGAAGCAGATGAGAAAGATGGTCGATGTGATCACCCTGACCGCCACGCCCATCCCGAGAACGCTCCAGTTAGCCGTCTCCGGAATCCGCGATCTCAGCCTCATCCAGACCCCTCCAGAAAACCGCCTTTCGATCCGCACCTTCGTAACCCGCTATGAAGATGAGACCGTCCGGGAGGCGGTCCTGAGAGAGCTTGCCCGGGGAGGGCAGGTCTTCTTTGTCCACCATCGGGTCCAGAACATCTATTCAATGGCCGCCCATCTCAGAAAGCTTGTTCCAGAAGCGAGGCTGGCCATTGCCCATGGTCAGATGAAGGAAAGGGAGCTCGAGAAGGTGATGTTCCAATTTGTCAGGGGAGACCATAACCTTCTGGTCTGCACGAGCATCATCGAGTCCGGCCTCGACATTCCGGCAGCCAATACGATCCTGATCAACCATGCCGAACATTTCGGCCTTGCGGATCTCTACCAGTTACGGGGACGCGTGGGACGGGGAAGGCATCAGGCCTACGCCTACCTTCTCATCCCCTCGGACCTCTCACTTTCGCGAGATGCGGCCAAAAGATTCCGGGCGATTCAGGAGTTGAGCGAGTTAGGATCCGGATTCAAGCTGGCCCTTCAGGACATGGAGATCAGGGGGGCGGGGAATCTTTTAGGCCGCTCCCAATCCGGACACATTTCTACGGTGGGGCTCGAATATTACACCCAGTTGATGGAGAAGACCGTTAGAGAATTACGAGGAGAGGAAGTGGTCGAAGAGATCACACCCGAGATCCATTTCCATCTTCCTGCCTTCCTCCCGGAAAGATATGTGAACGAGCCGGAAGAGCGACTGCGCCTCTATCGGAGGCTTTCCCATTGCCGCTCGGACGAAGCCGTGGAAATGATCCGTGAAGAATTAGAGGATCGCTTCGGGAAGATTCCGGAAGAGACAACGCATCTGCTCGAGGTGATCAAGGTGAAGATTCTACTGACAAAACTCTCCATCCGGAAATTTGAAGAAACCTCCTCTCAAATGGTTTTGACCTTCGATGAAACGACAAGGATCTCTCCTCAAAGAGTGGTCGAATGGATCGAACAGGGAAAGGGGAGGCATCGACTCACGCCTGACTCCAGGCTGATCGTCGAAGGGTGGCCTGGAATGAGTAAGAATCCCTTTGAAGCAGCGAGAAAGCTATTGCAAGCATTGGCTTGAATATGGTAGATTTGCATAGAAAATAAGGATTTTGTCTAAAGGCATAGGTTAAGGTTACGGTTACGAAGCCCCTGCCTACCGGCAGGCAGGCGTTTGGATGGATAGTTAAACGGTTATAGGTGACCACGCTCGTATCGAAGCAAGTCGAAGAGATCCGACCACGGGAGACTTGAAATTGGAAGCTCGAGCATCCAGATTCTATTCACGAGTCTCGATACGAGCTTCGACAACGACAAACGTCATTTTTAATTTAACGATACAGGCCCTGAACCTAATATGGTACAGGGCGGGCCTCGTTACCCTTACTGTTAGATATATATTCCATTACACTTTCCAGGAGGGAGGGTGATGAAAAAGATAATCAGTTTTATTTTCGGAATCTTTCTCTTATTGAACGCCCTGAATTGCGGGAAGTCGGGGAAGGAGGAATTGGGCAGGAGGGAGCTGGTGAGGATCAACGAGCTCTCCATTTCTCTTGAAGAAT
>Ga0209835_1000238_pt1 | contig 37800 bp, 45 predicted proteins | sample LakKivwa52mmetaG_FD_184138 | JGI IMG/M metagenome (GOLD analysis project Ga0209835, IMG submission 184138) | Anoxic lake water microbial communities from Lake Kivu, Rwanda to study Microbial Dark Matter (Phase II) - Lake Kivu water 52m metaG... | ecosystem: Environmental > Aquatic > Freshwater >... | reverse complement strand
CTCGCTCCGGAAATTTACCTCCGCCCTGACAAGCCCCTTTAGCTTTCCCGAGTATTCCCGAACGGTTATTGTCGGAGATTTGCCGGGAAAATAGTGGAGCTTTCGCCTGATTGCCATTTTTTCGCCCCCCGAGAGTTCGAAGAGGGTCCTGAAAGTTTCAATTGAAATTTCCGCCCTTGTCCTCTCCCGCGATAGGCGCGAGCTCTTCCGCTTCACCTCAATTATGCATGCGCCCTCCCTGTTTTGCACCCTTATTTCCTCCCCTCTTCCGGAGGGAAGGTAGAATGAGACTTCCTTGACGGTTTTGCAGGGCTCCGGGAAAGCCCCCTTTACAAGGAATTTTCTCTCAATTTCAACGTCAGTTTCTCCCATTCTTCTCTCTCCCCCAGAAATCATTCAAAAACCGAAGTCGCAATCCGCCGTATTCCCTTTACAATGCTGCTCTCGGGGACTGCCCCGACATTCAGTATTGCGAGGTCCTTCCCCGCGCCAGGATTTTCCGGGAAAAAGGTTGCGCCCGTCAGGAAGTTGACTCCCTCCTTCCTGGCAAAGGAAAGAGCTTCCCCGGAATCCTTTATTTTCAGAGGGAGTTTGAATCCTCCTGTGGGCCTTGCTGAGAGCGCCCCTTGCGGAAATTCGCTCTCAACGAGTTCTGTTGCGAGCTCAATTCTTCTCTTGTATTCCGGAACCGCCTCGTTTCGGAAGCTCTCAATTCCCTTGGAAACAACCCATTCCTGGCAGAGATGGCGCGCGAGAACGGACGGTGCGGAGAGCGCCCGCACTCTTGACGCGACCGCTTCTGGCCCGGAGAATACTCCAAGCGAAATTCCGGGAAGCAGTGTCTCTGAGAAATCCGAGACATAGATTGTCGACTCCCCTTCTTCGTCAAGGGATTTTATCGGAGGGAGGGGGTTCTTCAGGAAGGACAGCTCCCTCCCCGACCCGTCCTCGAAAATAATAAACCCGTGCTTCTTTGCGAGCTCAACTAGCCATCCCCTCTCGTTAATTGTCAGGGACTCTCCCAAAGGCTCGCTCACATCCGGCCGGACAATGAGTGCCCCGAGCCTGGGAGCTCCGCTCGAGAGATATGTCTCAATTTCAGCCAGGCCTGAAAATCCAAGAGCGCCCTCGACTGAGACAGGGGACGGCCTAATTACTCCGACTTTTCCCGAGAGAAACGGCAGAATTTTCGAGACGGGGTCAAAGAGGCTGGAGGTGAGTGCGAACTCCGCTTTCCGCGCCCTGAAAGGGAGGGTTGAGAAAATTTCATTCGGGAACCTTTCGCTCTCGGATAGCTCCTTTTCAAGGGAGAATCTCAAGAACGCTTCCTTCACGAACCCCTCCGGGAAAAACCTCGGATTCCCTCCCATTCTCCCGAAATCAAACTCGTATTTTTCCATTTCTATTTCGCCCCTTTCCTTGTCCTCTCCTGCAGTTCATATAAGGAACGTATCTCGGAGACTGTTGTCGCATCCCTTGCCCCCTTGTCCTCCCGCACAAATCCCTTGATTCTCGGGAATCTCAGGGCAAGCCCGTTCCCCCCCTCTCCGGAAGCGCCGGCCGAGTGTATCGGGCTCTCAGTTATCTCGTCTGCAGATATTGAAACAACGTATTTTGGCTCCGTCCAAAAGTCCGGGACAAGCCGGCTTTCAACCAATTTGGGCCTCTCCTTCGAAGAGATTTCCTCAAGGAGCTTCCCGAACCTCTCCATTGCTTCCTCCGAGAATCCGGTCCCGACCTTTGCAATGCTCTTGAATTTCCCGTCCCCCTCGTCAAGGACCGCGACAAGGAGGCCCCCGAACCCGAATTCCGTCCTCTGGCCCTTGCCCCTGAAATACCCGATTATTGCGCAGTCGACGGTGTCTGAGAGGCCCGCCTCAGTATAGGATTTCTTCAGTTTCACCCATGCGAACTTCCGCGCCCCCGCAACATAGCGTTCGTCTAGCTTCTTGGCAATTATTCCCTCAAGGCCTGAAGAGAGCGCTCCCGAGAAGAAGTCGTCTATCTCCTCTCCGGTGCTCGCGAATATTCCGTTGCTCGGCCGAATTCCCCCGTTCCCACGGACAAGCTCTTCTAGCTTTTTTCTCCTCTCCTTGAACGGGAGTTTTGTATAATCAATGCCCTCAAGATAAAGTATGTCGAATGCAAAGAGGACCAACGGAAGGGATTCTCTTGCCTCCTCAATCCCGTGCTTCCTCTTCCTCTGTATTGTGTCTTGGAACGGCAGGAATTTTCCCGTCTTCTGGTCAATCCCTATTGCCTCTCCCTCAATTATCAGCTCCCTCTCCGGAAGGCGCCGCACTGCCTCGGAAATTTCCGGAAACATGTCGGTTGTCCGCTCAAGGGACCTTGAGAATATTTCCACCCGGGAGTCTTTCTTGTGCACCTGGGCCCGGAACCCGTCGTATTTGGCGTCAACAAAGCAGGGGCCTATTTTCCCTATTATCGCCTCCCCGCTCTCAAGCCTCTCTGCAAGGGCAGGTCTTATCGGGTTCCCCGGAGTTATCTCTATTTCCAAGAGGCCTTCTTGTCCTTTCAGGAGGAACGTCTCCGCCACAAGCCCCAAGTCCGAGCAGAGGTTGTAAGCGCTTTCAATGTCAGTCCGCAGGGTCTTGTCCCTTGCTTTCGAGACTGAGAGCGCGTCGAGAATGCTCGGGTCGCCAATCCCTAGCCGGAGTTTCGAGAGCGGGATTCTGACAAGGTGCTTTGCTTCTCCCGGCTCCTTGCACCTTCCGACAAGTGCGGCTAAAGACCTCACCTTGTCCTCCTGGCTTCCCGCTCCGGAAAGGGACGCGAGCCTTCTTAGCTCGGAATAGACTTCTGAGAGTTCGAGGGGTTGGCCTTCGAATAGCTTGCCTTGCTTGCCTGATTTCGAGAAATTCTCGGATACAATCCCCAAGTCCCCGGTTTTCTGGTATTCCGAGACAATTGTCCTTTCGGGCCGGCCTGACGATATTGAAAGTGCGCGTATCAGGAGCTTCTCCCCTATCCCGAATTCAACTCCTTTGAAAGGGGGCTCCACAACCCCTTGGAGAAGGTAAGTTGTCCCTCGTATTTCCCCAGGGGAGAGAGCCGAATAGAGGCTGGCGAGAATCCCGACCATTGAATTCCGCGAAGGCTCCTTTTCAATTGCCTCAAGAATGCCTGAGAACTCTGAGAATCTCATTGAGGGGGGCGATTATAATAGTCCTTATTAGTTTTTCCGAGAATTTCCCCGCCTTTGCTAAAAGACGACTCCGGATTTGCCCTCTTCCCCCATTGAAATGACGAGCTCCCGCGCCCCGTCCTCTCCCGAACCTTCCCTGGCCTTTGCCCTCGGGGGCACACGTATTCTGACTGATTTGTGGTGCCGGAGAACGTCTTCCAAGTCAATGGTGACTTCTTCTTCGGAATCCTCCGGGAAAATCTCCTCATCCTCGCCGGAATCCTCCTCCTGCATTGGCTGGAATTCAAAGTTCTTCTGGAACCTGGAGCTGTCTAGCATCGGTTTTTTGAAAAAGTCCAGCCCTTTTTAAGCCTGTCCAAAGAGCCGATTTCAAAAAAGAATATATCCTAACAATTTCCACTTCTCCGACATGGGAAAGAAGAAGAAAAAACGCCACTAATCAGGGCGGTCTGAGAAGCAAGAGTGTTCCTAGCGCCCCGTTATTTTGAATTCAGGGGCGAGAGGAGACTCACCTTTTTTTCGGGGAGATTTCCGGGCAGGCTGGGTCTGACTCCATTGACGGGAACTTCACCTTGAATTTCTGGTTTTCGCAAAAAGAGTTCCCAAATGAACCGCAGTCTCCGCAGACCTTGATTCCCATTGAGCGGTTCAAGTCAGCGAACTTGTTTTTCGCCATCCTTTCCTCACTTGGCCGTCCAGACGTGGTGGAAGAGTTCCTTCATTGCCTTTACGAAATACGGGGAATGAACCCATACCGCGGTGTCATAAATTGTGTGGACGTCCTTGTTCGGAAAAAGCGAAAAAATCGCTTCCTCAGAATCCTTCAGTATTATTCTCGCGTTTATTGCCTTTACTATCTTCATGTCCGCGAGTTTCGAGAGCTCCTTGTAGTAGGTCTCGCTTTCCTTCAAGGGTCCTGCAATCCTTATTTTGACCCCCTTTCCTGATGCGAAAAGGAGCCTCTCTGAATGGAATTTCGCCAAATGCTCCGCTTCCTCGGGGGTCGCGAGTATCTCAATTGTCTTCTTCGCTGTCCCAAGGAGGCTGTCTATCTGGTGGCTTATGCCGCGCCTGGATCTTATTATCCCTGCCTTTTCGTGCTTTTCAACGAGGGTTTCGCCCTTTTTGTGGGCGTCTGATAACTTGCCCGCAACTTCGGAGCTCTTGAGCTTGTCAATGAGTTTGGCTTGGTCGTCCATTTTCTTGTCATAGTTCATCTTGACCTGGGAGAGGATTTCGCCCGGGGGGAGCGCAATGTACTTGACCGGTCTTTGCTCCCTTTTTGCGCTAATGAGCTTCTTTTGGAGCAGCGCTTCCAGGACGTCATATGCCCTGGATCTTGGGACTGCGGAGATTTCAGAGAGCTCGCCCGCAGTTGAAATTCCCCTTGAAAGGAGGGCGAGCCAGAGCTTTGCCTCGTACATGTTAAGATCGAAAATCCGCTTTACGTCCTCAATCATCTTCTCGTTATGTATCATTTTTCCAAATCTTCTCCTTTTTTCGGGGCAAAGGGCCGTTGCCAATCCACCCCATTGTCACTAGAATTAGTTACTATTTATAACCTTTCCCAAAAAGAGAGGTTTAAATCCAAGGGCCACTTTTCCGAGTGCAATGGCAAAGACTCCGGCTAAAACAAGGGAAATAAAAGAGCCAAAGGACCGAAAGGCGCCCCCCAAATCGACCGCAAAAGCAAACCTCCTAACCGGGCTATTCATGCTCGTAGCGGGAGCGGCGTTCACAATAACCGGCATCGGGGCAATAATAGGGATTCCCCTATTTCTCGTGGGTCTCGTCTTCACCGGCTTCTTCCTGATGAAATTGAGGCGAGATTCCCGGGCCAAGGATTCCTTTTAAAACCGGGAAAACCACGCTCCCTTCAATGCCAGAGAAGAGAATTTTCAAAAGGACAAAGATAATCTGCACAATAGGCCCCTCGTCAATAGCGGTTCCGGTCATCTCAAAGCTCTATTTTTCCGGGATGGACTGCGTAAGGATAAACACTGCGCACGGGGATTTCGCCCAATACGAGGAGATTGTTGCGAACGCCCGGGCGGTCTCGTCAGGGCTCCCGATACTAGTGGACATCAAGGGCCCCGAAATAAGGACTCGCCTTGCAACCGAAGAAATAAAAGTTTCCGAAGGGGAGGTGGTTGACTTTTCATTCTCTGACGGGTCCCCTTTCTTCTTCTCCTACAATTTCCTAGAAGAGGTCCCGAAAGGAGCAAGAATCCTAATTGAGGACGGCAACCTCTCGGCAGTACTCTCAGAGACTGACGGAAAGAAGAGAGGAAAGCTCACATTCGAGGTCTCCGGGACAATAAAGCCCAACAAGAACGCGAACATTCCCGGCTTTGAGATAAAAGTCCCTCTTCTCTCGAAAAAGGACCGGGAGGCGATTTCCTGGGCAGTCACAAAGAGCCTGGATTTCATTGCAGTCTCCTTTGTCCGCTCCGCATCAGATGTCGAGAACGTGAGGAGGCTCCTTCCGAAGGATTCCCAGATAAAACTAATCTCCAAAATCGAGGACCATTTCGGGGTCTCAAGAATTGACGAGATAATAAGGGCGTCAGACGGGGTGATGATTGCCCGGGGGGATTTGGGGGTGGAGGTCCCCTCTGAGCGGATACCGATAATACAGAAAGACATTATACGCAAGTGCAACCGGGCCGGAAAAATTGCAATAACCGCGACCCAGATGCTCGACTCGATGGTTTCGCGTCCGAGACCCACCCGGGCGGAAACGAGCGATGTTGCGAACGCAGTCCTTGACGGAACGGACGTTGTGATGCTCTCAGGCGAGACTTCGACCGGAAAATATCCGGTTGAATCTGTCCGGGAGATGGCAAAAATCGCAAGGGAAGTCGAGGGAAAAGTCGAGCATTGGATAGAGAACTGCCCGGCTGAGAGCGTCTCGGTCGCAGTCAGCGCTGCGATAAATTCAATGCTCTCCCAGCTCCCGATAACGAAAATTGTCACAATAACCCGTAGCGGGCACACCGCCCAGTCAATCTCAAGATACCGGCCGAGCCAGGAAATACTCGGGGTGACTAGGAACGAGACAACCGCCCGCCAACTAGCCCTCTCATGGGGCGTATTGCCAATTCTTTTCACCGGCCTTGACCGGGAGCACCGGATTTCCTCGACAATCGACTTTCTCCTTGAAAACAGGCTCCTTGTGAAAAGCGACCTTGCGGTATTCGCCGCCGGAACAAGGACAAAGCGCCAGCATTCAAGCAACCTGATAGAGCTCCATTATGTCGACGACCTGATGGCTTTCCTGAAAAACTAAAAAAGGGCAGGAGGTCTAAGGGGAAAATGGAAGAAAAAATCAGGAATATTGCCATAATTGGCTCCGGCTCCGCCGGCCTAACCGCAGCAATCTACTCCGCGCGGGCGGACCTCTCCCCGATTATAATCACCGGATATGAGGAAGGAGGCCAATTGACCCTGACGACCCTGGTTGAGAATTTTCCCGGCTTTTCCAAGGGGGTTCTCGGACCCGAACTGATGAGGGAGATGCGCGCCCAGGCGGAGGTATTTGGGGCGGAATTCGTTTTCGGAAAAGCGGAATCGTTTTCCAGGGAAGGAAGCTTTTTCAAAATTGGCCTTGACACGGGAGATGAGATTCTTGCGCGGACAGTAATAATTGCTTCAGGCGCGTCGGCGAGGTTCCTCAATGTTCCGGGAGAAAAAGAGCTTGTGGGAAACGGAGTCTCGACCTGCGCAACATGTGACGGCCACTTTTACAAAGGAAAAGAGGTTGCAGTTGTCGGGGGAGGAGATTCAGCATGTGAGGAGGCTCTTCACCTGGCCAAGTTCGCGTCAAAAGTGACCCTAATACACCGGAGGGACTCTCTTAGAGCGAGCAAAATAATGCAGGAGCGGGTTCTTTCAAACCCAAAGATTGTCCCCATTTGGGACACCGTTGTCGAAAAAGTCGGGGGAAAAGAGGGAAGGTTCAGCCATCTGGTTCTGAAAAACGTCAGGACAGGGGCATTCTCCGAATTCAAGGCGGACGGCGTTTTCGTTGCAATCGGCCATGTCCCGAACACCGATATTTTCAAAGGGCTCCTTGAAATGGACGAAACCGGCTATCTTGCGACTGACAAGTTCGCCCGGACGAAAATCCCCGGAGTCTTCGCCGCAGGGGATGTCTCAGACAAAAGGTACCGCCAGGCAATTGCCGCGGCAGGGGAAGGCTGCAAAGCCGCTTTGGAAGCCGAGCGCTATCTTTCCGAAAATAAAATCTAGGCGCGAGGCCTGTTCAAAGAGCAATCAGAACAGGCAAGAGCGCTATCTTTCCGAAAATAAAATCTAGGCGCGAGGCCTGTTCAAAGAGCAATCAGAACAGGCAAGAGCGCTATCTTTCCGAAAATAAAATCTAGGCGCGAGGCCTGTTCAAAGAGCAATCAGAACAGGCAAGAGCGCTATCTTTCCGAAAACAAAGCCTAGGCGAGGTCTGTTCAAAGAGCAATCAGAACAGGCAAGAGCGCTATCTTTCCGAAAACAAAATCTAGGCGCGAGGTCCGCCTATTGCAAATATGTGACTTTCGCAATTTCCGGACTCTTTTCCGCGAGCTCGACATATTCGGCGGGGCAGGTTTCTCCCTTTCGGACGAAAACCTCGACTCCTTCAAGAGTTTCGGGGGAAATTCTGTTCTTCTCCATTGCAGTTCTGACGTGGCTGTTGTGGTATTTGAAAAAATCCTCTTCAAGCGCGCCTCCGCTCTCCGGCCTCGAGAACTTTCCTCTCCTATGGGGCTTGTGGACCGCTGGGGGATAGTTTCCATCCTCCCTTGAATAGCTTCCAATTGAGGCGGAGGATGCAAGAGACCGCCCGGTTGTTGACAGATTGTCGGCAAACGCATTCCCTAGGTCGGCCCCCAATTTCTCAACCAGCTGTTCCCTCGAGGGGCCGGACCGGTAACCCCTCATGCGTTGTCAGGACATATCCGACACAGTCTTTTCCCCTCCAAAGAGCGCGGTCTCAACAACCCCGAGTTCCTCGAACCTGTTAGATGTCTCAATAACTGTTCCATCCGAAAAGCGCGATACTATTTTCATTTCAGTTCGGAAGAAAAATAACCACTTTATAAAAGGTACTATTCCTTTCTATGGTGGCTAGTGTGGCCTGCCTGATGGCCCGCCGAATGGCCTGCCTGATGGCTGATTGAATGCCCGCCATATGCGAAATTCGCCTCTGCCTTTTCGACTCTTCTATATCCCGCAACATGCCTGCTGTCCATGTGGAGCTTTGTGCTATCAATAGCCTTTTTGGCGAAGAATGCGACAACCGAAATCCCGACAACGAAAATTCCCACATATAGGGCGGTCTCTAGGAAAACGAACGACACTCCTTCTGCAACCATTGCCCAGTTATCCAGTCTCCCGGTTAATAATCTTTCTTTTCCCTTTCGGCGAAAGCGAGCTTCCTGTAGAGGCTTTCGACATTCCCTTCAGTAACATGGTTTCCGTGGTGTCTAAAGCCCCCGCCAAAGCTTGCGGGGATGTGCATTAGCTCGTGGACCAGCACCTTGTCCCTCTCCTCCTTGGATAACTTGTCGAACCTCTCGCTAATTACCTCGATCAGATAGACTGCTTTTCTTTCGAGAGCAGTCTGCCAGATTCTCGGAAGAGCATAACAGCGGGCAATTGTCCTTCTTGATTGGGACCCAATTGAGCGCACCGCGACAACCCTCTCCAAATCGACATGCCCGAGATCCAGAATTCCTACAATTTCCGAGAGCCTCCGCTGTATTGTCTCGTCCCTGTAGAACTTGATTGTCGGCACAAGGCCCTGCCCCGAACCCCGGATATTAATGCGTTTTTAAATATCGAAACCTTCCCCTTTCTCGAATGGCAAGGCTCATTTTGGACGTTACGTGGGGAACCGGCCGGGCTGAGGACGGGACCCGCTCCGGGAAAATAACAATTCTCCTCCTGACAACAACGGTCCCAAAAACATCCGCTCATTTCCTGAATCTGGCGAAATCGGGAGCATATTCCCAGAACGCGGGTTTCTACCGGGTCGGAGCAGAGTTCATGATTCAGGGGGGCCTGGGGAAGGGGGCGGAAAAAATTGCGCCAATTGAGGACGAATTCACAACGCCCCTTATTGAGAACAGGGCCGGAGCCTTCCGGGGAAATATCAAAGGGAGCCGGTTCACAACGCCCCTTATTGAGAACAGGGCCGGAACAGTCTCTGTTGCGAACAGGGGGCCGAATACCGGCTCTAGCGAGTTCTTCATAAATATCCGGGGATGGGGAAAATCTCCTGAGAGCGGCTCTCCCGAAAAACCCACGTTTTCAGAGGAATCGGAATCATTGAATTTCCTCAAGGCCCCGAAAATCGAAAAGAACTGGAACCATTGGCTCGACGGCAAGCACGCGGTGTTCGGAGTTGTTGCGGATGATGAGGAGCTGGATTTCGTAAAAGAGCTCTCTGAAATCTCCCTTCGGACTCCCGGGACTGCGGGGGCGCCTCTCGGAACAATCTCAATGCGAGTCTCCTTTTCCGAAGGGAACGACGAGGCGGACGAGAAAAAAGCTCTCGAATTCCTCGGGCTTTCTTTCGGCGCCGATGCCGGAAAAACCCTCCAAACAAATGCAGGAAAAAAAGAGGGGGGAACTGAAACGAAAAAGGAGCCTGCCTGGAGAAAATTCTTCTAGATTGACTCGACGAATTCCTCAGGGGTTATTGAGAGGTCAAGACCTGATTGGAGCTCGCCCCTTTCCCTTAGCATATATGTCGCAAGAGCCCAGTAGAGCATTCCGATTGATTTCTTTCCCTTGTTGTTTCCGGGAACTACCAGATCGACGTTCTCTTTCGTGTTGTTTGTGTCGCAGAAGGCGACAATCGGGATTCCCAATTTCTTCGCCTCGTTCACCGCCTGCCTGTCGACAAGGGGGTCTGCAACTACAATTATGTCCGCCTCCGTAAAATCAGGGCTCTCGGGATTCGTGAATGTCCCTGGCATGAACCTTCCGACAATTGCTTTCGCTCCGGTGACCTCTGCGAATTTCTTCGCAACTCCCTGCGCATAGTCCCTTGCGGCAACTACGAGAATCCTGTCAGGAGTGTATTTGGCGAGGAATTTTCCCGCAACCTGTATCCTTTCGTCGACTTTTTGGATGTTTAGGACTGCGAGGCCGTCCGCCCTTATCTTGTAGACGAACTCTTCCATGTCTTTTCTTCTCTTTTGCGTGCCGATATGGACTCCGAATGCGAGGAATTTGTCCTGTTTCATTTTTCTTCCAAATCGACGAGTTTGCACGGCTTTTTAACCTTTTTGAAACCCATCTGGAACCCTCAGAGAAGCGCGAGAACAGCCGATTTTATTTAGCCGGATTTCTCTCTTGCAAGAAACGGCATAATGCGCAGTTTTCCAATGTTCCGAAAAACAGTTAAGAAATTTCCAAAAGGAGCCCCCTCTTGGGGGCCCCCTCCGGTGCTCTAGTTCCCTCTAGCCTTTCGGCTCGGGAAGAGCTTGTCTCAGCTCGCTTGCGAGGCGGACGCCCTCCTCGACAACCTGCATTATCTCCTCAGGCGAGAATCCCGCGACCCCTCCTTTCTGTATTGCGCAGATTTCCCCGTCGTCGTTTATTCCGACAGTGAACCTTCCAGACATTACTTCCTCCTCGCTTTCAGTCGGGTCGCAGATGAGTTTCGTACCGATTTTTCCGAAAGTTATCCCAATCGGCCTCCCATTTATCGGAAGGGCGCCCTCAAAGTTCTCGAAATCAATCTTGTCCTTTTCAATGTCGTATTTCGGAAGCTTTGCAGTGAGGAGCGCCGCCATTCCCGCAAGGACTCCGGCGTCAATCAGGTTCCCGTCCATGTCTAGGGCGTAAAAGTCGAGATTTACCATCCAGACCTTCTCCCCTGCCTTGATGCAGAGCTTTTTCGTGTCAATTGTCTCAGACTCTCTTATCACCCGGTCGACAACGCGCGCGAGCTCGACGCTCTGGGCGGAGGGAGGCCCCCTCTCGAAATTGGGGCTCGCAATCGGCGCCATTTCAGCGCCGGTCGAAAGAACGCCCTCATCCATCTTGTCGGGATACGGGGTCCCGACAGAGAGCTTCACTCCCGCCAAGACCTTCGTTTTCCCGAGTTCAATCAGGGCGGACCCTTGGGCGTTCGGGATTATCCCGGTCTCGATCTTGAACTTCCTGAACTCGTTCATTTTCCGTCCGTCGAACCTAGTCCCGTTTTCAGCCAAATCAATTATTGTCTTCCTGTTTATTTCGCTTACAAGCCTTTCAGTTATCATTGTTCAAACCTCCTTTTGAGAGCAGCTTTCTGCATCTCGTAAATCTCCTTGCACGCTTTCCTTGCCATCTCGAGCCCTGAGCGCATCTCGGAGACCGTCAGGTTCCCGTCCATCTGCATCAGGGTGAATTTGTCGAAATTCGGCATATATGCGACCGCGCAGTCGGCCCAGCCGAAATTGTCCTCCGGCTTGTCCATGTCAACTGCAATTACTTCCTCCCCGTCCGCGCCATAGAGCTTTCCAAAAGAGCAGGCGGAAACGAGGTCCTTCATCGGAATGCCCGCGTCAGCAAGCGCGACCGATGCCGCAGTCAGGGCGGTGACCCTTGTGCTCGCGTCAGCCTGTATTACCTCCATGAAGATGTCTATTGCGGTCTTTGGGAACCGCTCAACCATTATTGCGGCTTCGAGGGCGTCTGAGGAAACTTTAGATATTTCTATTGCCCTCCTGTCTTGCCCCGGCCTCTTCCTCTCCCCGTCGACCGAGAAGGATGCCATGTCATATGTGCACCTGACAATTGCCTTCTCCGCGTTCTCCTGGTGCTTTGGGTGGACTTCTCTTGGCCCGTGGACTCCGACAACCACTTTTGTCTTTCCGCATTCAATGTAGCAGCTTCCGTCCGCCTTTTCAAGGAAGCCGGCAACGATTTTCATCGGCCTCACTTGCTCAATTGTCCGCCCATCAAGGCGTATTCCCTTCTTTATCAAATATTCAGGCTTTTCTCCCATTATTATTCAACCTCCATTTCAGGGTCGGACGGGGAATTCCCGTCAAAAGACCCTCCGTTTTCCTCTTCTTCAGGAGGAAGCCCGAGATCTGAGCGTATTCTTTCGGTGAGCCCGCTCGTGTGCGCCTCTTCCTCGATTTTCTTTATTGTCCTTATTGCGAGCGCTTCCTTTTCCCTGCTCGGGCCTTTCAGCCAAACCCTTCCGTTCTGCCCGACGAAAATGCTGCATCCGGTCGCCTCCTTTAGCGTCCTGACCATGCTTCCGCCCTTCCCAATTACCCTTGGGACTTTTGCGGGCGCAATCTCGAAAACCCGTCCGCCCATTAATTTCTGGAGGCCCTGGCCCCTCATCGAGACATTCACGTTCATCTGGTTGTCGACAAGGGAGACTTTGCAGAGTATTGTGTCACCTATTGCGAAAAAGTCCGTCATGTCGTTCCTCCGCGTGTCAATGTATGACTCAGATGCCTCCGCAATTGGGAGGGTTGCCCCGTAGGGGGAGTTCAGCTCAATTGACCAGTTGGAGAATCTGACGCCGTCAACAACACCTATTATTATGTCGTTCGGGTTCGGGATGTACCTGCCCGCAAGGGGGATTACTTTCATCATCCGGGCCCTGCTGTCAAGAAGGCCGAGTACTGATGCCCGTATCTCGTCGTTTATCCTATAAGTTCCGTCTCCCGGAAGGCTGTCTAAGCCCTTTGCGAGAGTTTCTCCCGGAACAACAACAGTTCTTCCGGAATTGTTCGTTTTTTCCATTTTTCATTCATCTTTCCTTTGTTTTTTGTTTCACTGAAACCATTATTTCCTAGACCGGGTTCTCAAGAACCTTCGTCTCAACTTCCCCCTTGCTTTCCCGGTTTATTGCGTCAACGAACTCCTGCATCAGTCCCGCAGGCATTTCGACCTCGCAGACCCAGGAGCCGTCATTGAGCCAGCTGTCCCTCTTGACTTCGGCGAACCGCTTGACAAGCCCTATTGCCCTCGGGGCGTGCGCCGGAGGGAATCTGCAGGCAAGCCTCTTTTTCTCAAAGCGTATTGGAATTATTGGCCGGAGGAGCTTTAGGATGTCCCCCACCTGTTCATCCGCCGACTTGTTCGGGTCAATGTGGACCCTTGCTTCCTCCATTGCTGCCTCTATTCTTGCAGGGGGATGGGGGAGGCCGCTTTGGGGATTGACTGCGTTACGCGCAATTGTTGAGATTACCTGTTTCCTTTTGTCCTCGACGATTTTTCTCTTCTGTTCGACTGTCAGGGAGAGTTCGCCCTTGGTCAGAATCTCCTCGGCCGCCTTGAAAATGTCCTCCGTCCCGAAAGCGGATTTTATGTCTGACGTTCCCGCCTTTTCAGCGGCTTTTGCGTCCTTGAAAATCTCGTTCACCGCAAGCATTGATTCCATTCCCCATTTCTGGCCCTGCTTGAAAGAGAGTGCCTTGTCTGGGTCCACCAGAATCTCGAATTTTTTGCCGTTCCTTTCCAGGCGAACTGTTGTCGCCCTGTCAACGCTGACCATTTCCGGGCGGAAGATTTACTTTTGTCCCTTGTCTTTTCCGGAGGGTTTGTCCGTTGACTTGTCCGTTGACTTGTCTCCAGGCCTGTCCGAGAGCGCCTTTATTTTGCTCTCTGCCAGTTTCTCAAAACCCGTCTCCTTTGTGACATAGACCAGTTCTATTTTCTCGGAATCGATTTTCTTCTTAGTTGTCTTTGAGAGTGCGCGAAGCGCAAGAGCAGCTGCGTCGTCAATTGCCATTCCTTCGGAATACTCCTTTTCAAGGAGCTCCATTATCTCGGCCCGTCCCTCTCCAAGAGCCGCCGCCTTCCATTCAGTAGGGGTTCCCGAGGGGTCTGTCTCAAAAAGCCGGGGTTTCCCGTTGTTGACTCCTCCGATTAGTATGGAGACTCCGAAAGGCCGGAGGCCCCCGTATTGGGTGAAAAGCTGGCTCATGTCGCAGACATATCTCACGACGCTTGTGACATCAATCGGCTCGCCATAGACAATCTTGTTCCTCTGGCTCTCGACTCTCGTCTCATCGACAATTTTTCTTCCGTCAGCGACTAGTCCTGAGGTCGCAATTGCGATATGGGTGTCTATTTTGTAGATTTTCTCAATTGATGTCGGGACCATCATCGGGTTCGTCACCCGCTTGTCAGCGACAATAACGACTCCGTTCTTCGCGACAATCCCTATAACAGTCGCTCCCCGCTTGACCGCCTCCATTGCATACTGCACCTGGAAAAGCCGTCCGTCCGGGGAGAAAACCGTTGCAACCCGGTCATAACCCATTGTTTCAGGGCTCATTATCTGCATTTTTCTCTTCAACCTCTTTCATTCTTCTTTTCTGTTCTGAACAGGGGAACGATTGCCGGTTTATAAGTTTATTTTCTGTACCAATTCCCTAGCTTTTCGGGCCAAGGACGCCCTTTAATGTCCCGGATTTACCGAGAACAACAAGCCGTGCGGGAACCCCTGAGAGGGCGGTGACCATTGCTAGGGCCCCCCTGAAAGCCCCCTGCCCGGAGACGCTTGTCCTGATTACTGAGCAGTTCTCCGGGATTTTGGCGCTTCCAAGCCTGCCCCCGGAAAGGCCCTTCCCCTCCCGGACGAAAGAGGCCTCAGTTGCCCCGAGCCCGGCGGAGCCCAACAGCTTTTCTAGCTCAATTAAGAGCCCCTTCTGCCAATTTGCGGGAGCCGTTAGTCCGAACCTAGCCTCAACAAGGAAATATCTCTGGCCCCGCCTCATTTCCCGGATTCCTCCCTTTCTTCATTTTCCTCAACAATCCGGACTCCTGGAAAAATCTCCCCCTTTTTGCCTTTAATCAGTTCGGAAGATAGCGAGAGCATTCTTCCCGGGTCTTTTGCTCCGAGAATCTCAAGAACACCTGCCAAATCCCCCTTGTCTCTGGAAAGGAGTTCCCTCTCTGCGAACGTTGCGAAAAGGGACGGGGTGTTGTAATAGTCAAGGATTTCCACTGCCTGCTTTGCCCGCCCAATCTCCTTTCTTATTTCCAGAGGGTTTGAAACAATCTGCGAGAAAGATATTGCCACAGGACAGCCATTTTTCTTCGAGAGAGTTGCTATTGACTTGTCAATCCATACCCGGGAGAGGTCTGGGAGGAGAAAGTCGGCCGAGTTCCCGGAGGAAATTGCCTTCAGCGCCCGCATCCTGTCAGAAGTCCTTATTCCCACAAGCGACGCCCTTCCTTCCTTTGCCCGGGCCGCGCCCTTTTCAAGCGAGCCGTCCGAGTCTAGAACCAAAGCGACCTTTTCCTGGAAGCTTTCCTTCGGCTCGAAGAGAACTAGGTCCTTGAACGTCATTTTTTCCTTCTCCCCGCCTTCCTTATTATTTCCTTTCCGCTTCCCGAAGGGACTATTTTCCTTTCCCAACCCGGGAAACTCTCCGGAATTTTACCGCAATTAAGTTTGTAGAGAAATAGCGCGAGGGCGGATACTTCGCTATGTGGCTGGCTCGTTACTGCAATGTTTTTTCCAATTGAGTAGTATTCCCTTGGGACCTTGGGACCCCCGACAATTGCGAGCAGTTTTGTCGATTTGCCTCCCTTTTCCGCCCTGAATTCCTGGAACGGGAGGCCGTAAAAAGTAAGGTGAACCTTTTCCCCCTTGAACTTTTTCGCGAACATAAGGGGCTTTTCAACGTGCATTATCTTGAATTTTCCGCCCCAGGTTTTTGCAACATTCCTGACGCTCTCTTCCAGTTTATCGTCTTGTTCCCCGGAATAGGCAAATTCCCCCGCCCCTAGCGCCCTTCCCGCAAGGGCCACATGAGTAGTTATCCGTTTGTCCCTCTCCTTCCGGTGGTCTAGTCGGAGTATTGTGACTTTCATTTGGGCCCCTCCATTATTCCGCGCAGATATTCGGAGACATCCCCACCGGAAAAGACTCCAAATGACGCCTCAATATTTACCGCCTGATCTTCGGAAAGGTCTGGCTCCTCAAATCTCCCTTCCAAGAGGGCGCTTTTAGAGAGCCGGAAGAACGCCCTCTTGTTCCCCTCAATTTCAACTGGCAGGCCCGAGAGATTTTTGATTAGCCCGACAATCTCCTTTTTGTTATCAGTTCTGTAGCTGAATTTTAGTATGGGATTCTTGTAATGGCCGAATAGCTTCTCTTCAGTTATTTCCGCCCCTTCCCTGAAAATTCGGAGGAAAAGCGCCCTTACAATTTCCGGGTCTTCAGTAGAATGGCAGAAGACCTCTGCCTTGAGCGTTGCCGGCTCTACGCTATTTCCTTGCATTTCCCTGGCAATACGTTGGACCCGCCGTTTAAAAAAAGCGGTGTTTTTCGGGCGCGCCCGTTCTTCTTCTACTTGCCCTTTCTCTCGTGCGCCGAAATTGAAGGCCTGACTTTCTCTGCCCCGGCTCCCTTGTTCAAAAGGCCCCTTCCCCGTTTTCCGGCGGAAGTGAGTCCCCGGTACGCCCTTCCGGAAGCCTTTGCTGCTCGTGAGAGCCGTCTGTCCGAGAGAACTGAAGGGCTCGAAGAATCTACCATTATCACCTCATACCATGTGCTGACGGAATCGTCCCCAACCCAGTAGGAATTGAGCGCTTCCAAGTTCCTGAATTTCCTCGATGCCCTCTGCTCGGCAATCCTCTGGCGAGAAACTTTCGCAGCATACCTGACCTGCCCGGATTTGGAGGGCTTTCTTCCGCGGTTGGGCCTCTCCCTTTTGCTCCCCCCTTTTCCAATCCGGACTCTCACGAGCACAACGCCCTGCTTTGCTACATATCCGGCCTGCCGTGCCCTGTCGAGCCTTGTCGGCCTCTCTATTCTTTCAATAGAATCCTGGCTTCTCCATTCAATCATCCTGACTTTCTGGGCAGATTCAGCATACATTGCCATTGCGCGAGAGAGCCCTTTACGGGGCTTTAAAAACGTTGCCCTAGCGGGTCGGATGCGCCCTCTGGGAGCGGTATTCGGCACTTGCAGTCTATTCGGGTTCAGCGCAAGCGCAGAATCGAAATGCGTTAAAAGCGGGGTGTGCGCAGGAGACTTGAAATGCCTGAAAAGGAAGCCCTCCTGATAATTGACACAATCAATTCCTGCTGCGCCAGGGAATATGAACTGCCTGGAAGGGGGATAAAATTCTCAAGAATCCGGAAAATGGTCCCCTTGCTTGAAAAATACGTTTCCAGATATAGGAAAAATGGAGGCAGGATAATATTCGTTGCATGCACCCCCTGGACACGGGAATTCCTGCCAAGAAACATAAGGGCGCTCTATGACAATTTCCCTTCCTCAAGGTATTATTCGGAGGATTCGACCGGAAAAGCGGAGGACTTTTACATGGTTCGTCCCGTAGAAGGCGAGAAGGTTTTCAGGAAATCCAGCTATGACGCCTTCACGAACCCCGCCCTCGGAAAATTCCTGAGGAGAAATGGAATAGAAACCCTCCTCATTTCCGGAGTTTTTTCCGATGCATGCGTTAACGCCACAATAAACGGGGCATTTTCGAGGGGATATTCGGTAAGGATTCTTGGTGATTTGGTGGAAACGACAGATTCCCGGACAAGGCAGAGGCTTCAAAAGCTCCTGAAGGAATATTCCTGGCCAATTCTCTATGGGCCAGTCATCTCCTCGAGAGTTTCTTAAGAATCAATTTCAGCGTTTCTTCCGCCTTTTTCGGGTTTCCCCGTCCGACCGGAAAGTAGCAGGGGCGGACATTGTATTGCCTTCCGAGAATTTCTGCCGGGAAACTTTTCCCTGCGCTCTCCTTCAATTTTATTTTTTTACCTGCAATTGCCTCAAAGGGGATCAGGCCCATTGCGATAATTGCCCTTGGGCGCATTCTTCCTATTTCGCGGAAGAGCTTTTTTTTCCCTCTCTCAATTTCCTCCTTTCCAGGGTTCCTCCCGTCCGGCTTTGTTTCCTTGCAGAGATTTGTCAGGGCGATTTTTCTTTTCTTGAGGGTTCTCTCAAGGCCCCTTGCGAATCCGACCGTCCAGTCCCCCTTTCTTATCTGAGAAAAATCCCCCGAAACGAGCCCCGCATTCGAAAGAACCCTCCATACCTGGTTCGTCCCGACGAACGGAAATCTCGGCCCCTTCCAGGATTTTTTCGAGGAAATGTTTCTTGCAGTAGGGTTAATGAAAACCAGGACAATGTCCGGACGTTTCAGGCACCCTCCCGCAGGTATTGGAAGGAGACGGCCCATTCAGATTTTCTTGCCCATTCCCACGAGAACCGGAACTGTCGAGTTCTCGTATATTACGAAATTCGCCTTCTTTTCATAATATCCTTCCGCGTTTATTGTGGCGAAATACCCGCCCACCGGGAGGTTGAAAAGGGCGGTTCCGTTCCCAATTGTCTCCTTTGTCAAAACTGGCCTGCCCCTTGAATCTGTGAGGGAGACGGTTGCTCCGGCAATCGGGGCCCTGCTTGAAGCCTCAATTACCCTGACTTCGGAGAAGCCGGAATTTGGAAGCGGCTCTTCTTCTTTTGGAGCCTCGGGCTCCGGAGCGCTCTTCCGAAGGTGAATTGCCAGTTCGGTCTCCGTTTCGGGAGAAACTTGTGCGGAAACCTCCTGCCCGAAGAAGCCGTTTGCGCTAACCCTGACCGAATATGTCCCTTCAGTTATTCTGTAGAACTCGACTTCGCCAAGCGTCCCTGTCAGAAGCTCGAGGTTTTCAGCTCCCGATATTGCGACAGTTGCCCCGGAGACTGCGTCTTCAGTTCCTTCTGAGAGGATTCTGATTGAGAGCTTGCCTTTTCCGGGCTCAGTTGCTGTTGTTGTTGGTTGGGTTGTGGCCGGAACCGAACCCGCTCCAGAGGAAGTTGTTGTTTGCCTTTGGGGAGTCCCTCGAGAATTTCCAGAATCTTTGCTTCCGAAGAAAGGAATTGCCAACAAAAGAACCGCAAGAATCAGGGCAACGGCCCAGACGAACGTTGGGATTTTGTTAGGGGATTGAGTTTCCCTTGTTTTTGCCATTTTCCGGAATATCCCAGGCATTCTTTTTAACTTTTCCAGAAAAGACGGGATTGGGCCTCTTTGGAAACCCCTTGGGGAAACAATTTAAACAAAAGTCCGGAGGTAACTGCGACAGGAAATGAAAAGCCTCACAATTTCAGTTGTTTCGGATTCAAAGGATTTGCGGGAGAGACTATGCCGGGAGCTCGGGAAAAAGAGCCCGGGCGAGGATGACTTGAATTTCTACCACGCCAAGTCCCCTGAGCTCATACTAACTGCCCTTGAGGCCGCCCGGTTCCCCGAAAAGGTCCAAAGCATTCTATATTCCCTCGCAATATCCGATTTTGTTGTAATTGCCGTTGAAAAAATTACCCCTGCAATTGGCGAAGCAATTGTTGCAACAGCCCTCTCGGGAAAGAAGGGCTTGATATTCACTTCCCTTCAGCCAGAAGAGCTCTTTCCCCTGACAAAAGACACCCCTCTTGCGCATTTCCCGGTCTTTTCGGAAACCCTTCCAATGAGGACCGCCGTTCTCTCTTTTTCGCCCGAGAGAAGCGAAGGCGCGCTCAAGGGAATAATTGACCATTCCTTTGATGTCAAAGGGGTGGGGGCGGTCGCGCTAGGATTTGTATCGAGAGGGACTCTGAAAGTGCACGACAAGCTTTCCGTCTTCCCGTCAGGAAAATCCCTAGAAGTCCGCTCAATCCAAATGCACGATGACGACTATTCCTCCGCCTCCGCAGGGGACCGTTTTGGAATATCTTTCAAGGGTGTACCTGCTGACGAGCTTTCGAAAGGGGATGTGTTGTCTTTCCCTGGAAAAATCCAGGTGTCAAAAGGCTTCTCTGCCAGAGGGACACTTTCCAAGTTTTCGAAAAAAGCGCTCTCCGGAGGGGAGACAATACATGTCTCAATCGGCCTCCAGTTCGTTCCCGCGAAAATAGTTTCGGGCTCAATTGAGCCGGGAAAGGAGGGGTCAATTGACCTGGCCTTCGAGGCGCCTGTTGCATACGATTCGGACGACACCGTTTACTTTGTCCGGATGAATGAAAAGCTCCTCCGAGTCGTCGGAGCGGGGAAAGTGTCCGCCTAATTTTTGAGCTTTTTCCTGTAGACCAGTCGGAAAACGCTGAACTTTTCGCTTTCATATAGCGCCCTTGCCCTCGAATTGTCCTCTTTTACTGTCAGGGAAATGTAGGAGACTCCGGATTTTTTGGCTTCCGAAATCGCCCTTTCAAGAAGGCGCCTTCCCAGGCCCTCGCCCTGGAACCTAGGCACAACGAAAAGGGACTCGACTTTTGCCTCTCGCCCAAACATTGTCGTTATTTTCCCAGTTGCGATTGCCCCGACAATTCCGTCCTTTTTGTCCTCTGCAACGAGGAAGGCCCCAGGAATCCTTTTCCCGAAAACTTCCCTATAGTTTCCGAGCGCCTCCTCTTTTCCCGCGTCCTGGAAAATTGCGCAGTCAAGCTCCGCAATTGTCTCGAGGTCTGACTTGCGTGCCCGCCTTATTTTTGGAAGCGCCATGTTGTAATTACTGTTGCATCTTTGCGTTTTTAAAGCCAAAGCAAAGTAGGGCTTTTTGCCGTTTTCTTTACGCCCGTCAACGGAGCGGGTTGAGGTGTCTGTGCGGAGGCACGGATCTCTCGCCCGCTGGCTCGGCAGGGAGAGGCCGAGGCATCGGGAATCGGCCGAGGTCCGGACTGCACTCCAAGAATTACGCGCAATAAAACTTTACGAAAGTTTTACCAAATAGTCCGTTGCTCGGCAACGGACAGTTCTCTTTTTGACCGTGAAAGACTTTTTTCAAGCGAAGCGTTGATCCCGCGTCTCTGGACTCTTTAAAGAGAAAAAGGGTTTCTGGTGCAGGGAGAGGCCGAGGCATCGGGAATCGGCCGAGGTCCGGACTGCACTCCAAGAATTACGCGCAATAGAATAAGAGTGCAGGGAGAGGGATTTGAACCCACGAAGGCACTAAGCCACAAGGACCTGAACCTTGCTCCTTTGACCGCTCGGATATCCCTGCTTGTTCGAAAGTTCGTTGGGAACAGCGGTTTTTAACCTTTCCAATTCCGGGCAACCGCCAATGCCACTGCCTTTGCAACCCTCTTGTCCAGGGCATCCGGGATTATCTTCGTCCTTGTCGGGCTTTTTACAAGGGATGCGATTGCCTCGGCAGCAGAGAGCTTCATCTCAGTAGTTATTCTCGTTGCTCCGGAATCAAGAGCTCCCCTGAAAATCCCCGGGAAAGCGAGGACGTTGTTTATCTGGTTCGGATAATCGCTCCTTCCGGTTCCGACAACATATGCGCCCCCCTTTTTCGCCTCTTCAGGCATTATCTCGGGGACAGGGTTAGCCATTGCAAGGACAATTGCCTTTTTTGCCATCAGACGGATGTCTGAGGAATTGGCAATTGCGGGAGCAGAGAGGCCGATGAAAACGTCCGCGTCCTTCAGGGCGTCCTGAAGGGTTCCAGCTGTCCTCTGCCCCGTCAGGTTCGCAATTTCCATTTTGTAGCTGTTCAGGTCCGTTCTGTCTGACGAGACAATTCCTTTGCTATCGAGGAGCACCATTTCCTTTGGTTTTTCCCCCGATGCCAAAATGAGTTTTGCAACGGCAATTCCGGCAGCCCCTGCCCCGCTTATTGCGATTTTCGAGTCCCTTGCCCTTTTCCCGCACACCCTGAACGCGTTCTTGAGGGCGGCGAGGACGACAATTGCCGTCCCGTGCTGGTCATCGTGCATTACGGGAATCCCAAGGTCCTGGAGGGCGCCTTCCACCTCAAAGCATTTTGGGGCTGAAATGTCCTCCAGGTTTATCCCTCCGAAAACAGGGGATATTCTCCTGACCGCCTCGACAATTTCCTGGGCGCCGGGAGTACCTTCAAGGCATATCGGGAATGCATCCACTCCACCCAGTTCCTTGAAGAGCGCGGCTTTTCCCTCCATTACAGGGATTGCGCCGAACGGCCCGATGTTTCCAAGACCAAGGACTGCTGAACCGTCGGACACGACCGCAACAGTGTTCTTCTTTATTGTGAATTCCTTTGCCCTCGCAGGGGAACTGGCAAGAATCCTCGACACTTGGGCAACCCCGGGCGTATAGACGAGGGAGAGCGTCCTCTTGTCCCTGATTCTCTCCTTGCTTGATATCTCGAGCTTTCCCCCGAGCCTCTTGTGGAGAGCGAGGCTTTTCTTGTAAATCTCTTCTAGCGCCATCGGATCAGACCATCTCAATTGCCTGTTGAATTGAGGCGTCCTCTTCGACTGTCAGCTCAATCGGAATCTCGTCATCAGCATATTCCGGATAGTATTTCTCCTCCGGGACAATTTCTTCTGAAAACACGAACGTGTCTATTCCCTCCAAGGAGAAGAGCCTGTTTGACTTTATGAACTTCTCTGAGAGCGTGTAGAGGTTGTCCTCAATATAGAAGCTCCGGGTGACTGTTGAAGGCGATCTCCACGTGAAATAGCTGTTCTCAAAGCTCGAGTGCTCCACAGTTCCCGCAAGCCCGATTCCAGTCTCATTGACCTTGAAGACATATGCGCCCGTCCAGATTCTGTACTTGTATCTCGGGTAATACGGGCTTCTTTTTCCGTTCGGAAGTATCTCCTGGTTTCCAGTCTCCTCAATGTATTTTGTTTCGCTTATTGGTATTGAGAGAAGGCCGTCCTTTCTTTCGGAGAAGAGGAATGCTTTATGCTCATAGAGCGCCGCGCTGTCAGTCTCCCTCGTCCCTATTTCGAACTTGTCCACTTCTTTTGGGTTTGAGACGTCTGAAACGTCAAAGAGGGAAATCTTCACGCCCTGTATCTCGTTTCGATTCTCGTCAATTTCTTTCGTTTCCCTCCCTATTCCTATGAGATAATTGTCCCCATAGGGATGGAGATATGTGCTGAATCCGGGTATTTTCAGTTCGCCCAAAACCTTCGGGGAATCCGCCGACAGGTCAATTACGAACAGGGGGTCCGTCTGCCTGAAAGTGACCATATAGAGCCGGTCTCCGAGGAACCTTGTCGAGTAAATCCGCTCTCCAGATGCCAGGTTCTCGAGTTTCCCTATTGTCGCCATCCCCGAGTCAAGGACATAGACGTTGTTGAATTGGCGGGTCTCCCTTGATGAGGATATCCAACTTGAGAATGTTGTCGCAACCCGGAGTTTCCCCCCGTTTTCATCGAGGGAGAACTGGTTCAAAAGGGTTCCCGGAACCTGCCCTTTTGCGGAATAGTCTATCTTTCCGGTTTCTCCCGAAATCAGGATTTTGTGTATAATTGTCCCGTGGTTCTCAAGAGCCTTTTTCGTGTCATAGTCCGAGAGGGCTTCTTGTATTCTCTCGAACCGCTCAGCAACTGACTCGGGAATTTCCCCTCCCCTCTCTTCCAGCGCTTCAAAACCCTTGAAATGGTCGGAGAGCGCCCCCGATATCTTGGCCCATTCCTCGTCTTCCGAGAGACCTTCCGAAGATATGGAGTCAATTCTTGCTTTCAAGTCCCCGTCAAGAAGGGGCAAGACAACCTCGAAGAAGCGGGCTCGCTCGTATTCGCCGGAGCCGTAGCAGCCTCCCCATCCCCCGAACCGCCATGAGCAAGGGCTCGCTTTCTGGTATGCGATATATATCGCGTTCTCAGAAACCATCAGGGTGTTCGAATACCCGAGAAGGAAGCTCTTTGCCTCCACAAAGTCCCCGGTCTCAATGTCGAATGACGAGACTGTTGAGAGCTGATGGGACGATTCCATGTTGTCAAAGTAGTATATTTCTGGCGAGATTCTCCTGGAACTCTCCGCGAAAATTACCGGAGGCATTGGCTTTGAGTAGTAGTTCGGATATTCGCTCGAGACAAGGAAAACCTTCTCACCAATCATTCTGGACTGGTAATATGACCCGCTGACCGAATAGTTGGAAAGAAGGGCGGGATCCTCCCTAGAAGTAATGTCATATACGGAAACTTTTGTGAGTTGCCTGTAATAATCCTGGGGCATTATGTCGTATTTCTGGAAGTAAAATCCCCTCTCTGAGCTGTCCGAAACAACCAAAAGCCTATTACCCTTGACGAAAATCTCCCTGGGGCTGGAATAGCCGTATCCCGAAATGCTCTCATCCGAGAGGTCAATTTCCGAAACTTTTTCCATCTGCCCGGCGGAAACCCGTATTATTGAGAGGACTCCGTTCGAGAGCGCGTAGATATAGTTGCCGTCCGTCTTTACGAAATCCGCCTCGTCAACCCCTTCATACTGGACATTTGTTCCCGAATAGTCCGAAACCGATGTTGTCGCAATCGGAGCTCCCGAGGGCGCCCCTCCGCCAGTCTTGACCATTGCGTCTGAGCGCCCTCCGGCCATTTCCATCCGGGTTCCTCCGAAAGAGGACTGCCTTTGCTGGGGTTGGGAAACCGAGAAGAACGCCTGGAACTCTTCCGGGGAAGCGAATTTCCGCAGTTCCCCGGTAGATTCTCCGGAGAAAAACGAGCTGGCGTTGTACTGGGAATATCTTCCGGCGGTCGGGGAGACAATTCCGGAGAAAACGAACGCTCCGGAAACAACTCCCGCAGTAACAAGTATTGTCAGGGCAACTAGCCCCGCATTTCCCCTTCTGTCCATGGTTGCCTCTCCGATTGACCCCTTTTAATTGTTTTTTGCCGAAAAAAGCAAAAATATAGGTGTTGTTTGTTGATACTCGCATTCCAATGGCAAAATCGAGAGGCTTTTCGCATGTGAGCAAAATAAAGAGGAAGGCGGACATATTCGTCAGGGCTCCTTCGGAAGGGGCAAGCCAGCCCGCCGAAAAACTGCCCCTGAAAATAGAGGTTTTCGAATATTGGGCGGACGGATTCACTGAAAAGCGTTTGGCCTCCCTCTCGGAGCTAGACCTCTCAAAGAAGCGGCCAGAGAGCATTGTCTGGGTTAACCTCGATGGCTCAATAGGGTATGAACTGGCCGAGGAAATACGATTAAAGTTCGGTCTCCACCCGATAATTGTCGACGACATTGTGAACCCGGTTCAGCGCCCCAAGTCCGAAGAGTTCGACGAATACATCTACATTGTCATGAAAATGTTCTCTTTGTCGGGTACGGACAATCCGGAAACTGTCTCCGAGCAGGTGGGAATTGTCCTCCAGAACAACCTAGTCCTCTCAATACAGGAAAAGCCAGGCGACGTCTTTGACTGGGTGCGGGACAGGATAAGGACTGGCAAGGGAAAGACCCGGAAAAGCGGGGCGGACTATCTTGTCTATCGCCTCCTTGACGCAGTTGTCGAGAACTATTTCCAGGTCCTAGAGAAAATTGGGGAGAGAATCGAGGATTTGGAGGAGCAACTCGTCAACAACCCGACTCCCGAACTCCTGACAAAAGTCTACAAAATGAAGCGCGAAGTCCTCTTCATGAGAAAGTCGGTATGGCCTCTCCGAGAAGCAATACGAAAAGTCGAGACTGACGAATCGCCCTTCATATCGGACTATTCGAGGATATATCTCAGGGAAGTATATGACCACACAATACAAGTAATTGACACTGTCGAGACCTTTCTTGAAATGCTCTCGGAAATGCTTGACACCTATCTCTCGAGCATCTCGAACAAGACTAACGAGGTGATGAAAGTCCTGACAATAATTGCGACAATTTTCATGCCCCTGACTTTTGTTGTCGGGGTATATGGGATGAATTTCCACTATATGCCCGAAATTCCCTGGAAATGGGGCTATCCGACAGTCCTCGGAGTAATGGCGCTAATCTCATCCGGAATGGTCGTCTATTTTAGGCGGAAGGGCTGGCTCTGATTTTTCCGATAAGAATGCCCGCATTTTCCCGACCGCTTCAGAAAAGGCGGAAGTCTCCTTTGCTATTTTCTCAAACGGGCAGGAATCCGTCCTCTCCCGGTTCATTATTTTCTCTACGAGCTGGTTGAAACTGACATTGATTCCCGCCTTTTCCAGGAAATCCTTTCCCTCTTTCGAAAGCGTCTCCGCATAAACGCTTTTGACATGCAGTTCGGAAAATATCCGCGCCGCGGCAAGGCCAACAATAGTGTCCCCGGCAGACGCGTCCGCAAACGATTTTCCGGATTCGAGCGCCTCAAGGAGGGGCTTGACGCCTCCCTTTTTGCTCTGGAAAATCTCCTGCCCGTCCGAAAAGAAGGAAACTTTCGCCCTTCCCAATGAAACCGCCTCCTTTGCAAGGCCGAGGTCGTATGTAGCGTAGATTTTCTTCACTGCGAGCCTGAGGAGCCGTATGAAATCCTCCCCCCTCTTTTTCATTATTTCCTGGACTTCCTCGTCAGTCACCTTTTGCCCGCCCTTCTTCTGTGCGGCGTTCGTAACAATGCAGACCGTTCCCAGGGGAAGCCCCGTTTGCTTTGCGAGCTTCGCCTCAGTCCCAGTAGTCATGCTGACCATGTCATAGCCGAGTTTTGCGAGGTCTTCAACCTCCTTTGCAGTCTCGAATTCCGGGCCCCTCTTTATTGCATAGCTCCCCCCGTCGTGTATTGGGAGACCCAGCTCTTCTCCCGCCTCAATTAGGGCTTTTCTTAACAGAGGGTCATATGCCGGGGAAATCCCATAGTGTGTCGGGGAATATACCCAGTTCTCGCGCCCCGTGAAGAATTCGCCGGTGTCGTCCGGGACAACAAAATCGCCTATTGAATAGTTCGGGTTTATCCCTCCGACGGCGGAGGTTGTTATTGCTACCGATGCTTTGAGCTCTTTTAATGCTGCAATTGTTGCGGGATACTTTACCTCGTGCGCAAGCCTGAAATGCCCCTTTCCGTGCCGGGAGATGAAGACGGCGTCGACGCCCTCGACTTTGCCCTCTTGGACAAGGGGGACGAGAAACGGGTTCTCCTTGTTTTTGGCGTCAGTTGATAGCCCTAGCCCGGAGAGCGCGTGAAGAAGCCGTCCGAACCAGTTGTATTTGCGCAGCCTTTCTTTTTCAAGGGTTCTCGCCAGGTAGTTTTTAGTTTCCGAGAAAGAGTTTCCGTCGAAAAGGGGAAGGTTCCCGTAGAACCCAGAGCCCCCTATAATTCCTATTTTCATGCGAGAACTCTGGATTAAACCCCTTTTAAGAATTAACTTGGAGTGAAATTTTCAGGAATCCGACGTTGTAGTCGGAATACAACAGAAAGGGATAAAAAGGCTTCCTCTCCCCGGAGCAATCCCGCGAAATGACTGAGAAAAACTATCTTGATTTCATAGAGAACCGCGCCCTATCGGAAGACGGCTCAATTGTGATAAATTTCAGGAAAGAGTCCCCCCTTCCAAAGAGCCTGGCGGACGGAATCGTATCCCAAGCCCTCCTTTCCTTGAACTATGGGAACAATGCACGGACTGGGGACTTTGCCAGAAGGATTATTCCCTTCCTCAAGGCGCGGGAAAAATTCAAGTGCGAGACTGTTGAAATACCTTCAGAGGGCGGGCTCTCAAGCGTCGCCAAGTTCGTTGACCGGAAGAGCGGCCAGGAGGCGATTCTTGCCAAGTTCATACCTTCTGAGACTGACCCGGATTCCTCGACAAAGCTCGAAATAAGGGCAATGAACCTGTCCTATTCAAGGGACCTCTCGAATGTCTATTCAGCTGTTTTCGGGAAAGGAAACTGAGGGGAAGAAAGCCCGTATTTGCAGGAAACGCACACTTTCCCGGAGGCCGGCTCTTTTTTGCACCTGTCGCAGAGCTTTCCGGTTTTCCCGAGAAACGGCCTGAAGAGTTCCCTCCCTTTTTCAAGATAGGATGAATATAGTCTTAGCTTGAAGCCCGGGGAAAGTTTTTCCCCTTCCTTGAGGAGATTTTCCCATTTTGCGGTTTTCGGCTCCAGGGAATTTTCGCATTTCTCTTTTAGGTGCGGTATTTTCCGGAGTTTTGCGTAGAGTTGTATTTCCCTCTTTTCAAAAAGGCACAGCGGCCTAGTCTTCTTCCCAAAGCCTCGAAGACCTTCGACAACGGGAAATCTCCGTCCTAAAACGTCCGGATTGAAATTGACGAGAGCATCGAAAACCGCCCCTGCCTCGTCGTCAAGATGGTGCCCTGTTGCGACGGGGATTTTCCTCTCCCTTGAAAGCCGGTTCAGGAAGAAATTCCGCAGTTCGCTGCAGGTTGCGCACGGGTTTTTTCCGTTCTTTCCGACAAGCTGCGGACCGGTCGCTATTTCTTCAAGGGCAAGTCCGACCCTATCGGACACCTTTCTTGCAGTTTCAAGGGATTTCCCGAAATATCCGCCTTCTCCCAGGACAATATGGACCGGGACCGGATTGAAGCCCGCATCTTTCAGCGCAAAGAGGAGGACTGCGCTGTCAACCCCTCCAGAAACCCCGACAATTACCGTTCCCCCTTTCGGAAACATCCGGAAGCGCTCGACCGAATAAATCAGCCTGCGCTTGAACCACTCGAGATAATGCCTTTCGCAGAGGACGTATTTGTGGCTGGGCAACTCTATTGTTCCCTTGGAACGCCCCCCATTTTTCAGGCAAATAGAGCAGTCAGCCATCCAAAGAGCGGGCGGAAAAGTTAGGCTTAAAACACCTGCCCTTTTCCAAGTGAACGGATGGCTCTAGGGAAGATAGAGGACGACCTGATTTCCTCTGGGGATTCTAACGAGATTTTCAATTCAATTAGCCACGGGGCGGGGGCGGGCCTCTCAATTGCCGGAATGGTTGTCCTAATTGTTCTCTCTTCCTTTCAGGGAGACCCTTGGAAAATAGTGTCCTTTTCGATTTACGGGGCAACCCTTTTCCTCTCAATGCTTGCGAGCACACTTCTTCACACCTTCCTCGCTTTCGGGAAATACAGGAGAGTGTTTGGAATTCTTGACCATGCGGCAATCTATCTCCTGATTGCAGGGACATTCGCTCCAATATGCCTCGTTGTAATAGGGGGGTCCCTCGGAATAGTGCTTTTGTCAATAGTCTTCGGCGCGGCAATTGCCCTCCTTTCAATAAAATCCGCCCTTTTCTCAAAGCTGAATAGGTGGTATTCAATAATTTCTTACCTTGCCCTCGGTTGGGCGGGGGGGATTGTCGGTTTCTTGTCATACAAGGAGCTGGGCGCAGTTCCCCTGCTATTCTTCCTATTGGGGGGCTTGTGCTATACGCTAGGGTCAATAATATTTTTCACGGGGAGGCCAAATCCTTTCCCTCCCGTATTCGGAAGCCACGAGATTTGGCATGTCGCGGTCCTTATGGGAAATTCTGTCTTTTATTTCTCAATGGTTTTCTTCGTTCTTCCTCTCTAGACAGGGTTCCTTTTCCCGGCTGGGTTACAGTGAAGAGTATGCCTTCTCAATTGCTCCGATAACTTCCGCAAGCTTCCGTGGCTCCGGCCCGGTCTCAATGAAAAGCATTTCCTGGACTCCTTCATAAACCGGAAAGCTTCCGTAAGGAGTCTCAAGCGTTCTCGTGCTTTTTTTCCTGTTTTCCGAAACTTGCCAGCCGTTCTCTCCAGCAACGAAATCAATGAACCTCGCGGGGTCGGAAACCCTAGGAACTGACAGATAGACTGAGAAGGGCGCCATTTCCGAATATTCGGGCTTTCCCTTGTCCAAGAGAACGCCTTTGTAAGTTACTTCAACCGGCCCGTTCAGAAGAGTCAGGGAATCGTTCTGCCCGAGGGAGGGGCCGTCAATAATTGCCCATTCTTCCTCAATAGTTCCCTCTGGCGTTTTCCCGCCGGAAACAAAATCAAAGTGATCCAGGCATTCAAGATATTTTTCCCTCAATTTAGGAACCATTTTTCAAGGGTAAAACATCTGTTTAAAGACCTTTTCAAAGCTCAGGATAGAGGGGAAATTTTCCGGCAAGTTTTCTCACGCGCTCCCTCTGGGCCCGCGCTCTGGACGGATTTTTTCCAATCTCCGAAATTATTTCCCCGATTTCCTCCATCTCCTTCTCCCTCATTCCGCGGGTCGTGAGAGCGGGCGTTCCAAGCCTCACCCCGCTAGTGACATAGGGCGGACGGGCGTCTCCCGGAACGGTGTTCTTGTTCGCAGTAATTCCTGCAACTTCGAGTGCGTTTTCAAAATCCTTTCCTGAAAACTCCTTTTTACGCAGGTCAATTAGCATCAGGTGGTTGTCAGTCCCCCCCGTCACAAGATCTAGGCCTCCGTCAATAAGCGTTCCTGCAAGGGCCTTGGAATTTCTAACAATCTGCCGCGCATACCTCTTAAAGTCGGGCCTGAGTGCCTCTCCGAGGGCAACGGCAATCCCGGCAGTCGTGTTGTTATGGGGCCCGCCTTGGAGCCCGGGAAACACTGCCCTGTCAATTAAAGTCGGGATGTTCTCCCGCGTCTTTTCCTTTGGGGGCTTTAGGGGTTCGGAGGGGTTTCCGTTGCAGAGAATTATTGCCCCCCTCGGTCCGCGGAGGGTCTTGTGGCTGGTAGTTGTTATCACATCAGCATGTCCGGCTGGAGACTCGATGAGTTTCGCCGCGACAAGCCCGGCTTCGTGCGAAATGTCCGAAACATAATAGGCCCCAACGGAGCGGGCAATTTCCCCGACTCGTTTGTAGTCCCAGATCCTCGGATATGCCGTTGACCCCGAGAAAATGATTTTCGGCCGGACCTCTTTTGCGACCTTTTCAAGGCTGTCGTAGTTGACAAGTCCGTCCTCTCCGACCGAATAGGAATTCGCGGAATAGAATTTGGCGGAAAAGTTCACCTTCCAGCCGTGCGTCAGGTGGCCTCCTGAAAAGAGGTGCAACCCCAGAATCTTGTCTCCGGGCTCTGCCAAGGCGAAATATGCCGCCATGTTCGCAGGACTCCCCGAATACCCCTGGACATTTGCATGGCTTGTCCCAAAGAGCTTTTTGGCACGCTCAATTGCCAAGTTCTCTATCCTGTCGACGAATTCCGCCCCGCCATAGTAACGCTTTCCCGGATAGCCTTCAGAATATTTGTTCATTACAACCGACCCGCACGCCCGCATGACGGCGAGGCTCGGATAGTTTTCAGAGGGAATCATCTCAAGGCCCTCCCTTTGCCGTTTCAGTTCTCCCTCAATTGCTGAAAAAACCTTTCCATCCGATTTTTTCCAATGCGTTTTTTTCATAAAGCCAATTCTCCTCAAAGGGGCCCAATCCCTTCCCTCTTCTCTGTCGCAGTCTCCGCTCTCAGGCGACCGAGCTCTTCCTCCGTATAATTGCAGACAATGTATTTGGACAAAAGCGGATATTTCCTCCCCGTTTCCTCAAAAATTTGATATGCTATTTTCCTGTAGGACTCGTGGGCAAGAGAAGTGGTCCTGGTTTTGACGAAATGGTGGATTTCCCGAAGGTTCATTGTTATTAGGAATCTTCTCCGGTATCCGAGCGGGACAATGTACTGCGCCTGAATGGGAAGTTTTTCTCGCACAAGGTCAAAGACCCGCTTTGCCTCATCCATTGCCGCCCTGTATTTTTCCCCGCAGCCCGACGCAATTATGTCCTCTGGAACATCATAGCCAAGGTCCGTTGTGAAGAGGGGAACTGTCTGGGTCGCTATCCGGTGTCTCTGGAGGTCCCGGAAAGCCCCGTAATCCATTACAATCTCAAAAGTCAATTGGATGTGCTCTAGCTCCCTTTGGGGATAGTCGAATTTCCCCATTTTCCCGAGATATTTGGCAAATAGCTCCTCCCGCGCATCGGGAGACATCTCCCTCGCCCTCTTTTCGGCATCCTTGAAAGGGAGGTTGCCGAATCTGTATATTATTGATGCGAGGACGAGTTCTTCGGCGTGCGCATTATCGGGCCCGCTGACAAGGCGCACTCCCTTTTGGCAACTCCCCTGATTTTGCGAAACTCCCTCCGCAGTCAGCCGGGAATTAGTTTCAGAAAGATACCAGTTCTTCTCGGCAAAGCGAAGGAGGGATGGGAGGAGCTTTTCAGCCTCCCTTTTTGTCTCCTCCCCAATCCCGTTCAGTTCGGCGAGCGGGCTTGAGAGGAGCTTTTCGATTGCGTGCGCTAGCGCCCTTGCGTTTATTGTCCAGCCGAGGCTGGTTTTCGTTGCAGTCGGGAGCAGATATCTTATTGCGTCAAACCTCCGGGCGGCGCACGCCCGCTCCCAGGCAGTCTTGCTCGTCCCTTCCTTGAACGGAACATGTCTTTTGACATGTTCGAGGACTGGCTCCTGCAATTCTTGGTATGTTTCAATCAGGAGGCTGAGGAGCGCGGTTATCTCGGGGAAGAATTCGGAATCCTCAAGCTGCGGGTCAATGTAAAAGGAACTTTTGTCGAACGAGACATATCTTGTGGATTTCTCAATATATGATGCCAGCCGATTGTCTTCAATCGTTTTTGTCGCAAGAATGCTAACTCCCTCCAATCCAAGACCAACTGTCGCCCCTTCGGCAACGGAAGCGTGGCCATACCCAAGGACCCATTTCTCCATGAACTGTATTGCCTTGTCAATCGCCGCCTTTGACTGGATTCCGCCGTCGTTCTTCTCAATTTCAGAGAGGAGCTTTTGAAAGTTTTTCGGATCCTCTTTTAGGAGGGACAAAAAGCTCTCTCGGAGGCCCTCTTTTGCCCTCGAATATCTTGCCTGCATCAGAGCCCAGACCTCCGGATGCATGTTTTTTGCCCCGAAAATCCTGCCCTCCCTATTTGTGAAGAAATAATCAATTATTTTTCCGTCCGCTTCGTCCAAACCAAACCCCGAGTTCTCCGGCTTTTTTCCAGCCTAAATATGCTTTATGGAACTGCTGTTGAATAAGTTTTTAAGATAGCCACTGAAAAATGGCTTCTCTTGGGAACTTTGGGAAAATATTCGGCATTAAGGGAGCGGACAAACTCCTATTTGGAGAAAAACGAGCGGGGAATTGCAATGTGGCTCTCCCATCTTGACAATCTGGCGGTCGCCCCGGCCGCAGCATATGTCGCGTCCCAGTTCACAAGCGACCCCGTCCAGATTGCCGCCGCGACCCGGGCGGCAACCCTTGCCTGGGACCTCGTAGCGTCGCCTTTCATATACGAGGGCTCAATTTACCTAATGAGAAGACTCCGGGGCGCCCCCTATTCCCGAAGGGAGCTTCCGAAAAGCTATCTGAAATACCAGGCGAGCCATCTCCTGGCCCACCTCCCTGAAGAGGGCCTCAAAGCTCTGGGAACCGGGCTATTGATTGATTCGGGAGTCTCTCCTGAGGTGTCGGCCGGGTCTGTTGAAGCGGCAAGCACTTTTGTTGTCCAGCCTTGGCTCAATTACCAGGGATACCGACTTTTGGAAAAAGCGGGACACAAGATTGGGCTGCACGTCCATTTGGGCGAGGGTTCCCACAATCACTCTCACAATAATCCGGACAACTAAGGGAACTGTCCGAAATCCTCGAGAGGGCCTCTCAGTTTTCCGATTTCTGACTCCCATGCATCTTTTCTTTCCCTAACTACCAGATTGCCGAAAACGCAATTTTTTCCGATGCGAACCCTTTCGCGCAGAACCCCTTCGAATTCAATTTCGTTTCTGTCAGTCCAGACGAGGCACACTCCCGTGTCAATGTCGCCTGCCCTCTTTAGGCTCGCAAGATAGCGCTTGGCCGAACTGTTCGAGGAGAATCTGTCAAGCTCGAGGAACAGGTTGGAATATGAATAGCTCTCGTTCGAATGCCCCGGGGCTTCGCTATACGATAGCACTACTGTCGCCCCGTCAAGGAAGCTCGAATTGTGGGGTTCTCCCCCGAGAAACGGCGCATAAAAGGGACCCTCCTCCGGATACTCCTCCTTTTGGCCAATTATCACGAGCCTGCTCTCCCTCTGCCAATCAGGAGTCGCTTTCCTGACAAAAGAGACAATCAGGTTCTCTGAACTCTCGGAGAAGAAAAGCGCTTCTGGCGTTTTTTTGGAGGCGTTCACGTCTCCCGCAGGGATCTCCACCCCCTTTTCAGAGACGCACCCCGAGAGGAGAATTGCGAGAATGAAAATCGCTGGAATTTTCAGGTCCATTCCGGATTGCAACTGAACCGGGTTTTATTTCTTTTCACAGCGAAAACTAAACCCCTTTTCCGGGGTTATTTTCCGGAAACTTATTTAAAGCGTTTTCAAATCCGCCTCCCAATGGCAGATGCAAGGGACAAGGTTTTCATTGTAATGGCGGGGCCCCAGGGCGCGGGAAAGGGGACTGTTGGCGGGAAGCTTGAGAAGAAATACGGAATTGCGACCCTTTCGACTGGGGATGTTTTCAGGAGAAACGTTGCCGAAAAGACGGAGCTAGGGATACTCGCCGACGCGTATATGACTGGGAGAATGGGACCAAGCACCCTTGTCCCGACGGATGTCACAAACCAGATGCTTCTTGAAGAGCTGAGAAAGCCCGAATATTCAAACGGCGCGATAATTGACGGCTTTCCAAGAGAGCCCGGCCAGACTACCGCCTTGTTCGGGCTTCTTGAAGACGGGAAAATACCCCACATAAACGCAGTTGTCTGCCTTGACCCTGCAATAGACTCCGACCTTACCGGAAAATACTCCAGCTTTCCCGGAAGCCCCGGAAAAGGGGAAGTCAGACTGCCGGAGGAATATGCGGATGTTGCGAACAGGATTTTCGCAAGGAGGACTTGCTCCTCTGACGGCGCGCACGTCTATGGCCTCGCAAACCCGGTTCCGGAGAACGGAAAATGCTCAATTGACGGGGCGGATCTCTTCGTGAGAAAGGACGACGCCCCCGAAACTCTTGCAAGGCGCTTGAACGAGTATGCCGAAAAGACCCGGCCCGCAATAAGGGCGCTCAAGGCAAAAATGCCGGAAAAGTTCGTTGAAGTGAATCCTTTCCAGTCGCCGGATGCGGTATATTCCCAAGTGGAAGCGGGCCTCGACAGGATACTTCCCGGATACTAGCGCTCGGAAATCCTCGCCAGTTCGCCAATCAAAAGGCCTGTTTCCCTCTCCCTGGAACCCCATGGATGCCAGTCTTGGAACTGCCCCCCGTGCCTTTCAAGAAATCCGATTGCCCTTTTAGGGTCGCCTTTTCCGGCTCTCATTGCCAAGAGAACTGCCGGAGCGATTTCTCGTATGAATGCCTCGCCTTGGCTCTTCGCATGCCTTAGTGTGTAGTAAGCCCCTTGCGCGCTCTCGAAATCCTGGTCTAGGAGCTTCTCGTCGAAATCGAAGAAAAGCGCCCCTTTCCCGGGCACAATAAATTCATTCGGGCCCCACCTGTCCCCGAGGACAACTCCCTTGGAATGAGCAAGGCCGAGCTTTTCAAAGAATTCGCGGGAAGCGCTCTTTGCATTCTCCCTCGTCCCATGGGAGAGGACGTCTTGGTAGAGGGCAGATTTTCCGTTGACAAACGGGTAGAGGAGTGAAGAGTTGCCGTCTCCGGAAATTGGGGCGAGGATGGGAATTCCTTTGCCCTTCCATTCCCGCGCCTTTTCCATCTGCTCTTCCAAGGAATAAAAGCCCCATTCATTGGAAGGGAGCCCGAGAATTCCGAATTCCTCTTCAACATATTTCCTGCCCGCTCGGGTTTCTTCAGAGGTTTTTGGAACCCGGAGGACCACTCTTTCTCCGGAGGGTTTTTCCAGGACATAGTTCCTGTTGAACCAGCCAGACATTTCCCCGGCTAGTGTCGTTCCTTTGGGCAGGACGCCTTTTGAGAAATACGGTTCCGCTTCCCGAGGCAGAGGAGTATAGGCCATTTTTTCGAGAAAACTTTCGGATGCAGGCTGGCTTTTCAAGGTTTTGCATCAATTGGTTCAAAAAAAAGTCCCCGATGTTCCAAGGGAAACAACCCATTTTCCGGGGAGCGGGCGGGCTTTTCCTTTGCCCAGTCGCCCGAATTTGCGCATTTTTCCGGTCAACTATAAAAGAAACAATCTTCCCCTAAACAATATGTTTGGGCGAGGGGCGGGCAAGGGACTTGCATATTATTTCAAGATGCCCTGGTCCCCTTCAACTGGCGGGGACGATGAGCGGGCTCTCGCAACTTATAGGGAAATTGTCGAGAAAAGCACAGAAAGGATTGGTCCGGGACCAATTGCTTCAATTCTGCAGGCAACATATGATGCAGTGAAACGGAGAATTCACTCCGATAAGCCGGCAGGCCGGTATAGGGAATAAAGTAATCACTTAAAAAAGGTAACTTTATAAATCCAAGACCCCCTCCCTTTGGCAAAGGATGCCCAAGGACTCACACAATGCACTATTTCCCCCCAACCCGCCTACTTGGTTCTCTCCTTGAAAAGGAGATTTTTCCGAAATACGGCGGGCTTGCCGGAAAGCGCATTCTTGACGCCGCTTCAGGCGAAGGCTACCACTCTGATTGCTTCCGGGACGCCGGAGCGGAGGTTTTCCCAATTGATTTGTCGCCCTCCCCGCAGAGGAACGCGTCAAAAGCGGACGTTACCGCCCTTCCCTTTCCGGGCAGGTCCTTTGATTTCGTTTTCTCCTCCCAGCTCTTAGAACACCTCCCTTTCGAGGATTTCGGGAAAGCGCTCTCGGAATACGGACGCGTCCTCCGGCCGGAAGGGAGAATAATTCTGACTGTTCCCCTGAAAGGGCCTCTCGGATATTGGGCATCAGACATCGGGCATGCGGGTCCGGAGAAACACCGAAATACCTTTGAGACTGGCGCGGACTTTGACAGGCTTGCCGGAGCTTATTTGGAAAAGGACGAGTCTTTCGGCTATCAGGGTTTTGCGGGAACCGTCCTGATGGCGTCTTTGATGGGCGCCCACAGGATTCTCTCAGGGAAAAGCCATTCCAGCCAGGGCGAAATTCTTCCGCCTCCGGAAATTTACAAGAGGGCGTTCGAATCTGTTCTCCCCCTTCTCGAGAAGGAATCTGCCTCTGCAAAAAACCCCCAGGCATATTGCTATGTGGGGAAAAAGTCCTGACTGCCCCTCAGAAAACCATAATTACCCCCATTTCCGGGATAATGCAGAGAATGGACTTCATATCAAGCGCCCTTATTTCCCCTTTGGCAAAGTTCTTCTTCAGGATAAAGCACAAGGGCCTAGACGCCCTCCCAAAGGACGAGAATTTCATTTTCGCAATGAACCATCAGAGCGCCTTGGAGATAATGGCAATGCCTGTAATTACAATGCGCTCTAGGGACCGGAAGCTCTCAATACTGATTGAGAAAAAGGCCTATGACAGCTTTTTTGTCGGAACCTGGCTTCGAATGCTGGACTCAATCCCGGTCGACCGCTCGCCTGAAGGGAACCGGACATCGACATTGAACGAGGCTGCCGCGCGCCTTGCAAAGGGAAACGACATTTTGATTTTCCCCGAAGGGGACGTCTTCGGAGGGGATATTGGGAAGATTCAGAGGGCAAAGACGGGGGCCGTTCGCCTGGCAATCCTCTCAAAGAAGAAAATCGTCCCGGTTGGAATTGCCGGAAGCTATCGCGCCTGGAAGTTTCCTGTCGCAGTCTCCCAGAAAATGGGCTACGGGACCGGAGTCGAGAAAGTAAAGTACCGGCCAAGGTTCTCGAAAATACTTGCATTGAGTTTTGTCATAAACTTCTTCGAGGGGGACCGAAGGAGGGTTGTCCGGATAAGATTCGGAAAACCAATCGACCTCTCGAAAGTTCGGCTCAACCTTGAGAAGAGGACTGAGAGAACAAGACGAACTCTTCGGAAGCTTACGAACAACTTGATGAGGCGGGTCGCCCGCCTTTCCGGGGCGAGGTATTTCGCGAGATGATTTTTCCCGGAGAAAATGGGTTCAAGTGGGGCGAGAGGTTGAGGCATCGGAAATCAGCCGAAATCTATCGCACCACCTGCCTAGACGTTTTCGGAATAAACTGAGCAGGTGGGGCGAGAGGTTGAG
>Ga0209835_1000237_pt1 | contig 37891 bp, 37 predicted proteins | sample LakKivwa52mmetaG_FD_184138 | JGI IMG/M metagenome (GOLD analysis project Ga0209835, IMG submission 184138) | Anoxic lake water microbial communities from Lake Kivu, Rwanda to study Microbial Dark Matter (Phase II) - Lake Kivu water 52m metaG... | ecosystem: Environmental > Aquatic > Freshwater >... | reverse complement strand
TGGATGGCGGCGGCGGCCGTCTGGCCGCGCCCGGCCTGCCGGCCCCCGCGCGGCGCGAGCGCCCGCCTGCCCTGCCCGGGCCGGAGCGCGCCATGCGCAAACTCGCCCCTTCCCCCCATGCCGGGCCCGAGGATGAGTGGGAGGAGTTTTGAACATGAACGAGGCCACGACACCCAGGCGGGAGTTCGTCTTCTCCCGCAAGGACTTCGAGGAAGTCCGCAAGATGATTTATGACCATGCCGGCATCGCCCTGTCCGACGCCAAGGAGGACATGGTCTACAGCCGTCTGGCGCGGCGTCTGCGCGCCACCGGCAAGCGCAGCTTTCAGGATTACCTGGCCCTGATCCGCGCCGGCCACGCCGAGGAGTGGGAGGCCTTCGTCAACTCGCTCACCACCAACCTCACGGATTTCTTCCGCGAGATGCACCACTTCCACATCCTGCGGGATTTCCTGAAAACCCGGCGCGACCGGCCCATCACCATCTGGAGTTCCGCCTCGAGCACGGGAGAGGAACCCTATTCCATCGCCATGACGGCGGTGGAATCGCTGGGCGGCTTCCATGCGCCGGTGGAAGTGCTGGCCTCCGACCTGGATACCAACGTGCTGAAGAAGGCGGCCGATGGCGTCTATCCGGTGGAACGCCTGAAGAAGCTGAGCGAATCCCAACAGCGCCAATTCTTTTTCAAGGGCACCGGCGATCGGGAGGGCATGGCCAAGGTGAAACCCGAGTTGCAGTCCATGGTGAAATACTTCCGGCTGAATCTGCTGGACTCCGCCTGGTCGATCCGCCAGCCCTTGGACGCGATCTTCTGCCGGAACGTGATGATCTATTTCGACAAGCCCACGCAGTACGCCATCCTGAAGAAGATGAAGCCCTTGCTGAAACCGGATGGATTGCTGTTCGTGGGGCATTCGGAAGCCCTCTACCACGCCACCGACCTCTTCCGACTGCGTGGCCAGACTGTTTACGAGCACGCGGAGAGGAAGGGCGGTAAGTGACCCATCCCGCCTTCGAGGAAGTTCTCGCCCCCAATCATTATTACGACCGCAACTTCAACACCGACGCGGCCAAGATTCTGCCCGGGGAGTATTACGTCACCGCCCGCGACATGCTGCTGGTGACCGTGCTGGGTTCCTGTGTGGCCGCCTGCATCCGCGACCCCAAGACCGGCATCGGCGGCATGAATCATTTCATGCTGCCGGAGGGGGGCGGCGACCAGCACGACATGTTGTCGAGTTCCGCCCGCTATGGCGGTTATGCGATGGAGGTGCTGGTCAACCAGTTGGTCAAGCTGGGCGCCAGCCGCGGTCGCCTGGAGGCCAAGGTGTTCGGCGGCGCCGCGGTGCTGAGGGGGTTCACCACGGTGCAGGTGGGAGAGAAAAACAGCGAATTCGTGCGCGATTATCTGCGCACCGAGCGCATCCGCGTGGTGGCGGAGGACCTGCAGGGCATGTATCCACGCAAGGTTTACTATTTTCCCGCGTCCGGGCGGGTCATGGTGCGCAAGCTCAAATCGGTGCACAACAACACCATCCTCGACCGCGAGCGGGATTATGGCCAGCGCCTCAAGTCCACGCCGATCGCCGGCGATGTGGAACTTTTTTCCTGACCGGAATCCACGCCCCCGCACGGTTCGGACGGCATCGAAGTGAACGGAATGAAAAAAATCAAAGTGCTCATCATCGACGACTCGGCGTTGATCCGGGGCGTCATCAAGGAAATCATCAACGCGCAGCCGGACATGGAGGTGGTGGGCCAGGCGCCGGATCCGGTCACCGCCCGCGATCTGATCAAGCAGGTCAATCCGGACGTGCTGACCCTGGACGTGGAAATGCCGCGCATGAACGGCCTGGAATTCCTGGAGAAGCTCATGCGCCTGCGCCCCATGCCGGTGGTGATGGTTTCCTCCCTCACCGAGCGGGGCAATGAGGTGACCCTCAGGGCCTTGGAACTCGGCGCGGTGGATTTCGTCACCAAACCTCGGGTCGGCGTGAGCGACGGGCTCAACGAACTGGCGGGCGACATCGGTGACAAGATCCGCGCCGCCGCGCGCGCGCGCGTTCGCCGCCATGCCCTCAACGAGGCCGCGCCCAGCGCGCCCGCGCCCCTTGCCGGCCAGTTCCTGCACACCACCGAGAAGCTGGTCTGCGTGGGATCCTCCACCGGCGGCACCGAGGCGCTGAAGGAAGTGCTGACGCGCATGCCCGCTTCAGCGCCGGGCATACTCATCACCCAGCACATGCCGGAGACGTTCACGGCGTCCTTCGCCGCTCGTCTGAATACCCTGTCGGCCATGACCGTGAAGGAGGCGGAGCACAATGAGCGCATCCTGCCTGGGCACGCCTACGTGGCGCCGGGTCATTCCCATCTGCTGGTGAAGAAGAGCGGCGCCTACTACTACACTGAATTGTCGCAGGGAGAGCCCGTCAACCGTCACCGGCCGTCGGTCGACGTGCTGTTCCACAGCGCCGCCCGGATACTGGGCCCCAATGCCGTCGGGGTCATCCTCACCGGCATGGGCAAGGATGGCGCCCAGGGGCTCCTCGCCATGCGCAGGGCCGGCGCCCACACCATCGCCCAGAACGAAGCCAGTTGCGTGGTCTACGGCATGCCCAAGGCGGCCGTGGAGTTGGGCGCGGCCGTCGAGGTCGCGCCCCTGCTGGACGTATCCGCGCGCGTGTTGGACCGTCTTGGGCGTAGGAGCTGAGTAAGCCGTCTGCGCACCTGCGGCTAAAGAGATGGCGCTTTCGGCCGATATCCAGTCAGTCACAGCCAGGACGGAGTAAGTCATGCAGATCGCCAGCACTTTGGACGGCAACAGGGCCAGTCTGAGCCTCAACGGACGCTTCGATTTCCACTCCCACCGGGACTTTCGCGCGGCCTACGAGAAGGCCTTGGAGGAGTCGGGAGTGCGGGAAATCGAGATCAATTTCAGGGGGGTGGACTATCTGGACAGTTCCGCCCTGGGCATGCTGCTGCTGCTGCGCGAAAAAGCCGAATCCACCGGCAAGAACGTCGTGCTTTGCGGCCTTCAGGGCACCGTCAAGCAGGTTCTGGACATCGCGAACTTCGGCAAGCTGTTCAGTGTGAAAGGCTGACTGTCGTGGTCGGCAGCAGCCTGAAGATCCTGATCGCCGACGATACGCTCACCAATCTCAAGCAGCTCGAGATCGTAAGCCGGCGCGCCGGCCACCTGCCCATCCTGGCAGCGGACGGCCCCACCGCCGTGGCCTTGTTCCAGACGGAATCTCCCGACCTGGTATTCATGGACATCATGATGCCGGGCATGGATGGCATCGAGGCGGTGCGGCGCATCCGCGCCCTGCCCGCCAAGAAGTGGACGCCGATCATCTTTTATTCGGCCTTGGACGGCATGCAGGACATCGTGCGGGGCCTGGAAGCGGGTGGCGACGACTACCTGGTGAAGCCGGCTTCCACCCAGTTGTTGCTGGCCAAGCTCAACGCCTACTCGCGCCTGCTTTCCCTGCAACAGAAGGAGCAGGGCTACATCGAGGAACTGGAGTCATGGCGCCTCGAAGCGCAAGAGCAGGCGAGGCTCGGCGCCCACGTCATGGCGCGCCTCACCGATGCGGAAGGATTGCGGGATCCAATGATCCAATCCTTCAATCTGCCCGCCGACACCTTCAGTGGCGACCTGCTGTGCGCCGCGCGCGGTCCCGGCGAGGTGCTCAACGTGATGCTGGCGGACGCCGCCGGCCACGGCCTATCCGCGGCGTTGTCCGCCATGCCCATGACGCAGGCTTTCTACAGCATGACGGCGAAGGGCTTTCCGCTGGCCTCGATCGCCGAGGAACTCAATCGCAAGCTGAAGGCCATTCTGCCCGCCGACCGCTTCGTCGCCGCGACGCTGGCCAGCATCGACGTACGCAATCAGACCGTGGAGGTCTGGAATGGCGGCAATCCCGATGCCGCTTTCCTTACGGCGGAGGGCAAGGTTTCCATGCAGTGGGCCTCCAACCACCCGCCGCTGGGTATTCTGCCTCCCGCGCTGTTTTCCGGAGACACGGACACGGTGGTGTTCCACGAGCCCGGGCAACTGGTGTTGTGTTCCGACGGACTGGTCGAGGCGGAGGGCGCGGACGGACGCTGGCTGGGCTTGGCCGGCACCCTGGATCTGCTGGCGCGCGCGCGGGAGGCCGATGGCGGCTTCGCCGCTCTGCGTGAAGGTTTGGAGCGGCACCTGGGCGGACGCCCGGGACGCGACGACATCTCGTGCATACTGGTGCAAGTGCCCATGGAACGCCGCCGCGAGGTGCGCGCGGCATCGCCGATGCCGCGCCATCAGGGCCGCGTCGAGGAATGGCAGCTGAGTCTGGCCTTCGGCGCCTCCGAACTGCGCTACATCGACGTGGTGCCCGCCGTGCTCGGACTCATGACCCAGGTCGAGGTCCTGAAACCGCATCAGGGCAGCCTGTTCCTGGTTATCTCGGAACTGTTCAACAATGCCCTCGACCATGGCCTCCTGGGCTTGGATTCCAGCACCAAGAATCTCATCGGCGGCTGGGAAATCTACATGCAGCATCGAGCCGAAGGCCTGGGGCGCCTGGACCACGGGCGGATCTCCCTGTCCTTTCTGTTGCGGGAGGACGAGGGACGGGCGGTGCTGGACATCGATGTCGCCGACAGCGGCCCCGGCTTCGACCATGAGGCTTGGCTGCGCGGCCTGGACCCGTCCTCCGGCGATACCCGGCCGCACGGGCGCGGCCTTGCCCTGGTGCGCAGCCTTTGCGCGGATCTGAAGTTTCCCGGCGACGGCAACCGGGCCAGGGCGCGCTATCTCCTTTAAGCGCGTCCCGCGTCTCGTTCAACCTGCTGGAGTGCTTGGCCCGCGGATCCGGTCGCGGCCGCCGCGTTTGGCCCGGTAGAGCGCCTCGTCGGCGCTCTGGATGAGGGAATCCGCGTCCTCGCAAGGCGGCATCTGCGCCAGACCGGCGGAAAAGGTGCAGTGAAACTCGGCGTTCCCGGCTTTCTGGCCGATGGCAGCGAAGCTCTTGCGGATGGCGTCGAGCACGTGGTGCGCGGATTCCAGTGAAGTATCGACCAGCGCCACGGCGAATTCCTCGCCGCCATAGCGGCCGATCACGTCTGCGCCGCGCAGGCGCTGCCTGAGCAGGCGGGAGAGGTTGCGGATGACGCGGTCTCCGGCCGGATGGCCGTGACTGTCGTTGACGCGCTTGAAATGATCGAGATCGATGAGACCCACCGACAGCGTCTTGCCGAGCCGGCGGGCGCGCGCAACCTCGGCGCGCAGGCGTTCCTTGAAACTGGTGTGGTTGAGCAGGCCGGTCAGGCTGTCGCGCACCATCAGCGCGCGCAGCGCGCGGTAGCGGATGACACGGCTTTTCACCGCCGAGATCAGGTGCTCAGGCTCGATGGGTTTCTGCAGGAACTCGTCGCCGCCGGTGCTCATGGCCTCGCGCTGGCGGCCGACGTCGCTTTCCGCCGAGAGGAAGACGATGGGGATGGACAGATAGGCGTCCTGCTGGCGGATCACCCGCGCCAGCTCCTGGCCGCTGGCCCCCGGCATATTCATGTCGAGCAGGATGAGTTCCGGCGGCGAGTCGGCCAGCGCATCGAGGGCCTGCATGGGGTCGGTCAGAGTCTGCGTGACGAAGCCGGCGGCGCTCAGATGGGCGGCATAGAAGGCCACCATGGCGGGCGAATCGTCGATGATCAGGATCTTGCCGGCGTCGGCCCGCGGCGGTGCCGTGAGCCGGTCCAGGGTATCCAGCAGGCCGGCGATATCCAGTGGACGTGTCAGGTAGGCCTGGCAGCCCATGCGCACGGCGCGCAGGCGGGATGCCATGTCGCTTTGCGGGGAAATGCAGGCGAGCGGCGCGCGCGCGGACATCTCCCGCAGCGCGCGCTCGGCCTGCTCGCCCTGGCGGCAGAGGGCGCCGCAATCGAGCAGCACACCGGCCGGTGGCGCCGCTTCCACGGCCGCCAACAGCGACGGGACGTCCACCAGCAGACGCGTCTCGTAGCCGAAAAGGCGGAGTTGGTTCGCGGTCTCGCGCGCCTCCGGCGTGTCGGCCGGACACAGGTAGAGCAGCTTGCCGGTGGCCGGCAGAGTGTCGTTGGTCATTCCGTTACCTGGCATGCAAGCGCGCGGAGGGGTTATGCCGAAAGTTATATCGGCCGGCCGCCGCCGAGCTTGAGGCGGCTGCCCCGCTCACTCGCTTGCCGGGACTCATGCGTTGATGCGCGCCAGGATTTCCTGGATGCGTTCGGGCCGGCCCGCGCGCAGCAGCTTGCGCGCCAGGGGGGCCAACTCGCCGACGTGGCTGCGCATGACCTGCTGCTTGACCGCGAGCAGATGCGCCGGATGCATGGAGAAGCGGGTGAGGCCCAAGCCCAGCAACAGGCGGGTGAGGCGCGTGTCGCCGGCCATCTCGCCGCACACCGAAACCGGCTTGCCGAGCTTGCGGCCGACGCGCAGGGTGTGCTCGATGAGGCTCAGCACACCCGGGTTGAGCGGGTCGTAGAGATGGGCCACCGCATCGTCGGTGCGGTCGATGGCGAGGGTGTACTGGATCAGATCGTTGGTGCCCAGCGACAGGAAGTCCAGCTTGCGCGCGAACCATTCGGCGGCCAGGGCGGCGGCGGGAATCTCGATCATGCCACCGACCGGGGTGTCGGGATCGAAGGGGATGCCGGCCACGCGCAGACTGCCGCGGGCAGCGCCGATCAGGGCCAGGGCCTGATCGAGTTCGTTGAGGCTGGCCAGCATGGGCAGCAGGATCTGCACCTTGCCGTAATGGCTGGCGCGATAGAGGGCGCGGATCTGCGTCAGGAAGATCTGCGGCTCGGCCAGGCACAGGCGGATGGCGCGCAGGCCGAGGGCCGGGTTGACGCTGCTGTCTTCCATCCAGCGCACAGACTTGTCGGCGCCGACGTCGAGGGTGCGGATCACCACCGGGCGCTCGTTCATGCCGCGCGCGACCGTGCGGTAGGCCTCGAACTGCTCGTCCTCGCCGGGCAGGTCGGCGCGGTTGAGGAAGAGGAATTCGCTGCGGAACAGGCCGATGCCGGCGGCGCCCTCGCCAAGCGCCTGCTTCACGTCCGAAGGCAGGTCGATGTTGGCCATCAGGTCGACATGGCCGCCGTCCAGAGTGGTCGAGGGGCTGGACTTGAGGCGGCGCAGCTTCTTCTGTTCGAGCCGCCACTGGTTGTGGCGCAGCCGGTATTCCTCGAGGATGGCCGGATCGGGATCGACGATGACTACGCCGGCGATGCCGTCGACGATCAGCCAGTCGCCCTCGCGGATCATGGCGCGCGCGTTGTGCAGCGCCATCACCGAGGGCAGGTTGAGGCTGCGCGCCAGAATGGCCGTGTGCGAGGTGGTGCCGCCGAGGTCGGTGATGAAGCCGGCGAAGGCGTGGCGCTTGAACAGCACCATGTCGCTGGGCGACAGGTCGTGCGCGACCAGGATGCTCTCGCCCTCGTCGGCGGCGCGCAGCGGGGCGTGGCCGGGATGGCCCATGAGGGCTTTCAGCACCTTGTCCGCCACCTGCCGCACGTCGTGCCGGCGCTCGCGCAGGTAGTCGTCGTCGATCGACTCGAACTGGGCGATCAGCGCCTCGGTCTGCCGCGCCAGCGCCCACTCGGCATTGCACTGTTCGGCGCGGATCAGCCGCTTGGGCAGTTCCGACAGCATGGAATCGGAGAGGATGAGGGTGTGCACCTCGATGAAGGCGGACAGCTCGGCGGGCGCGCCTTCCGGAATGTGCGTCTGCAGGCCCTGCAATTCCTCGCGTACGCTCTCCACCGCCGCAGCGAAGCGAGCCACCTCAGCCTCGACGTGTTCCGGGCGCAGGATGTAGTGCGGCGCTTCCAGGCGCTCGTGCGAATAGAGCTGGGCGCGGCCGATGGCGTAGCCGCCGGAGACGCCGATGCCGTGCAGGGAGAAGCTCATTCCCCCTCCCCGAATTTGTCCTCGATCAGTTCGACCAGCGCGGACATCGCCGCGTCCTCGTCGGGGCCGTGGGTTTCCAGGCGGATTTGCGTGCCGCGCGCGGCGGCCAGCATCATCACGCCCATGATGCTCTTGCCGTTGACGCGGCGGCCATTGCGCGACAGCCAGACCTCGCTGGCGAACCGGCCGGCGGTCTGCGTCAGCTTGGCCGAGGCGCGGGCGTGCAGGCCCAGGCGGTTGATGATTTCGACCTCGCGCTCAGGCACAGGCCGACTCCGGGTTGATGCTGAAGATGCCGGTGCGGCCGCCGGCCACGGCCTTTTCCAGCAGCACCGCCATGCCCTGTTCGCGGTAGGTGAGGGCCTTCAGCAGCATGGGCAGGTTGACGCCGGCGACGGCTTCGATCCGCTCGGTGTGCAGGATCTTGCAGACGGTGTTGCAGGGCGTGGCGCCGTACACGTCGGTGAGGATGAGCACGCCGTCGCCGCGATCGATCGCGGCCAGGCTGGCGCGGGCGCGTTCCAGCATCTCGGCGGGATCGGCGCAGGCCGACAGGTCCACGTTATCGAGCGCCTCTGGACGTTGGCCGAGCACGTGGGTGGCGCACTGGATGAGGCTGTCGCCCAGATTGCCGTGGGCGACGATGAGCAGGGCGATCATGGTGGAAGGCAATACGGAAACATGCGAATTCTACGCCCCGTACCACGGTTACAATGTTGCCTCGCAGCATTTGGGTATCCCTTTGATGTAAAAGGTTGAATTTGAGCCACACGCATTCCGGCCGGTAGAATCCCCGGTCTTCACCCCGGCGCTTCCCTTCATGTCCCCCCAGCGCATCCGCGAGATCCCCTACAACTACACCTCGTTTTCCGACCGCGAGATCATCCTCCGCCTGCTCGGCGGCACCGGCTGGAAGCTGGTCGAGGAACTGCGCGCCGAACGCCGCACCGGCCGCTCCGCGCGCATGTTGTTCGAAGTGCTGGGCGACATCTGGGTGGTGACCCGCAACCCCTACCTGGAAGACGACCTGCTCTCCAATCCCCGGCGCCGGGAACTACTGATCCAGGCCCTGCGCCACCGCCTGGCGGAGATCGAGAAGCGCCGCCAGGGCAACGAGCGGGTCGGCAAGCTGCTGGTGTTGTCGAACCAGGCCGTGGAACGCTTTGCCGCCGGCTTCGGCGAAACCGAACGCCTGCGCCGCGACCTCCTGCGCCGGCTGCTGCCCCACACCCGCAAGGACAACATCGCCTTCGACGGCATGAGCCGGGTCAGCCACGTCACCGACGCCACCGACTGGCGCGTCGAATATCCCTTCGTGGTGCTGCACCCGGACAGCGAGGAGGAGATTCCCGCCCTGGTCGCCGGCTGCGTCGAACTGGGCCTCACCATCATCCCGCGTGGCGGCGGCACCGGCTATACCGGCGGGGCCGTGCCGCTGACGCGGCTGTCCGCGGTCATCAACACGGAAAAGCTCGACCGCATGTCGGCCATCGAGTCGCGCGTGTTGCCCGGCCATAGCCAACCCACTCCAGTCGTCGTCTGCGGCGCCGGCGTGGTCACGCGCCGCGTCATGGAGGCGGCCGAGGCCCGCGGCCTGGCCTTCGCCGTCGACCCCACCAGCGCCGACGCTTCCTGCATCGGCGGCAACGTCGCCATGAACGCCGGCGGCAAGAAGGCCGTGTTGTGGGGCACGGCGGTGGACAACCTGGTGTCCTGGAAGATGGTGACGCCGGACGCGGACTGGCTGGAGGTGACCCGCCTGGACCACAACCTGGGCAAGATCCACGACGTCGATGTCGCCCGCTTCCGGGTTGCCCGCTTCAACGCCGACGGCAGCCAGAAGGGGAGTACGGAAGTGCTCGCCATCCCCGGCGCCACATTCCGCAAGCAGGGCCTGGGCAAGGACGTCACCGACAAGTTCCTGGCCGGCCTGCCCGGCATCCAGAAGGAAGGCTGCGACGGCCTCATCACCCAGGCCACCTTCGTGCTGCACCGCATGCCGCAGCAGATCCGCACGGTGTGCATGGAATTCTTCGGCCCCGTGGGCGAGGCCGTGCCCGCTATCGTCGAGGTGAAGAACCTGATGGATGCCCGCCCCGGCGGCGTGGTCCTGGCCGGCCTCGAGCACATGGACGCCCGCTACATCAAGGCGGTGGGCTACGCCACCAAGGCCGACCGCGTCGGCCGGCCCAACATGGTGCTGCTCGCCGACATCGCCGGCGACGACGCGGCCTCCGCCGACGCCGCCGCCGCGCAGATCGTCGAGTTCGCCCGCAGCCGGGGTGGCGAGGGTTTCGTCGCGGTCAGCCCGGAAGCGCGCAAGAAATTCTGGCTGGACCGCTCTCGCACCGCCGCCATCGCCGCCCATACCAACGCCTTCAAGGTGAACGAGGACGTGGTCATCCCCCTGCACCGGCTGGGGGACTATTCCGACGGCATCGAGCGCATCAACATCGAGTTGTCCATCGCCAACAAGCTGGTCCTGCTGGACGAGCTGGAGATCTTCCTGCGCGGCGAGCTGCCCCTGTTCGAGGACGAGGACGGCGTCGCCGACCCCGAGCTCACCGCCGCCCGCCGGGACAAGGCACTGGCCATGCTGGCCGAGGTGCGCGGCCGCTGGAGCGGCTATCTCGCCGACCTCGACGCCGCCCTGCCGCCCAGCCTGTGCAACGTCGCCGACCACGCGCCGCTGGCCGAGAGCAAGAGCGTCTTCCGCGCCCTGCAGGACCACAGCCTGCGCGTGTCCTGGAAGCGCGAGGTGCGCGCCGAACTGCGCCAGATCTTCACCGGCCGCGAATACGAGCCGGTGCTGGCGGAATGCGACGCCCTGCACAAACGGATCCTCAAGAGCCGGGTATTCGTCGCCCTGCACATGCATGCCGGCGACGGCAACGTGCACACCAACATCCCGGTCAACTCCGACGATTACGCCATGCTGCAGACCGCCACCCGCGCGGTGGAACGCATCATGCGCCTGGCCGAGTCGCTGGGCGGGGTCATCTCCGGCGAGCATGGCATCGGCATCACCAAGCTGGAGTTCCTCTCCGACAAGGTGTTGTCCGAGTTCGCCGCCTACAAGAACCGGGTCGATCCGGAAGGCCGCTTCAACAAGGGCAAGCTGATGCGGGGGGCGGATCTGGCCAACGCCTACACCCCTTCCTTTGGCCTCCTGGAGCTGGAATCCCTGATCATGGAGCAGTCGGAGATCGGCGCCATCGCCGACTCCATCAAGGACTGCCTGCGCTGCGGCAAGTGCAAGCCGGTGTGCAACACCCATGTGCCGCGCGCCAACCTGCTCTATTCCCCGCGCAACAAGATCCTGGCCACCTCGTTGCTGATCGAGGCCTTCCTCTACGAGGAGCAGACCCGGCGCGGCGTCTCCCTGGCCCACTTCGCCGAGTTCGACGACGTGGCGGACCACTGCACGGTCTGCCACAAGTGCGTCAACCCCTGCCCGGTGGACATCGACTTCGGCGACGTCACCACCGCCATGCGCAATTTCCTGCGCGCCTCCGGACACCTGAAGAAGCCGCCGGCGACGAAACTGGCCATGGCCTTCCTCAACAGCACCGATGCGGACGCCATCCATTTCCTGCGCAAGACCGCGATCCTCGGCGGCGTCGCCGGCCAGCGCCTGGGCGCGGCGGTCATGCGCGCCCTGCCCGCGGTGCGCGAGGCCATGGCGAAGCCGCCGGCGACGGTGGGCAAGCCCTCGCCGCGGGCCCAGGTCATCCACTTCTTCAACCGCAGCCTGCCTGGCGGCCTGCCGGCGAAGACCACGCGGCAGATGCTGGGCCTCACCGACCCCAAGGTGGTGCCGGTGCTACGCGACGCGGCCAAGGTCGCCGAGGACTCGGATGCGGTGTTCTACTTCCCCGGCTGCGGCTCCGAACGCCAGTTCTCCCAGGTCGGCCTGGCCACCCTGGCCTGGCTGTTCGAACTGGGCGCCCAGACTGTGCTGCCACCCACCTATCTGTGCTGCGGCTATCCGCAGACTTCCGGCGGCGACCGGGTCAAGGGCGAGGCCATCACCATGCAGAACCGGGTGTTGTTCCACCGCGTCGCCAACACGCTGAACTACCTGGACATCAAGACCGTGCTGGTGTCCTGCGGCACCTGCCTGGACCAGTTGCAGGAGTACCAGTTCGACAAGATCTTCCCCGGCTGCCGCATCCTCGACATCCACGAGTACCTGGCAGAGAAGGGCGTGAAGTTGGACGGCGTGCAAGGCACCCAGTATCTGTACCACGACCCCTGCCACACCCCGATGAAGCTGAGAAGCCCCATCACCACGGTGCGCGGCCTGGTGGGCGAGGGCGCCCGCCTGACGGAACGCTGCTGCGGCGAGGCCGGTACCTTCGCCACCTCCCGCCCGGACATCGCCACCCAGGTAAAATTCCGCAAGGCCGAGGAACTGGACAGGGGCCGCGACGCCCAGCAGGCGGCCGGCGCCGGCGAAGTCAAGGTGCTCACCTCCTGCCCCGCCTGCCTGCAAGGCCTGTCGCGCTATACCGACGACAACGGCATGGCTGCCGACTACATCGTCGTGGAACTGGCGAAGAAACTGTTGGGCGAGGACTGGATGGCGAATTTCCTGGACCGGGCCGGTCGGGACGGTATCGAGCGGGTGCTGTTGTGAGAGACCCCAACTGCCCCCTGTGCCTGGCCGACGCCGGCGACGTCCTCTGGTACGACGCCTTTTGCCGCGTGATCTGGGTGGACGATGCCGACTATCCCGGTTTCTGCCGCGTCATCCTGAACGCCCACGTCCGCGAAATGACCGATCTCCCGGCGGCGGACCGGCGCCGGCTGATGGACGTGGTATTTGCCGTCGAGGCGGTGGTGCGCACCGTGTTCGATCCCGCGAAGATCAATCTGGCCAGTCTGGGCAACGTGGTGCCCCACCTGCACTGGCACGTGATTCCGCGTTTCGCCGACGACCGCCATTTCCCCGACGCGATCTGGGCGCCGCCCCGGCGCGAGGCCTTGCCGCCGCGCCTGCCGGCGGCCGACTTCAAGTCGCAGTGTGAGGCGCTGCTGCGCCAGCGTCTGGGGCCGCCGCGGGAATGACGCGCTCGGCCGGGAACACGGCCGCGAAGGTGCTGCCCTTGCCCACCGTGCTGTCGATGCGCAGCCGGGCCTGGTGCCGTTGCAAGACGTGCTTGACGATGGCCAGGCCCAGCCCGGTGCCGCCGGTGGCGCGGGAACGGCCGCGATCCACCCGGTAGAAGCGCTCGGTCAGGCGCGGGATGTGCTGGGGCTCGATGCCCTCGCCGGTATCCTTTACCGAGAACACCGCGCCGCCGTGCTCCGCGTCCGCCCAGCGCAGTTCGATGCGTCCTCCCGCCGGGGTGTAGCGCACCGCGTTGGAGACCAGGTTGGCCAGCGCCCCGTACAACTCCTGGCTGTTGCCGATGAGGCGGGCCGTGCTGTCCTCGCGCAACTCGATCTGCTGCCGGCCCTGGCTCATGGTGCGCGCTTCCTCGGCCAGGCGCCGCGCCAGCGCCGGCACGTCGACGCTTTCGTCGCGGGTGTCCGGCTCGCTTTCCAGCCGCGCCAGGGTGAGCAGATCGTCCACCAGCCGGCGGATGCGATCGGACTGTTCGCGCATCAGGGGGATGTGCTTGCGGAACTGCGCCGGATCGGGTTCCGGCATGTCCTCGAAGGCTTCCAGGAAGCCGACGATGACGGTGACCGGGGTGCGCAGTTCGTGCGAGACGTCGGCCACGAAATCACGGCGCATGGCCTCCACCCGCGCGATCTCGGTGATGTCGCGCACCAGCAGCATTTTCTGCTGGCGAGGCAGGGGCACCAGTTGCAGGGACAGGGTTTTTCCCGGCGCGGTGGGTGAAGTCATGCTCAGGGTCTGTCCATAATCCTCGGCCGACAGCCAGGCGGAGAAGCGCGCCTGGCGCATCAGGTAATGCACGAACTGGCCGAGGTCGCGGGCCGGCGAGATGCCAAGCAGGCTTTCCGCGGCCTGGTTCAGCCAGTCGATGCGGTTGTCCTCGCCGAGGATGACCACGCCGTCGGGCAGGTTACGGGTGGCCTCCAGCATCTGCTCGAGGTCGGCGGTGACCTTCTGCTGGGCGCCCTGCCGCGCGCGCAACAGCTTGGCCAGGCGGTAGAGGACGTCGCCCCAGAGACCGTCGGCGGAAGGCGGCGCTTGTTGATCGCTGGCCAGCCAGTCCGACAGCTTGCGCAACTGGCGCAGGTGATAGAGCAGATAAAGGCCCAGTCCGCCGGCGAACAGGGCCCAGCCGGTACCCGGCTCCGAGCCGGTCGAGAGCAGGGCGGAAAGTACGGCCAGGCCTAGGACGAGACCGAGTGGGCGCCACCAGAACGACGGCATCAGCGGAAGCGGCGGGGGAACGGGACGGTCATTTTAGAGCCTATTTCAATAGGGATCATGCCCCGCGCCGTTGGTGTGCGGGAGGCAGTGCAAGGCGCGGGTGGCGCGGTTTGGTCGCTCCGAACAAGCCACCCGCAACGCGGCAATGCGCCCGCACGCCAGCGGCCCTGCGGGTTGAGGCCAGGAACGGCGTCTGCGGCGTTGCGGCGCTTGGCCATGGAATGACCATGGCCGGCGCGTCGCGCCTTGCATCCATCCGTTCCTGGTCTCAACGCGGGGCATGATCCCTACTGAAATAGGCTCTTACTCCGCGCGCATGGCCGCCGATTCGAGCCCGGCTGGGCGCGGCGCCGCTCAATCCGGTGTGGCCGACAGGCGGTAGCCGGCGCCGCGCACGGTCTGGATCAGGCTGTCGTGGCCGTCCGCCTCGAGGGCGGCGCGCAGGCGTCGGATATGCACGTCGACGGTGCGTTCCTCGACGAAGACGTGATCGCCCCAGACCTGGTCGAGCAACTGGGAACGGGAATAGACCCGCTCCGGATGGGTCATCAGGAAATGCAGCAGGCGGAACTCGGTGGGGCCCAGTTCCACCGGTTTTTCCGCCGCGAACACGCGGTGCGAGCGGGGATCCAGCTTGAGGCCGCGAATCTCGACGGGATCCTCGGTCATCTGCGGCGCGCGCCGGCGCAGCACCGCCTTGATGCGGGCCATCAGCTCGCGCGGCGAGAATGGCTTGGTGATGTAGTCGTCGGCACCGGTCTCCAGGCCGAGGATCTTGTCGTTCTCCAGGGTGCGCGCGGTGAGCATGATGATGGGCACTTCCTTCAGGCGGGCGTCGCCACGGATGCGCCGGGCCAGTTCGATGCCCGACATGCCCGGCAGCATCCAGTCCAGCAGGATCAGATCGGGCAGGGCGCCGCGCAACTGGCCCAGGGCCGACTCGGCGTCGTCGGCGACGAGGACGTCGTGGCCATGCTGGCCCAGGCTGAACTTGAGGACTTCCTGAATGCCCGGCTCGTCCTCGATGACGAGTATGGTGGCGGCCATGCGCGCCTCCGATGAGATGAAATTCACGCCATGTTATGACGGTTTGATGAAGGTTTCGTGACAGCGGAGCGGGCTGCGGAGAAGAAAAAAAGGGCGCCTTGCGGCGCCCTTGAACTCACGTGGTGTGAGATGGATGCGTGAACCGGGTCAGAGGTTGTAGGCCCGCTCGCCGTGGCTGGCGGTGTCCAGACCTTCGCGTTCCTGTTCCTCGCTGACGCGCAGGCCCATGGTCATGTCGATCAGCTTGAAGGCTACCAGGCTGACCACCCCCGACCACAGGATGGTGATGAGCACGCCGGTGGCTTGGGTGACGACCTGGCTGCCCATGCTGTAGCCGTCGACGCCGACGCCGCCCAGGGCCGGAGAGACGAAGATGCCGGTGCCGATGGCGCCGATGATGCCACCGATGCCGTGGATGCCGAACACGTCGAGGGAGTCGTCGTAACCCAGTGCCTTCTTCAGGCCGGACACACCCCACAGACAGACCACGCCCGCCACCGCGCCGAGGATGATGCCGCCCATCGGGCCGACCAGGCCGGCCGCCGGGGTGATGGCCACCAGTCCGGCGATCACGCCAGAGGCCACGCCCAGCATGGAGGGTTTGCCGCGCAGCAGCCATTCGGCGAACATCCAGGACAGGCCCGCCGCGGCGGTGGCGAGGATGGTGTTGATGAAGGCCAGGGCGGCGCCGCCGGTGGCTTCCAGGTTGGAACCGGCGTTGAAGCCGAACCAGCCCACCCACAGCAGCGAGGCGCCCACCATGGTCATCGGCAGGCTGTGCGGCGGCATGGCGTCACGGCCGTAGCCCACGCGCTTGCCCAGCACCATGGCGCCCACCAGGGCGGCGATACCGGCGTTGATGTGCACCACGGTGCCGCCCGCGAAGTCCAGGTCACCCTTTTCGAACAGGAAACCGCCGGTGGCCCAGACCATGTGGGCGATAGGCAGGTAGGAGAAGGTGAACCACAGCGCCGCGAACACCAGCAGGGCAGAGAACTTCACCCGCTCGGCCAGGCCGCCGACGATCAGCGCCACGGTGATGGCGGCGAAGGTCAACTGGAAGGCGACGAAGGTGAACTCCGGGATGACCACGCCGTCGGTGAAGGTCGCCGCCGTGCTGTCGCCGGTGATGCCGGCCAGGAACATCTTCGACAGATCACCGATTGCCCAGTTGAGGCTGCCGCCGTCACCGAATGCCAGCGAGTAACCATACACCGCCCAGAGGATGGAAATGAGGCAGAAGATGGCCATCACCTGGGTGAGCACCGACAACATGTTCTTGGCGCGGACCAGGCCGCCATAGAACAGCGCAACACCGGGAATGATCATGAGGATGACCAGCAGGGTGGAGACCATCATCCAGGTGGTGTCGCCCTTGTTGGGGACGGGCTTGACCTCGGCGGGAGCGGCTTCGGCCGCTGCCGCGGGGGCGGCTTCGGCGGGGGCGGCCGGCACGGCGGCCGCTTCCATCGGTTGCGCGGTCAAGGCCGGTGCCGGCGTCGGTCCCTCGGACAGGGCGACGCCGGAAAGACCCAGCGAGCCCAATAGCATCAGAGTGGCAAAGAATCGTTTCATGATGGTTTCTCCTTAGATCGCCGCTTCACCGGCTTCGCCGGTGCGGATGCGGACCACCTGTTCGAGGTCCCAGACGAAGATCTTGCCGTCGCCGATCTTGCCGGTCTGCGCGGCCTTGGAAATGGCCTCGATGGCCTGTTCCAGCAGTTCGGCCTTGATGGCGATCTCGATCTTCACCTTGGGTAGAAAGTCCACGACGTACTCCGCGCCGCGGTAGAGCTCGGTGTGGCCCTTCTGGCGGCCGAAGCCCTTGACCTCGGTCACGGTGATGCCGGACACCCCCAGGCCGGACAAGGCTTCACGAACCTCGTCGAGCTTGAAGGGTTTGATGATGGCGGTAACGAATTTCATAGTGTCTCCCGATTCATGGCTGGGCAATGGAAAGGGGGCGGCTCGCGCCATCCCCCGGTGCGTCGATCGATCAGAAAGCCTTGGAAATCCAGAAGGTGGTGGCGGATTTGCCGAGATTCTCGTTGTTGGCGTCGGTCCAGCGGGCTTTCTTTGCATCGGTGTCGGTGTACATGACGCCGGCGGTCACACCCGTAAGAACCTTGCTCATTTTGCCCATGTCATAGGCGAGGCTGAGCTTCCAATCGTCGTAATCCTGGGGGCCGTTGCTGTCGAATTCAAAGCGTCCCCAATGGGCGCCCAACGTTAGCCCGGTCTCGCCGATGGGCAGGCTGAAGGACAAATCGATGTAATCGGAACCCTTGGCGTTATCGAAACCGAAGACCTCGTCGCTGAGGGCGCGGGAATACTTGAGGGTGAACCACTTCCAGCCGAGCGCGGCATAGATCTCGGTGGTGTCCGCGTCGACCACGCCAGCGGGCTTGTCGCCGGGATACCAGTAACGGATCAGGCCGACGTCGTAGGTGACGCCACTGTCCCCGATGCCGCCGCGAAGGCCGGCGTAGAGGTCGATTTCAAGATTTCCCGAATCGTAGCCCTGGAAGTCTTCGATCCAGCCCACGTTTGAGCCCCAGGTACCAACATAGAACCCGCTACTGTGGGAATAGTCGAATCCCCCCTGCACGGCCGGATCGCCACCAGTCTGAGAGATGCCACGGAAGATGTAATTGCTGGTCAGGCTGACGTTGGCACTGAACGAATGCGGACTTTCCTCCTCCGCCGCCATCGCGAGGCTCGGGACGCACACCAGCCCTGTCAATAACAGGGTGCGATACATTGATTTCATAACGTTCTCCAAGGAATGGTGCGGTAGTGCACAGCCTCGTTTAGCATGCCCCGTGCCAGAAAAATAAACGTTAATAAACAATGTGTTACGAATTTGTTACTGAGGTGGTGCGCACCGATGCCTGATATTGGTGCATGCATGACAGGGTCATGCACCTTCTTGGCACTTGCGCCCGGCGGGGGACGGATTACCCTTGCCGCACTTGGCGACAAACGAAAAGGATGACGAAATGCTCAAGCAGAATCTGGTGACCGAAATGGCCGGCAAGGTGTCCGAGGTACTGGCCGCGAGCCCGGCGCGAGACATGGAAAAGAATCTGAAGGCGGCCCTGTCGGCCTGGCTGGCTAAGCTGGATCTGGTCAGCCGCGAGGAGTTCGACGTGCAGAGCGAGGTGCTGGCCCGCACGCGCGAGCAGTTGCGCGACCTGGAAGCCCGCCTGGCTCGTCTGGAAGGAGACGGGCCGGCATGACGCGCTGGCGTGCCTTCCCGCCGCTCGGCCGCGTGTTCCGGGCTGGGGGCTCCGCCTTCCTGTTGGGCGCCGTGCTGGCTGCCTGTTCCAGCAATCCGATGACCGGACGCAGCCAGCTCTCGCTGTTGCCAGAGAACACGGTGATCGCCCGCTCGGTCAGCGCCTACAAGGCGGAACTGGCGCCGTACGCGAAGAAGAATCGGCTGAATGCGCAAGCTGTTCAGGTCGAGCGGGTGCGCGGCATCACCAACCGCTTGGTGGCGCAGGCGGTGCGCTACCGGCCCGACACCGCCAACTGGCCTTGGGAGGTCAACGTCATCGACGACCCGAAGACCATCAACGCGTTCTGCATGCCCGGCGGCAAGATGGCGATCTATTCCGGTCTGATGGAGAAAATCCAGGCCACGGACGACGAAATCGCCCAGGTCATGGCGCACGAGATCGGCCACGCGCTGGCCAACCACGGCAGCGAGAAGATGTCCGTCGGCATGCTCTCCGACGTGCTCGTGGCCGCGGTGGCGGGCAACAATGCAGGAGCCCGGCAGATTGCCGACATCGCCAGCCTGCTGCTGTGGCAGTTGCCCAACAGCCGGGGCGCGGAGACCGAGGCCGACCGCATCGGCATCGAGCTCGCCGCGCGCGCTGGCTTCGACCCCGCCGCGGCGCCGTCGTTGTGGCGGAAGATGATGAAGGCCTCGGGCGAGGAGGGGCGTTTCGATCTGCTGTCCACCCACCCCGCTTCCGAGAGCCGCATGGAAACCCTGAACGAGCTGGTTCCGCACATGCGCCCACTCTATGCCGAGGCCGCCGCCCAGCCGGCCAGCCTGCCCAACCGCCTGGCCGCCAACGTGCGTGATGTGACGCCCGGTGCCGAGGCCGAGGCAGCGCCGGCGCCGCGCCCGCTCAGCCTGTTGAATCCGGCCGTGCAGGCCTTCAAGCGGGGCGAAGCGCTGCTGCCTTGCGAGGACTGCGGCATGGCCTTCTACCGGCGCAAGGACAAGCTGCGCGCCTATCACGAGGGCCGGGCCTGGGAAATCCTGGCGCGGGAGGTGCTGGAGGTCGGCTACGCGCAGGACATCAGCTGGTACTACCTGGGCGCCGCCGCGGAAGGCCTTGGCCTGCCGGTGGCCAGCGAGTATTACCGGCGCGCCGCGGAACTCGGCCGCTTCAAGGAAACCCCCTGCAAGGGCCTGCTTGCCGATCTTTGCAACGGTATCGATTTGCCGCGCCAGGCCGAACAGGCCGTGGCACGCCTGGCACCATGAGCACGCGTCCGATCGAGGTGGCCGCCGCGGTCATCGAGCGCGCCGACGGCAGCTTCCTCATGGCCCGCCGCCCCGAGGGCAAGGCCTATGCCGGCTGGTGGGAGTTTCCCGGCGGCAAGCTGGAGGCGGGCGAAACCGCGCACGATGCGCTGCGGCGGGAGTTGCGGGAGGAATTGGGCATCGAGGTGACGCATGCGTTTCCCTGGCTCAACCGCGCCTTCGTCTATCCGCACGCGCATGTGCTGCTGCGTTTCTTCCGCGTCACCGGCTGGCACGGCGAGCCGCATCCGCATGAAGGCCAGGCCCTGGCCTGGACGCGCGCGGAGCAACCCCAAGTGACGCCCATCCTGCCGGCCAACGGCCCCATCCTGCGGGGTCTCGGCCTGCCCCTGGAATATGCGGTCTCCGATCTCGCCGCGCTCGGCGAGGCGGCTTTCCTGCGCGCCCTCGACGCGCGCCTGCAAGGCGGGCTGCGGCTGCTGCAACTGCGCGAGAAGCAACTCGACACGGAAAACTGGCGCCGCCTCGCGCGCGAGGTGGCGGCGCGCTGCCGCGAATTCGGCGCCCGCCTGCTGCTGAACGGCGACACTGCCCTGGCGGCGGAACTCGGCGCGGGCGTGCATCTCGCTTCCGGCCAGCTCATGGCCGCCACGTCGCGGCCGGACCTGGAGTGGGTGGGCGCTTCCTGCCACAACCCCGCGGAACTGGGTCGCGCCGCCGAACTGGAGCTCGACCTCGTCGTGCTGTCGCCGGTACTGCCCACCGCCAGCCATCCCGGCGCGGAAACCCTGGGCTGGCCGCGCTTCGCCGAGTGGGTGGCGGACTACCCGCTGCCGGTGTTCGCCCTGGGCGGCCTCGGTCGGGATGACCTGGAAATCGCCCGCGCCCACGGTGCCCATGGTGTGGCGTTGAAGAGCCAGGCATGGCGCGCGCCATGAAGGCATCCCGCTGGATGGGCGTGCTCGCCCCGTTGCTGCTGGCCGCGCTGGTGGGCGCGGTGCTCTGGTTCAACCCTGTGCGTCAGGAGCCTCCGGCGACGCGCGCAGACTGCGCCGAGCTCACGCGCGGTTGCGTGCTGAGCGTCGAGGGTCGCGCCATCCGCCTGGGGGTCGATCGCGAAATCCGCGTGCTGCAGCCATTCGGGCTATGGTTGGAGGCGCCGGGCGTGGCCAGGGCGGAAGTCCGCTTCACGATGCCGGACATGGACATGGGCTTCAACCTCTACGTCCTGCGCCCCGGCCCCGACGGCGTGCTGCGCGCCACGGTGACGCTGCCGGTATGCGTCAGCGGCTCGCGCGAGTGGTTGATGACCCTGGACCTGGACGGGACGCGCCTGAGCGTGCCCTTTGTCACCAACTTGTAATAAAAGCCGCTATCGGCGCGCATATAATGCGCCGCTACCGGCGAAGCCGAGAGATCGAGGAGGGGCGATGCCCAGCGAACACATTTACAAGCAATTCGATGCCGACCTTGAGGCGGTGCGTGCCCGCGTCCTGGAAATGGGCGGCATGGTCGAGGAACAGGTGACCCAGGCCGTGGAGGCGCTGGTGACGGGCGATACCAAGCTGGCCGAGCGGGTCATCAGCCAGGACCATCAAGTCAACGCCCTGGAAGTGGCCGCCGACGAGGCCTGCACCCAGATCATCGCCCTGCGCCAGCCCACCGCCGGCGACCTGCGCATGATCCTGACCATCATCAAGACCATCACCGACCTGGAGCGCGTCGGCGACGAGGCCAGCAAGATCGCGCGTTTCGCCATCAGGGTCTACGACCACGATCGCATCGTCATGCCGCGCTACAACGAGATCAAATACATGGCCGGCATGGCCACCAAGATGCTGCGCGAATCCCTCGACGCCTTCGCCCGCCTGGATGCCTCCGGCGCCGCCGGCGTGGCGCGCCAGGACATGGAGGTGGACGAGGAGTTCCACCTCATCACGCGGCACCTCATCACCTACATGATGGAAGATCCGCGCACCATTTCCACCTTCATCGACCTGCTGTTCGTGGTGAAGGCCATCGAGCGCATCGGCGACCACGCCAAGAACATGTCCGAGTACGTCGTGTTCATGGTCAAGGGCAAGGACGTGCGCCACACCACCATCGAGGAACTCGAGCGCCAACTGCAGTAGGTGCCTGGCATCCCGCGTAAAAAAGCCGGCTCTTGCCGGCTTTTTTGTCGATGCGGCGGCTGGGCATGGCCCGCCCTCGCGGCGGTTCAATGGCCGCTGGTCTTGCGCGCCTGCAGTTCCACGGCGTGTTTCCGCGTCTTGCCGTCACTTCCCCGCAGGTGCAGGCTGAGGGGCACCTTCTGCCCCGCCACCACGGGTTTCTTCAGGCCAATGCACATCACGTGCAGGCCGCCCGGCTCGAGGTGCACGGCCTGGCCCGCGGGCAGGGGAATTTCCTTCATCTCGCGCATTTCCATGACGCCGTTTTCCATCTTCATGTAGTGCAGCTCGACATCGCCGCATGTGGGGCTGGAGCCGCCTACCAGGGTCATGGCGCTGTCGGCGGTGAGGGTCATGAAGCCCGCCGCGACTTTCTGGCCCGGCGCGGTGGCGCGCATCCAGGGCGCCTCCACCTTGAGGGCGTCGGCCAGCGCCGGGCTGGCCAGGGTGAGGCTCAGGAGGACTGCGAGCGGGAAGCGGTACATGGATTTCCTTTCGCCGGGAAGAACGCGTGATGAGGCTCAGAATTTTACGTTCAAACCGGCATAGATCGATCGACCTGGGCCGGGTACGGGGGTGCCCCACTGCGGATAATTGGGCAGGGGCGGGTTCGTCATGGTCGTGCCCTGACCCACATAGGCCCCACCCAGGGGCAGGTCATACATGCGGTCGAACAGGTTTTCGATGCCGAAGTCGACGCTGTAGCCTTTCTGTTCGTAACGCGCGCGCAGATGAATCAGGCCGTAGCCAGCGGTTTCCATTTCGTTGCGTACTTCGGAAACCTTGTTCTTGCTGGACACGAACTCGCCTTCGATGCTGTTGCGCCAGGCACCGAGCTTGTGGGTCAGCGTCAGGCGGGCGGTGAGGGGCATGATGTTGTAGAGGTAGTCGCCCGTATCGCGGTTCTTGCCATGGGTGTAGTTGAGCAGGCCCATGAGGCCGAAATCGCCGGCCCTGGTGCTGCCCAGCGGCATCTTGCCGGAAAGGTCGATGCCATACAGGCGAGCCGACGCGTTGGCGTAGCGCAGGACGCTGAACTGGTTGCTGAGCGGGACCGCGCGTGGCGTGTTGGTGGTGGCGTCCCACTGGATCGTGTCGATGTAGTCCTCGACATGGGTGTAATAGGGCGCGGCCTTGAACTCCCAGCTGCGGTCGGCGGCATGCCAGGCCAAGCTGGTCGAGACGGTATACGCCTTTTCCGGCTGGAGATCGGGATTACCAAAATAGCCGTTGCCATCGCCGACGAAGTTGTTCATCAACGCCGCCATCTGCCAGGTCGACCAGCTATAGCGCTCGTACAGGTTGGGGGAACGCGTCTTTTGCGCCAGGCCCAACTCAAAAGTTCGCGTGGCGTCAGGCATGTAGCGCGCCAGCCAGGTCAAATCCCAGTTGTGGTCGGTCTTGCTGCGGTCCGCGTTGTTGAAAGCCACGGCGTCGCGGGTCTGGTTGCCGGGGCCCCCCGCTCCGGCAGTAGGAGGCGTGGCCAGGTTGTAACCATGCACTTTGCCCGCATCCATCTTGACCGTTTCATGGCGCAGGCCGAACAGGCTGGTCCACTCCGGGGTAAGGCGCGCTTCCCACTCGGCGAACACGGCATAGCGATCACGCTGGCCGTCGTTGATGTTCCAGAAGGTATTGGGCCACATCCCCGCGCCGGAAGGCGTCCACCAGTCATCCAGGCGATAGGCCTGGTATTCGGCACCCACGCGCAGGAGGTCATCGGCCGCCAGGCGGAAATCGGCGCCGAGGCTGAGACCGGTGTTCTTGCCGTCCGTGTACATGGGCATGCCGGCGGCACAGTTGGGGTCGATGGGCGCGCAAGGTGTGGCATTGCCGCCGGGCGGATTGTTGCCGCCCGAGTTCGCGCCATACCAGAACCGCTTGTCATCGCCGAAATCCATCTCGTGTTCCGTGTGTTCGTAATAGGCGCGCGCCTTGAGGGCGCCCCAATTCTGCTTGCCCGTGTAAGCCAGGTTGAACTGGTCGCTGACGTTGTCGGTCATGTCCATGCGCTGGTTGGGGTAGTTCTCGTCGGGAATATGCTGGCGGCCATACTTGAAATCGAACTGGTGATCGTCGTTCCTCCAGGCCAGTTTCAGGGCCTGGTTGATGGTTTCGTAAGCCGTCGAGCCGACCTCGTCGCGATCCAGGGTGTGCCCCGCGCGGCCGCTGAAGGTGTAGGTCTTGAAATCGTCGCCGGCCGAGTAATTGCCGGCCTTGGCGTAGGCGCCGGTGTAGCCCAGGCTGAGGCTTTCGCTGGCCAGGGTGAAGGCCAGATTGGCGCCGCGGGCATCGCCGTTGCTGCGATAGAAGGTGCCCGCTTCCCCCTTCAGGAGCTTGCCCTGGCCAGGGCCGGCGAATTCCGCCGGGGCGGATTCGACGATGATGCTGCCGCCGATGCTGTCGCCTCCCGCGCTGACCGGACTGACGCCCGCATAGACCTTGACGTTGCTCAGCGCGCTGGGATCGATGTACGAGAGCGGGGAATTCATGTGATTGGGGCAGGCGGCGATCAAATCCATGCCGTCCACCTTGATGCGCAGGCGGTCGTCCGCCAGGCCGTGGATCGCCGGCAGGCTGGAGACGCCGCCGGCGCCGTACAGGCTGACGCCGGGAATATCGCGCAGCAGGCTGGCGCTGTCGCTGGTGGTGGCGCGTCGCGCGGCGATGTCCGCGTCGTCGAGGCGCAGGAGCATGAGCGGATCGGGTACGGCACGGGTTGCGGTGACGACGATGCTGTCGAGGGTGGGAATGTCCGCGGCGGGGGCCGGGCTGGCGCTCAGGACGAGCAGGGCGGCGAGGGGCTTGAGGCGGGTTTGCATGGGTGCACGCTGGCGAAAAAAGCGCGCATGTTAGGCAGCGTCGATGGCATCGGGAATGTGGCATATCGCCGCATGCGCAGGCCCATCAGGTGAATTCGCGGGATGTCATCCCGCCGGGCCGGCACAAAAAAATGGGCTCGCCGCAGCGAGCCCGAACCTATACGTTTGAACGTATGGAAGCCCGAACATCGTAGAAGAATCGCCGGCGCGGGGGAATGCGACATGTTGTCGCGGGGGGGTGTGGCGTCGCTGCCGTAAAATCCGGCCATGCCGGTCTTTCCTGAATCCGCCCCGGGCCGCGACGCGCTGCCCGTCAGCGCGCAACGCCGCCTGATCGTCACCCGCGCCGCGCTTGTGCTGGCCGAGGTGGCGGGCATCGGCCTGCTGGTGGGGGGGCTGCAGGCGAGTCCGCCGCTGGCCGCGCTGGGCCTCATCGTCGCCCTGCATGCCATGCTCAACGCCGTCGCCATCTGGCGGCTGCGCGCGGGCGGCGGCGCCACGCCGGAGGTGCTGCTGCACCTGGCGGTGGACGCGGCGGTGATCGCCGCCCTGGTCTACCTCACCGGCGGCTATGCCAATCCCTTCATTTCGCTGCTGCTGGTTCCCCTCATCCTCGCCGCCGTCAGCCTGCCCGCGCCGCACGCCTGGGGCATGGCCGCCTGGGTGGGTGCGCTCTATACCCTGCTCATGCGCTATTACGTGCCGCTGGATATCCCGGTGTCGTCGGCCGACGCGGTGGACCTGCACCTGACCGGCATGTGGCTCAATTTCCTGCTCACCGCCGCCCTGGTGGCGGCCTTCGCCGGGCGCCTGGCGGCCACCCTGCGGCGGCGCGACGCCGAATTGGCCGAGGCCCGCGAGCGGCGCCTGCGCGACGAGCATCTGTTCGCCCTCGGCTTGCAGGCCGCCGCGGCGGCGCACGATCTGGCCACGCCGCTGGCCTCCGCCCGCATCACACTCGACGAGCTGCGCCGCGACTATGCCGGCGACGACGAACTGGATCCCTCCCTCACCTTGTTGTCCGGCCAGTTGCAGCGCATGGAAAGCGTCTTGGCCCGGCTTGCCCAGTCCGCCAGGAACCGGGAGGGCGGCGCAGCGCGGGTCCGGGTGGCGGACTGGCTCACCGGGGTGCTGGAACACTGGGGCCTGATGTGGCCCCGGGTCCGGGTGCGGCTCGACGTGGCCGCGGATTTGCCCGAGATGCGCGCCGATGACGCGCTGGAAGCGGCCCTGGTGACCCTGCTCAACAACGCCGCCCAGGCCGGCGGCACCGACATCGAAGTGGAAGCCGGCATGGCAGCGGACCGTCTCGTGCTGCGCGTCGCCGACCGGGGCGGCGGACTCGACGCGGAAGCGACCACGCCCGGTTGGGGCGTCGGCCTGGATCTCGCCCGGGCCGGGCTGGAGCGCCTGGGCGGCGGCCTGGAGGTGGCGCCCAGGCCGGGCGGAGGCGTGGTCTCCAGCATCCGCATTCCCGTCCGCGAGGCCGGCGCATGAAGGCCTGGCATATCCTGGTGGTGGACGACGATGCGGTATTTGCCGAAACCCTGGCCCGCGCCCTGGCCAGGCGCGGTCACGAGGTGGCCGTCGCGGCCGATGGTGAGGCAGCCCTGGCGCCGCGGCCACGGCCCTTCGACGCCGCCGTGCTGGACCTGCGCCTGGCCGCCGATTCCGGCCTGCGCCTGATCCCGCCGCTGATCGCGGCGCATGCCGGCATCCGCATCCTCCTGTTGACCGGCTATGCCAGCATCGCCACGGCGGTGGAGGCGATCAAGCTCGGGGCGGTCCACTACCTGCCGAAGCCGGCGGGCGTCGATGAAATCCTTCAGGCCCTGGGCCGGATCGAGGGCGATCCGGACACCGCCGCGCCGGAGGAACCGATGTCGGTGGACCGGCTGGAATGGGAACACATCCAGAAGGTGCTGGCGGAACACGACGGCAACCTGTCGGCCACGGCGCGGGCGCTGAAAATGCACCGCAGGACCCTGCAGCGCAAGCTGGCGAAACGCCCGGTCAGGGCGTGAGCGTTTCCAGCGTCAGGTTGCGGTTGGTGTAGATGCAGACGTCGGCGGCGATGCCGATGGCTTCCCGGACGATGCTTTCCGGGTCCAGGTCGGTATGCTCCAGCAAGGCACGCGCGGCGGATTGCGCGTAGGCGCCGCCGCTGCCGATGGCGGCGATGCCCAGTTCCGGTTCCAGCACGTCGCCGGCGCCGGTGATGATCAGGGTGCTGGCGCGGTCGGCCACCGCCAGCATGGCTTCCAGGCGGCGCAGCATGCGATCGGTGCGCCAGTCCTTGGCCAGTTCCACCGCGCTGCGCACCAGATGGCCCTGGTGCTTCTCCAGCTTGGCCTCGAAGCGTTCGAACAGGGTGAAGGCGTCCGCCGTGCCGCCGGCGAAGCCGGCCAGGATGCGGTCCTGGTAGAGGCGGCGGACCTTGCGGGCGCCGGCCTTGATGACGATGTTGCCGAGGGTGACCTGGCCGTCGCCGCCCATGGCGACAGCCTCGCCGCGCCGGACCGAGAGGATGGTGGTGCCGTGGAATTGTTCCATGCGCGGGAGTCCGCCGCGATCAGGCGCGGGTGCGGCCGAGGATCATGGCGAACTGGTTGACGCCGACGATCTGCAGCAGGGTGTTGATCAGCTCGTTGCCGTTCTTGAACAGGACCTTGCAACCGGCCTGGGAGAGTTCGATCAGCGTCTCCAGCAGCATGCCGATGACCGCGAAGTCGATGCGGATGACCTGGGACAGATCGATTTCCACGCGCTGACGCCCGCTGGCGAACTTTTTCAGGGCGAGGAACTGTCCCTCGTTGCCGGGGACGATGCTGCCGCTCAGCGCGAAGCAATCCTCGCTCGCTTCCGCCGCCGCCGGAGCGTTGCCGGAGCGCGTCGGAACGTCGCGCGGTGGCGTGTAGGACGGCGGCGAGACCTCGAAGGCGACGGCGTAGTCGACGGCGATGTTCTCGAAGTCGTCCTGCCGGCCCAGCAGTTGCAGGATCGCCAGCAGCAGGAACCAGCCCGCCTCGGTTAGCCGGCCACCCTGGCGGGCGGCGTCGAGACGCACGGAGAAGCCGGGCCCGCCGATCAGCTCGATGGGCTTCTTCAGGTCGTTGAGGCGCACGATGTCGTCGAGCAGGGCATGCGCGGTGTCCTCGTCCGGCGCCTGGGTCTTGGAGAAATCCAGTCTGACGTAGGGAGCCTTCTCGGCGTCCTGCATGAAGCGGGCCTGCTTGACCCGTTCCAGGCTGCCGTATTTCTCCCCGTAGACCATGACCGGCGCCGGCTGGCTGGCGACCTGCGGACGGTTGCGCGGCGACCAGGTGGGCGGGGAGCGCTCGAACTTGACCGCGAAATCGACGGCAGCGTCCTCGAACGGCTCGGCCTGGCCGCTGGCCTCGTAGAGGTCGAACAGCATGTACCAGGGCAGGGGGTCGCGGTTGTCCGGATGGTCGAGCAGGTAGCGGTTCAGCAGGGCGGCGGTATCGCCGATCTTGCCGTTGGCGTACAGCACGGCGGCTTCCTCCAGTTCCGGAGCGAGGCCGCCCATGGCTTCCTGCACCTCGATGCCGGAGCTGAGGTCCTTCGCGGGAGGCTTGGCCTGGGTGTACTCCGTGCCCGGGCCGAACTCGGGCTGGGCCTCGCGCAGAAAGGCCTTCAGATCATCCGGTTTGTCCTTGCGGAAAAAGGAGAACACCACCTTGCCCTAAATCGTTATCAGCGCTTCAGCATACCAGAAGCCGGCGCCTGAAATGGTGAAGCATCTCACTCCGTCATGGTACCGGATCGTGCCCGCCCGGGTGCCAGGGATGGCAGCGGAAGACGCGGCGCACGGCGAGCCAGCTCCCGCGCAAAGCGCCGTGCTGTTCCACGGCTTCGCGCGCGTATTGCGAGCAGGTGGGGGTGAAACGGCACTGGTTGCCGACGAATGGCGATAGCGCCAGTTGATAGAAGCGGATCAGGGCGACCAGGATGCGTTGCGCGGGATTCATGACGGGTTCCGGTTCAGCGGGGATAGCGATGCGCGACCCGCTCAGCGGTTCTCAGGTCTTCCGGAGTGTTCACGTTGAGGAAGGCGTAGGCATCGTCGCCGAAATACACGGTTTCACAGGCATGCCGCTGCTGCCAGGCCTGCACCCGCCGGCCGCCCTCGTCGACGTAGTCGCGCAGGTCGTCCATCAGGTCGTGATGCGCCAGCATGATGGCGTAATGCGTGCCGGTCTCGTCCGCGGCGCGGGCCAGCGGAACGGTAGCGGCGCGCGCATGCTCGAGCAGATGGCTGACCAGGTTCAGCGGCAGGAAAGGCGCGTCGCAGGGCACCGTCAGCAGCCACTCCTGCTGGGCGGTGGCGGCGGCGGACAGCAGGCCGGCGAGCGGGCCGGGGTAATCCGGCAGACGGTCCGGCACCACGGTGTGGCCCAGGCGGGCATAGCCCGGCAGATTGCGGTTGGCGCTGACGACGATTTCGGCGACGCGTCCGCGCAGGCCGTCCGCGACCCAGCCCGCCAGCGGACGCCCGGCGAGCTCGATGAGGCCCTTGTCCTCGCCCCTGAAGCGGCGCGCCAGACCGCCCGCGAGGACGATGCCGGTGACTGGCGCAAGGTCATTCGCCGCCATGTTTCTGCAGACGGTAGACCTGCGACTTGTGGCGCGGCCGGAAGCCTTCCCAAACCACTTGCGCAGCCTCCGCCTCGCCCGCCTCGGCACGCGTGGCGCGGCGTTCCACCAGGCGCAGGGTCCAGGCGCAATCCGCTTGCGCGGGCGGCGCCAGGTGATAGCGCAGCATCACCTGCATGGGGGCATCCACGCGCGCGTCCAGGCAGGCGCCCTGGGGCAGATGGCGGGCCATGTCGGCGATCAGCGGGCGGTAGCCCCAGTTGTACTCCGCCCAGGGCCGGAACAGGGCGGCGAGGAGGATCCAGAGCAGCGCCATGCCTGTCGCCCAGACCAGGAGGGGGCGCGTTTTCGCGCGTGGAAACAGGGGGATGGCGATCAGCCAGAGCAGACTTGCCGCCAGGGCGAACAGCAAGGCGCCAGTTTCCACCGAGCCGGCCGCATAGCCGGGCGCAAGCTTGGCGAGATGCTGGGCGAGTCGGGCCGGCATACCCCACTCGATGGCGAAGAAGTAGGCCCAGGCGGCCAGGCTGAAGAACAGCAGGCAGAGCACGCCGAACCAGTAGAAGGCCTGGGCCGCGCCGCGCCGCAGGTTGTTGACCGCGAACGCCGCCAGCGGGGCCAGGGGCAGCATCACCAGCAGCAGCGCGCCATCGCGCGAGGCGATGGGAAATGGCACGGTGAGCAGCAGCACGGCGAGGGCGATGAGGCTGGGGTGCAGTTCCGGCGTCCTCGCCAGTTTGCGGTGCGCGTGCCACACCGCCCAGGCCGCCAGCGGCCATAGCGGCCAGGCGAACCAGGCCAGTTGGGAATAGGGACCGGTCGGCAGTTCCGTCAGCGCGTAGCGGCCCGGCCCATGGAAATTCAGCCAGTCGCGCAGCAGGTCGAAGCCGGCCAGCAAGCCCAGGCAGACGGCGATGATGGCCAGGGCCAGGCCGACGCCAGCGAGGGCGGCACGCCGGTACTCGCGGGTGCGCCAGGGCGCCGACAGCAGGGGCAGGCCGACCACCAGCAGGCCGGCGACGAGGTCCAGCACGCCGCGCAGGCCGAGGGTGAGGACGGCCAGGGCCAGGGCGATGACCACGGCACCCCGCCGCGCGTGCTGACGGGCCACCGCGACGCCGTAGAGCAGGGCCGACCAGCCGGCCAGCAGGGCGGTTTCCGGCAACAGCGCGTGCACGCGCAGCATCAGGCCCATGCAGCCGATCAGGGCGAGCACGGCGGCGGCGCCATGGCCCGGTCCGTGCAGGGAACGTGCGGTCATGCCCGCGAACAGCAGCGCCAGCAGGGTGAACGCGCCGCTGGCCAGGCGGGCGCCGTCCTGGACATCCCAATGACCGGTGGCGAGTTGCGCCGTCAACCCGGCGACCAGTGTGTACAGGGGGGCGGGCGTGGCCCAGGCACTGGAGGTGCCGGCCAGCCAGTCCAGCACCGCGGCCAGCGCCAGCGCCTCCTCGCCTTTCCAGGCATCGCGGCCCACCAGACCGTAAAACGCCCAGAGCGCGGCCAGGACGATGAGCCAGAACTGGTTGGCGCGGGGCGTGGGGTTCATGGGCGCTGGGCTAAGAGCCCTACTGAAATAGGCTCTAGAACAAAAAAGGCAGCGCGCGGCTGCCTCTCAGGGATGCGCGGACACCGCCTCACTTCTTGGCGATTCCGTACTTCTGGCGGAACTTCTCGACGCGGCCGGCGGTGTCGACGATCTTCTGCTTGCCGGTGTAGAAAGGGTGGCAAGCGGAGCAGACTTCGACGTGCAGCGCCTTGTTCATGGTCGAGCGGGTGGTGAAGGTATTACCGCAACTGCAGGTCACGGTAATGTCGTGGTAATCGGGATGGATGCCGGCTTTCATAATGCGTTACCTGGAAAGGAAACCTGGAAAGCGGGCGATTATCCACAAAAACGTCCGATCGGGCAAACCCTGTCCGATCTGCGTGGGTGAACCGCGATGCATCCGCGTGCCTGCTGTCAGCGCGTCTCCGCCAGCAGACCTGCCATCATCGCCCGCGCCTGTCCGGCATAACCGCCGCCGAACAGGTTGAAGTGGTTGAGCACGTGATACAGGTTGTACAGCGTCCTGCGTGTCGCGTATCCCGCGTCCAGCGGCCAGGCCTCCCGATAGGCCGCCCGGAAATCGGCCGGGAAGCCGCCGAACAGCTCGGTCATGGCCAGGTCGGCCTCGCGGTCGCCGAAATACACCGCCGGATCGAACAGTACCGGCTCGCCGTCGGCGTATCCGTAATTGCCCCCCCAGAGGTCGCCGTGCAGCAGGCTGGGCGTCGGCCGATGCGCGGCGAAAAAGACATGCATGTCCGCCAGCAGCCGCTCACCCAGGTCGATCAGATCGCCCGGCGCCTGCCGTTCGCGCGCGAGCCGCAACTGGAAACCCAGGCGATGCTCGCGGAAGAAGGCCACCCAGTCGGAATTCGGCGCATTGTGCTGAGGCGTGGCGCCGATGGTGTTGTCGCGCCGCCAGCCATGGCTGTGTCCGCTGACGCGATGCAGGGCGGCCAGCCTGCGGCCGAGCTCGGCGCCGCTGCCCATGCTGCCCAGGGGCAGCCATTCCAGCACCAGATAGGCCTCCGCCCCCGCCACCCCGTGCGTGATCGCGCGCGGCACGCGGATGGTCGCCGCCGCCTCCAGTTCGCGCAGGCCTTCCGCCTCGGCGGCAAACATCTCGGCGTGACGGGCATCGTTCAACTTGGCGAAAAAGCGCCGGCCATCGCGGCCTTCCAGCACCAGGCCACGGTTGATGCAGCCACCGCCTACAGCCGTCGCGCGCGCCGCCTCGAAGCCTCGGCCGGTGGCCGCGGCGATGGCCGAGGCCAGCGCGGCGTGGCTCACACCAGCGACTTGGGCTCGCGGGATTCCCCCGCCTCCTCCATGCGGCGCAGGTAGGCCTGCCAGTAGAAATCCTGCTTGCGGCCGAGGTCGTAGAGGTAGTCCCAGGAATAGATGCCGGAATCATGGCCGTCGGAGAACACCAGCACCACCGCGTACTGGCCGACCGGCTCGATGGCGTTGATCTCCACGTATTTCTTGCCGACCTGCAGGACTTCCTGGCCGGGGCCGTGGCCTCGCACCTCGGCCGAGGGCGAGAAAACCCGCAGGTATTCGCAGGGCAGGTTGAAATGGCTGCCATCGTTGAAAGCCACTTCGAGGATGCGGGATTGCTTGTGCAGCTTGATCTCGGTGGGGATCGGGGTGTCTGGCGTCAGGCCGCCCATGGCAACTCCTTTATTAGCGTTCAGTAATGGAGCGCTAGTGTGCCAGCCGCCACGCGGCCGCACAATACCGAGTTAAATAGTCGGGTATTACCCGGCGGGCGTCCTGCACGACCCACCCTGCCGCGCACCGACTCGCCTCCGCCTTGACGCGCCGCAAGCTTTCACGCTTAAATGCGCGCCTTCTTTCGGTCGGCATCCCCGACCGCTCAATCAGGCCAGGTAGCTCAGTTGGTAGAGCAGCGGATTGAAAATCCGCGTGTCGACGGTTCGATTCCGCCCCTGGCCACCAATAAAATCAAAGGCTTGCATAGTTTCAATACTGGCAAGCCTTTTTGCTTTGTGTAATTCCTGTGTAATTGCGCCAGGAATATCGGGAAAAACAGGCCGATCATCAAGCGAGCTTGAGACGGCTTTCCAGCTTGTCCATAGCACCTTCGATATGCGCCCCGTTCTGGTGGGCATAGCGTTCAACCATCGCCAAGGTCTTGTGCCCGCTGATCCGCTTCACGGTGGGCAGATCGACGCCAGCCTGAACCAGATGCGTGATGGCTGTGTGGCGAAGGGTATGGCGGACTACCTGATCCGGGTCTAGGCCGGCGGCTTCGACAACACGCCTGAATGGCTTGCGAATATCCATTGCATGACCGGATGCCGCGCCCGGCGACTGGAACAGCCAGGGGCTACCCAGTGGCAGAGCGGCGATGTACCCGGCAAGGAAATCGGCAAGGTGTTTCGTGATGGGCTGCTCCCGTGCCCCAGCCTTTGCCTTCGGAATGAAGATGGTGCGGCGCTGCAAGTCGACATGTTCTCGGCGGATGGAAAGAATCTCCATCTTCCGCATGGACGTTTCCACGCCGATGACGATAAACGGGTAAATGATGGGGCTGGCATCCGCCTTGGCGCATTCCACCAGGCGGGCGACCTGATCCGACGTCAGGTAGGTAATGCGCCCCTGCCCTTCCTGGAAGCGGTTGAGCTTGGCCGGGCGGCGATCCATCCAGCCCCATTCAATCGCCTTGTTGAACAAGTGCGACAACACGGCCAATTCCCGGTTGATCGTTCCCGGTTTGGCTGCCGTGATCTTCTCCGGCGAGCGCTCGATGACCTTGCCCCTTGGGCGGACGATGACGGCTTCCTGCTGGCGCTGGCGCTTGTAGCGCTCAACGTCAAAGGCACTGACCTTGGACAAGGGCATGTCGCCGAAGAATGGGACACCCACCTCTTCGCTTCCGTCTCGAAAACGCTTTTGCACACGGTTCGGGACACTACCCGAAAAGCCTTGCACCTCAATGCCTTAACGGGGTGTGCGAGTGCCCTGACCTGCCGCGCCCGGCCGATTTCTGTCCAATAATGGATGTGTCGGGAACGGCGCCCCGCATGTTCATCCCGACAGGCCGAAACGAGACGGGGGTGCATATGGCCAGCGGCAAGCGAATCTTCATCAGCGATCTCCACCTTTGCACGGAGCGGGCGGTCACCCAGACAGCACCCCTCCACAACTACGGCTGGACCCGGAAGAACACCCGGCATCTCGGCCGCTTCCTCGGCAGCCTGCTGCAGCGGGAAGATGTGGCCGAACTGGTGATCCTGGGCGACCTCCTAGATGACTGGGTACTGCCCGCCTCCTTCGATCCCGATCCTGGCCCGGACTTCGAGAATACCTTCGAGGCCATCCTGCGGGCCAAACAGAACCGGACCGTCGTCGCCAACCTGAAGACCCTGGCCAGCAACCAGTGCCCCATCCAGGTCAGCTACGTGCCGGGCAACCACGACATGGCCGTGGAGAAAGGCTTCCTCGAAGCGCACTTCCCCGGCATGCGCTGCGTGGGCCAGTACAACCCCGGTCTCGGGGTCTACCAGGCGGATGGCATCCGCGCCGAGCACGGCCATCGCTTCTGCCTCTTCAACGCCCCGGACGATCTCACCGGCTCGCCCGGCTTCCTGCCCCTGGGCTACTACGTCAGTCGCTGCGATGCCCAGGAATGGCTGCAGGATGGGGATGGCGCCGAATTCATGAGCCTGCTGGCCTGGGCCATCAAGAAGTGGTTCGCGGAGGGCGGCAACCCGCCGGCCGTGGTCCTCATGGCGATCGCCGCCGAAGCCGGCATGAAGCCGGGCAGCCGGTTCAGGATGCCGGCCGGCATGGATTCGCCCAGCGTGGCGCAGGTCCGGAACCGCTTCCAGAACCTGATGGCGCAATGGGATGCCTCCCCCCAGCACGCCGAGGTGTCCGCCCAACAGGCCCTCTGGGCCGATGCCGGCATCCTCGAGGACGTCATCTGGCAAGTCTACGGCAGGCCTTCCCGGAAGCCGCGCATCGTGGTCTGCGGGCACACGCACAAGTACGCCCTCTACGCCTACAAGCACGGCGCCAAGTTCAACCTGGCGCTGTCACCCGACCAGGAAACGCCGGATGGCGGCTACGATTTTCTCTATGCCAATGCCGGCACCTGGGTGGACCAGGTGAGCCTGCGCACCTACGTGGAGACCGAGGCGGACGCCGAGCAGGGCCGGCATCATCTCCGGGTCATGAAATACAGCGCGGACGGCACTCCGGTGGTGATGCTGGAGAGCCATGTCGGCTTGCGGTGAGGCCGGCCGACCCCCTCGGTGCATCGAAATATACGTATCTCTTAAAGTGCTTTCACACCTGTCGGCATGAACTACTTCAGCCGAAACGGACTTTCCGGGTTGTCCACCAGAGCTGTGGATAAGTCTGTGAACAAATCGGCACGAAACCGTCATAAACGCTTACGCGACACGGGCTTGTCGCGCCCGCCCAGAATTTATGCAGATCATTACACTCGATAAAACAATGGGTTAGGAAGCATGCCCCGGATGTGTGGCTTACGCCCGGTTTTGTGGCCTGTCAAGGGGTCTGTTGTGCATAAGTACCTCCTGATTTTGCAGGGCGGCAAGTCCGTTTGTGACTTTTGCCTCCCACCGTTGGCGCGTGCTATCTTGAATTACGTAACAGCTATCAGGAATGCGCCATGTCGAGCCACGGTGGCAAACGTCCCGGTGCCGGCCGCAAGCCCGGGCCGGAACCCAGCAAGGTCGTCCGCATCCCGGTGAGCCGGGTGGACGAGGTCAGGGCTTACCTGACGCAGCCCCGCATCCGCGCCTGGGGCGACATCGAGCCGGTGGGGGCGCCGGACAGGCGGATGAAGCTGGCCCTGCCCCTGTTCGACGGCAGCGTGCCCGCCGGTTTCCCCAGTCCCGCCGAGGACTATGCCGAGGGCAGCCTGGATCTCAACCAGTACCTGGTGGAGCACGAGGCGGCCACCTTCTACGTGCGGGTGAAGGGCCATTCCATGACCGGGGCCGGCATCCTCGACGGCGACATCATCGCCGTCGACCGTGCCCTGGAGGCCCGCCATGGCGACATCGTGCTGGCGGTGATCGACGGCGAACTCACGGTCAAGCAACTGGCCATCGACAACGGCTGGGTGCGCCTGCTGCCGCATCACCCCGACTATCCGCCCATCGACTTCAAGACCGGCCAGGAACTCACCATCTGGGGAGTGGTGAAGGGCGTGGTGCGCAAGCTGCGCTGAAGGCTCTGCCATGGCCCGCACGCCCCACCTGTATGCCCTGGTGGACGGCAACAACTTCTACGTCTCCTGCGAGCGGGTGTTCGATCCCACGCTCGAGGGCCGGCCGGTGGTGGTGCTGTCCAACAACGACGGCTGCGCCGTGGCGAGGAGCGACGAGGCCAAGGCGCTGGGCATCAAGATGGGAGAACCCCACTTCCAGATCCGCGACCTGCTCAAGCGCCACGGGGGGCTGGCGCTGTCCTCCAACTACACCCTCTATGCCGACATGAGCCGGCGCATGATGAGCGTCATCGCCGGCTACAGCCCGGAGCAGGAGGTGTACTCCATCGACGAGTCCTTCCTGCGCTTCAACGGCTTCAGGCATTGGGACCTGACCGAGCACGCCATGCGCATGCGCCACCAGGTCAGGCAGTGGACCGGCATTCCGGTGGGGGTGGGCATCGGCCCCACCAAGACCCTGGCCAAGCTCGCCAACCGGCTGGCGAAGAAGCATCCCGACTTCAAGGCCTTCGGCGTGTGCAACCTGGAGGACCTGCCGCCATGGCGGCAGGTGCGTTACTTCAGCGAGGTGGACGTGCAGGATGTCTGGGGCATCGGCCCGCGCTGGGCGGCAAAGCTGCGGGAACTAGGCATCCGTTCCGCCCAGGACCTGAAGATGGCGGATGCCCAGACGCTGAGACAGCGCTTCAGCGTGGTTCTGGAGCGGACCATCCGGGAGCTGAACGGCATCGCCTGCATCCCCCAGGAGGAAGCGCCGCCGCCCAAGAAGCAGATCGTCTCCTCGCGCAGCTTCGGCCACTTGCTCACGGCCAGGGCGGACCTGCTGGAGGCGGTGTCCACCTATGCGGCGCGGGCGGCGGTGAAGCTGCGGCACGAGGGACAGGCGGCCGGGGGAATCCAGGTCTTCGTTTCCACGAACCCCTTCATTCCCGGCGAGCCGCAATACCACCCGGCGGCGCTGGTGAGCTTTTCCAGCCCCACGCATGACACGGCGCGGCTGATCCAGGCGGCCAGAGGCGGGCTGAACCGGATCTTCAAGGCCGGCTTCCGCTACAAGAAGGCGGGCGTCATGCTGGTGGAGCTGGTGCCGCGGACGGTACGGCAGGGAGAATTGTTCGGGCTGGAATCGGCGCCGGACGACGACCGGCGGAATCGACTACTCGCCGCGCTGGACAGCATCAACGCGCGGATGGGGAAGGGCTCATTGCTCTTCGCGGCCGAGGGCGGCAGACCATCCTGGGCAATGCGCAGGGAGAGGCTGACACCCGGGTATACGAGCGAGTGGGAGGGGCTGGTTGTGGGCAAGGCGTAACGCGGCGGGGCTGCCGTAGTCCCCACCGCAAGGGTCAGTCCCGACTCGGCGTCGACGCCGGTGTGTGCCGCCTGTGCGGTCTCGCTGCGCTCGATCTCCGAAGTCGTCAGTCCGTCACAGTGGTGCAACCGCCGGACTTGCCCAGGGCCGGCACATTCCCGGATACCGCTTGCACGTTGCCGATATAGCCAGTCGGCGCCGCCGCTGGGATAAAATACGCCTCTTTTCAGCGCATTCCGGAGTTCGCAACATGTCCATGGCCGACCGCGACGGTGTCATCTGGTACGACGGCAAAATGGTTCCCTGGCGGGAAGCCACTACCCACGTCCTCACCCATACCCTGCACTAC
>Ga0209835_1000236_pt1 | contig 38024 bp, 33 predicted proteins | sample LakKivwa52mmetaG_FD_184138 | JGI IMG/M metagenome (GOLD analysis project Ga0209835, IMG submission 184138) | Anoxic lake water microbial communities from Lake Kivu, Rwanda to study Microbial Dark Matter (Phase II) - Lake Kivu water 52m metaG... | ecosystem: Environmental > Aquatic > Freshwater >... | reverse complement strand
ATTCAAATGCCCTTTTCATCTCAATATCCATTATGTATTCGTTTTATCCTTTTTGCAAAGATAATGTATTTTAAGAATCGGAATTATTTATTTCAAATCCCCTTACCTCAATGGTTTTTCGATGAATCTCTTTTGCCTGTTCTATGTTGATATAAAACAACTTCATTCTCTTTCTTTCAGGCGTTTAAATACATCCCTGGCTTCTTCAAGTCTCTCTGCCAATTCTTTGCTCTTTTCGCCCAGGAAACGCTCAAAATCCTCTGCCGGCACTGCTCCAATATATTCTTCTAACCGTTGATGTAATACCTCCCTGAATGCTAAATCGCGGCTTGCCATTTTTCTTCTTGCTTTCTCAATCAAAGGAACCCACAAAGCAAGGCCTTCAAAGGCTAAAAATAAATTATCGAGTTCAGTGCTTGTAAGTTTTCGGCCAAGTTTATTATATCGTTCCTCTATTAGTTTTGCCAATCCAAATTCATAACTCGAAATAAGGTCTAATACTTCACTATACATGGTTTCACGAACATTGTCGTTTTTGCTGAGTTTTAAGATTTGACGATATTCGGTAGCATGTTCTTTGAAAATTGATTGATAAATTTTGTTTGTGTAAATAGCGTATTTAGCATTACCCATTGCAACATAATTGCGCATGGCATCGGTAAACTCTTTTCTGTAACTTTCTTCTTTAAAATAACTAAGTATAAAGTCTTCGTCTCTTTGGTTTATGTATTTTGTGTTGCCGCCAGTTCTCTTGTTAATCGTATCAATTACAATATCAAGCATAATGCCTCTGAGTGTTCTGGCCTTTACACTCTCTGTTAGCAGCATGCCAAGGTTCAAAAAGGCTCTGAAATTGAACACGCCCAGGTTTCTTGTTTTGTGAGCGACATGAATGTCGCTCACACCGGCCTTTTGGCAAGCTAATATAAACTCTTTCAAACGCTTACCTCTTAAAACCTCGTAACCGTTCACCTTTAATTCGTTCTCGTAAATCTCAAGGTATCTTTCAATTGTTCGTTCATCCACCTCAAAAAAGGCAGCAATTTGGGTTTTTAAAAACCTAAACTGGCTATCAAATACAATACCGTCAACACCTACGGCTTTTTGGATCTCCTCAATAGCATAGGCATTGTTTAATATGTTTTGGCGCGCTGTGGACGAGTTAGTTAAATCTTTCATTTGCTTGATTTGTTAAAATCCTGGCAATCTCTTTGTGAGAGCCTTCGCATTAACCATACATAAGATTTCTTTGCTGTTGTGTTGTCCATTCTTTGCAAAAAGTCCATTTGCGGCCTTCGCTTATTCCGATTTCAAACGATTTGCGCATGGCCGCCGAAAAGGTACCTCCTGCACCACAAAAACCTGCGCTTCAGTTACGCCCTGCTCCAGGATCAGCTTTTTACATAGCTCCACAGTGCGCTCGCCGGCCGAGCGAATGATGAGGGTGGCGGTTGTTAATGCGGCAGGGGGGAGGGTGTTATTCATTTTTTGTTCATTGTTTACCCCGTGAAATGTGAGGCATGAACTATTTCACTGGGATTTGTTGTTTGGTGTTCGTTGTTTGGTATTACTTTGTCCTGAATTTGAATTTTGATAATTCTGCATGATATTTTGCAAAGAATTCAAAATTAACAGATTATGAATTCATTTCGTTGAATAACAACCTCCTGTCTTCTTGCTTCCTCTTCGCTCAATGAATTTTTGTTGGGTCAATTCTCTTATTTGTCGCTCAATGGTTTTAACCGGTCTGTTGTCTAACATCACTGAAAGATCTTTGGCCTCAATGCCCGGATTTTTGATAATGGCTTTTAGTAGCGTGATTAATCCCTCATTTAATCCCTCATTTAATCCCTCATTTATCCGCTCCTCAGGTTTGCCGGCGAGATCGTAATTGCTGTAAATAACTTCGCTTAATGGTACTTCAGCGACAATGACATCATGTTAAATTTCTGAATATACGGGTGTTGACTAATGGCCGAATTATAAAACTGCTTAAAAGAAGCGATTTTGTTGACGCATGAATGAGTTTAAACTACCAGCATCTATGATTTCCAATAACCACCTGTTTTGGCTGGTCCTTTGAAATAAACAGCCCCATTATCCTTTAATACCTTCAGCCAACGCTCTATAGTTTTTACAGGTACATTTAGTCGTTCCTCAAAAAATGGGGTTCGTCTTCCCGGATTGTTGGCAATAAGGTTCAGAAGCTCATTTACTCCCTCATTTACTCCCTCATTTACTCCCTCATTTACTCCCTCATTTATCCGCTCCTCAGGTTTGCTGGCATGCTCATCAGCGCTGTAAATAGCATCGCTTAAAGGTACTTTGGCGATAAAGACATCGTTTTCTTCAAAAACAATCTGATCGCTCCCCGAATAAGCCTTTGAGTATTTAAACACATTCTTAACGCCGGCGCCGAGTTCTTCTGACCGGCCCATCTTTTTGTTTATTTGATTAATAATTGATTTAAAAAATGGTAAGAATGTTAGACTATGTTTTTATTTTGCAGCATAATAACCTCCGGTTTTTTTTGAACCGATATAATGTATCTTGCCCAATTCTCTCAGTTTTCTTAAATAGTGATCAACAGTTTTTTTAGGTCTTCCAATACCTTGAGCAATCGTTTTTGCTTTTATTCCGCCATTTTTCAGGATCAGATGAAATACTCTTTTTATTTCCTCATTTATTTCCTCATTTATTTCCCCAGTTATTTCCTCACCAGTCCGCTCATTTGTCCGCTCCTCTGGTTTGCCGGCATGCTCATCAGTGCTGTAAATAGCATCGCTCAACGGTACTTTGGCGATAAAGACATCGTTTTCTTCAAAAACAATCTGATCGCTCCCCGAATATGCTTTTGAGTATTTAAACACATTCTTAACGCCTGTGCCTAATTCTTCTGAACGGCCCATCTGAGTAAAAACAATGGCGATGTTTGGATTTTTTGGAAAAGGCTCGAACTTGCCCGGCATTAACTGGCCGACAAAAACAGGTTTGTTTGCGTTTTTGGTTTCCACCCTGTCCTTGTAGATCACAAACATGGAAGGATAAGCATTGCTATATTCACGGTGGATTAGCATATTGGCAATAATCTCACGAAAGATCTTTTCCCGCAGCGATATGCGCTGGTCGCCAGCAAGGTAGAATTTGTCGGGTAAATGCTTGGCAACAAAGCTGATCAGCTTGTCATAAGCTTCTATGAGATTGCATCTGATATTTTCGCGGTCGTCGTATCTGTCGAGATCGTGGCGGCGCAAAACCGCATCCACTTTGTAGTGGGGTATGGCGCTCTGTATAATCTCATCTCTGCCAAAGAGCAGCAGCGCCGACATGGTGAATCCTTCCTGGCCTGTACCCAAATCGGTGCGATATAAACCGGCAGTAACAAAGAAATCTTTGTCGTTCAGATCGTTCCAGGGGTGGTCGGGGCGGTTGTTTTTTATCATTCTTCTGGCCCGCTCTACGATTCCTTTGGCAAAATGTTCTTCGGTTAAATACGGATAAATACGGTTTTCGGTGTAGAGAATTGATTTTCTGTTGTAAAGTTGCTTTATCTGTTCATTGGTTTTTAACTCAAAGTCTCCATCCTCACTCCGGTCGAAAATTTTTCCATTGGTTTTGTGAACCTGTGACGAAATGGGAACAAAAATATGGATTATGGTTTTGCCGCGAAATTCAATTGTGGTGGCTGTCAGTAAAAAAGCTGGGAAAAGCTTTTGTGGGTTGTTGCTGAGATTTGCGATGTTTTTACACATGGTTCTGGCACATTCCGGATCAACACCTTCAATGGTTTTATCGTCGCTTATTCCAAGCAGGATTGTTCCTCCGCTGCGGTTCAAAAATGCGCAAACCGTTTCAAACAAGCTGGACGGTAATTCGTTTTTCGCCCGTTTGAACTCAATGGTAAGGCCTTCGCCTTGAGTAAGGATTTTCTGAATATTAAGCATTGAATGGGATTGCATTAAGTTTTTCACCGAACTTTTCTCTGACTTCTACTTCTGCTCTGGTTGATGGTTTTTGTTTTATATACTTGATTTCCACAAATAACCCATCTCCTAATTCCCTGTATTCAAACTCCATAGTAGGGTATTTTTTGATTTCCCTGCGTATTCTGATATAACCGCTTTCGTATTTTTCATTGTCCTTGGTCAGGTAAAATGCTTCGGCTATCAGCTTGTTTCTTTTGGTTTGATTTTATCAGCCTTCTATTCAACCTTCCCCGCACTTTCCCTATACCATATCTATGATGACTCCGGTACAGGTTCGAAGTTGGTTCGAAGTTCGTTCGTTGTTTGGTCGTTTTGGCAGCGCTTTGGTAATGTCCTAGTTCCTGTATGGATACTGTCGGGAAAGCATAATTCTCTCCGTTGGAATGGTTTTGATGTATCACAGGATGGATGAAAATTTTCGGGTTTTGGCCTGCATTTTTTACTAAAAAACTCCCTTTAGGCACAGCACCGCCCCGTCAGTCACATGGGGCGAACTAACTACGTTTGTTTACTGGTGCGGCTTTCAGAAGATCGGGCTAACAGCTTTGTGGTTTCACATTTAAACTGCCGGCACATCAGCCCAGCGCGGGTTGTTTTGGATCGGAATTTAAAAGTATTTGTTCTTCATCCAGTCGTATCAGTAATTGTTATTACCAGCAAAAATAGATAATAAAACCAGATTTAGCAGGAAAATTTGAGGTTAATGAGCTATGTTAATGGTTATCAGGATCTTTCATTCCAGAAAAAATTAATCCAACCGCAAAGATTTGCATCTTGTTTTCGATAAAGCCGTGCAATATAATTATCCACTGGCGTGAGGGCTAAGCAGCCTTAAAGCATGGGAAAATAAAAAAGGGTAACTCATTTGTAGATAGGTTACCCTTAATTTCATACCAACCGAAGTGCAGCCCCGGTGGTCAAAAGGCTTTCAGATTCTAATAGCTGTATGCCTCCTCCCAATTTTGGAAGAGGTTGTAACACAGGGAGAAGTAGAAGATGTTGGATTTAAAATCGTAAGGCCTGGTATCAATTCCATCAACCTTTGCCACATAGTCGCGGTTGTGGAAGTTGCTGAAATAGTATTTGAATTTAACGGTGGCGCCGTAGGGCAGTTGAACACCTGCCAATACCGAATGCTGAAAGAGTTCCACTTTGTCCGAAAACCAGATCAGGTCTTTTCTTTCTTTACTTTCATTCACAAACTGTTTCTCTTTATAGGTAATCGGGAGTTCGATCTCGTAACCTCCAAAAAAGAGCAAATCACCCATTTTCCCAATTTTAAAACCAACCGGAACGCCCAGGTTGTAGGTGCGGTACTTAAACTTTGTGTTATTGGGATCGTAAGGATTTTCGTAGATAAAACCCACATTGCGCACTGCAACCCCGGTGAAAAGCCCAAACCGACTTATTCAAATCGTAGTTGTACATGGATTGAAGGTTAAAAGCCGGAGACCAACGCATGATATTGCCCTCTTCATTTCCTGCATTATCTAACTGTGCAAACGAAAAGATCATCTCGGAGGCAAATGACCAATAGCCGGATCTTGGCGATTGACTTTCCTGGGCCTGAAGACCTATCGCCAGGAATAAAACTGCAATTAACAGGACTTTTTTCATACTTACTTTTCTTTTAATAGGTTAAAAAAATGGTTTAAACTGTTGATTTATAATTACTTATCAGTTAATTGGAAAAATCTTTCAAGGCGCAAATGTAATTTTTTCCGATGTATGACCACTGAATACAAAGTTGTGATTTCGGGAATGTATGTATACCCGTATTGGATTATTATGATTAAAAACTGTATTTCAACACTTTACAACGTTTGAACTGGTTCCTTTGCAAGGCAACCAAAGCTCCGGATAATTATTTTATGGGGTGCAAAATCAATTTCCGGGAATTTTGAAAACCTGGTTTAGCATGTTAATATTCTGCATGTTAGCTTAAATAAAGCCGCTAAATCCAATGCAGTGGCAGGTAAATTCATCAGTGGTTGATGTTTCTGACTTTTATTAAGGCCTACAATTATTAACTTTGCCAAAAATGCTTAAAAATGACACAGCCATTAAATATCCTGGTAGTGGACGACGAAAAGCGCATCACCTCGCAACTTGCCCATCACCTCTCCCGAAAAGGATTTAACGTACTGGAAGCCAACGATTCAGCTACTGCGTTCAATATTATGAATTACCAGTCAATAGAAATCGCCCTTCTCGATTTTATGATTCCCGGCGACATGAACGGCATACAGATTCTGAAAAAGATCAAGCAGGAATACCCGGCAACCGAGGTGATTATGGTGAGCGGGCAGGAGGACATTGATGTTGTGATTGAGTCGCAGCGCCAGGGAGCCATTGATTTTGTGCGCAAACCCTTCAGCATTTCCGAAATCATGTTTGCCATCGAGCGCACCGGGAAATACGTTCAACTTGCCCGAAAGCTGAATTCGGTCGAAAATCAGCGATCCCTGATCTCGAGGGAACTGGAGTCGGTGATCGAGCGGGAATTTATCGGGCAAAGCAGCATCATCCGACGGGTGACCGACATGGCCATGCGTGTTGCCGCCGACCCGGATGCCAGCGTGCTGATTACCGGTGAAAACGGCACCGGAAAAGAGATCCTTGCCCGTATCATCCATTATGCCAGCGACCGCAAAAAGAAGCCTTTTGTACCGGTTAACAGCACGGCAATACCTGATACGCTGATTGAAAGCGAGTTTTTCGGTCATAAAAAAGGAGCCTTTACCGATGCCAAAGAGGATAAAAAAGGGTTTTTCGAACTGGCCAACGGAGGCACACTTTTTCTGGACGAAATTGCGGACATGCCTTTCTCGCTCCAGGCAAAACTGCTGCGCGCCATGGAGGAACGTAAAATTACGCCCGTCGGAGGAGGCAAAGAGGTGAATGTGGATATCCGAATCATTTCGGCCACCAATAAAGATATCGAAAAACTGATCGGCGAAGAGAAATTCCGTCTTGACCTGTTTCACCGCATCAATACATTTACCCTGCATATCCCGCCATTGCGCGATCGCAAGGAAGACATCGAGCCATTACTCAATCACTTTGTGAACCAGCTTTGCAACAAGAAAAAACGCAATATCCCTGTGATAGATAAAGGGGTAATCCTGCATCTGAAATCCTACTATTTCCCCGGAAATGTGCGCGAGTTGCGCAACCTGGTCGAGCGGGCGCTGATACTTTCTGACGGCAAGCGCCTCACTGTTGATGATTTTGTGATCAAAAACGACAAAAATCAAAAGTCAGAGCCGGAAGCCTTCAACCTCGATGAAATCGAAAAGTCCGTCATCGAATCGGCGCTGCGCCAAACCGGCGGCAACCAGATCAAAGCTGCTGACCTGCTTGGCATTTCACGCGATGCCCTTAAGCACAGGCTCCAAAAACACAGCATCAGTATTCTTAAGGTGGTGGAGTAATCAAAGAACGCCGTATCAATAAATTCAGGATCAAGTGGAGTCATTATGTGGCTGCTGTACCAGGTTTAGTTTTGATTAACAATCGGAACTACATTGTTGCGTTACTTTTGCCACAAAATAATGTTTGATGAAAATTTTCAAATTTGGCGGAGCATCGGTCAACAGCGCTCCGGCAGTGCGTAATGTAGCCGGCATCATTGCAAGTTACCCGGATGAAGAGCTGGTTATGGTGTTTTCAGCGATGGGTAAAACCACCAACGCTCTTGAAAAGGTGGTCAATGCCGCTTTTTATCAGCTGCCGGATTTAAGCAGAAAAATTGACGAAGTACGGCATTTTCATTTAGAAATTATCAGCGAACTTTTTGGTTCTGAGCCCGGTATAATCCTAAATATCGTAGAAGAAATTTTTGAAGAAATTTCAAAAGCTTCGGTTCCTTCAAATTTTGGCTTTGATGAATTTTACGACCGGATAGTGTCGCTGGGAGAGGTCTTATCTACAACCATTGTAAGTCATTATCTCGAAAAGGCTGGAATATCAACATTGGTAATCCCAGCACGGGAACTGATCATCACCAATAACCGTTTCAGGGATGCTTCGGTGGATTGGGAAAAAACAGAAACGCTGGTCAGGAATAGAATTGCTGATGATTCACGGCCTGGAAAAATAAAATTCCTCATTACACAGGGCTTTATTGGTTCAACCACCGATGGAAGGCCAACAACATTGGGCAGAGAGGGTTCGGATTTTACGGCATCTATCCTTGCCTACTGCCTGAATGCAGAGGAAGTAGATGTGTGGAAAGATGTTGAGGGACTGCTTAATGCTGATCCTGAGCACTTCGCCGACACCATCAAAATTGACCAAATCTCCTATCATGAAGTGATTGAGCTGGCATTTTTCGGAGCAAAAATTCTTCATCCCAAAACGATTAAACCCCTGCAAAACAAATCTATTCCACTCAGGATCAAATCGTTTTTCAATCCGGATGCCCCTGGAACGTTGATTAACAACCAGTCCACCGGCAGTTCAACTGTGCCTTTCCTGATTAAAAAATCTGACCAGGCGTTGATTTCTTTTTTCTCCAGAGATTTCTCCTTCATTGCCGAAGACAAACTCTCCCGGCTGTTTGGGGTCTTCAACAAAAACAATATAAAAATCAACCTGATGCAAAACTCCGCCATCAGTTTCACCATCATCACCAATGATCCGGCAGATAAAATGGAATTGCTTTTAAGGGAATTGAGGGATGAATTTGATGTCCTTTACAACCGCGGGCTGGAACTGCTTACTATCAGAAACTTCACTGAACCCATACTGGATCAGCATCTTGAGGGGAAAAACATCCTGCTTGAGCAACGCAGCCGGAAAACCATTCAGGTTGCTTATCTTGAACCCAAATAGCCGTAATTATGTTCTGGGTGAATTGTTTTACTTTTGCCAAACCAATTACTTAAACTTATGAACTCAAAATACTTCCTCTGGATTTTCATTTTTGCCCTTGCATTTTTACCCACTGTAACCGAAGCCAGTCAATCTGAAACCAGTGGCGACAATGAAGCTGTTTTTGTGATCCATTATTGGTTTTTCGGTAATTCGATTCCCAACGCGACATCCCTGCAAAATATCCCTGCAACTTATGGTCGTTTTCCTGGCGCTATTCTTAAATTTCAATCTGCATTATCGGGTTATCCTTTTAACCCATTTCACCCAAACTGGCGTAAAGCCTCTATGGAAAGGATTACTGCCCCCACTCCACTGAACTATATTCCTGACGTGAATTTTGATATTCCCTATGCCTCATCAAACATGACAGGCATACAGATAAAGCAGCCATTTGCCGGAAACGGTGGCGAAAACACTTTGATTTTCGAGGTGCCATCAATAGGCTATAAAGAGTTGATTTTCCGGTTTGCCGCCAGAAATGGTGGCGCTGCAGATGCAATCAGAGTTGATTACTCGATAGCAGCCGGCGCCCCCCAATGGATTACACATGGATTGGCAACCAGCGTGATTCCATTAAAGGATAGTTATTCGCTCCATGAAGTAAATTTCACGGAAGAAGCAGCTCAGTCTCCCCCCCCACCCCCCGGCCACGGAACCGGTGATAACAATATTCCTTATTCAACTGTGATGATGGTGAACAATAACCCTAATCTGAAAATCAGAATCCGGTTCCTGGGGAGCAATATGACAATTAATGAAAATAAAAATGTTGTCTTTAATAATTTCAGCCTTGAGGGACAAATTGCTGCCGATGAATACCAGGTCATCACAGTTCCGATGGGCTGGAGCGGTATTTCTTCCTTTATTGTTCCTGTGGAAAGCCAGCTGGAGAAGATTTTTAGTCCTGTAATCCACAAACTAATTTTACTGCAGAATTTTGACGGATACTGGTGGCCGGCTATTGGCGTGAACAACCTTGTAAACTGGAACGAAAAAAAGGGTTACACCATCAAAACCCAGAGCCTGATGCAGTTAGCGCTGATAGGAAGCAAGCAGGAAAATCTTACCCTGAATCTGCCGCAGGGCTGGAGCTACATGAGTGTGCTTACTCCTTGCAGTCAGCCGGTCAGCGAGCTTTTCAGCCCGGTAATAAACCAGCTTGTTGTGGTTAAGGAGGTTGCCGGAAACCGGGTTTACTGGCCATCCATGGGCATCAACAGTCTTGGGGTGGTGGAAACAGGGAAATCCTACCTGGTGATGATGCAAAGCGCCGGCAGCATTCAATTTCAACCTTGCGAAAGCATTTCATCTCCAGTGATAACAAACTTTGAAAAGCCTGACCTTAGCAGATTGCCCACCATAAACCGCACCCCAAACACCCATTTAATTGCTGTATCCTCCTTTACTTCAACAGAAATTAAGGAAGGAAATCTTCTTACTGCTCAAGGGGTTGAAGGGAAAATCTATGGAGCAGCAGTTTGGCAAAACGGCAATTTTGCTATTACACTGTATGGCGATGATCCTGCAACACCGCAAAAAGATGGTTTTGCGGAAGGCGAGCCCATTATTTTTAAGATAAAATCTTCATTTCCGGAAAGTGAATACCTGCTTCAGACTGATTTTCATCCGTCATTTCCACAAACTGAAGCCAGATTTGTTACTCATGGGATATCGGCTATTTCAGCTTTATCCATTGCCGGCGATTCCGGAATCACAGATGGTGCAGGTCAAATTCTGATTTTTCCTAACCCGGCATCGGAGGAGATAATACTCAGCCTTACCGATTTCAAAATTATCCCCGAAAAAGTCATCATTTCCAGTGCTGACGGGATTTTGGTAAAAGAGGTCAGGTTGAATGGTCCGTATCAGTTGATCCAGGTAAATGACCTCCGGCCAGGGGTTTATCTTCTGCAATTGCCGGGGATTAAGGGTGTAAAACGATTTGTAAAAATTTAAACTATCATTCATGCTCATTACAATTTTACTGCTCACTGCAGGGCTAGTACTTCTGATAAAAGGTGCTGACTGGTTGATAACCGGAGCTTCGGCGCTTGCAAAAAAATACCATGTTTCCGACCTTGTAATCGGTTTGACAATAGTCGCTTTTGGAACATCGGCGCCTGAACTGGTGGTCAATACTTTTGCCGCATTCGAGGGGCATTCGGACATCGTGTTTGGAAATGTCATCGGCAGCAACCTGTTTAACCTGTTTGTAATTCTGGGGATCTCGGGTATCATAATGCCGCTGGCCGTTCACGTCAGCACAGTCTGGAAGGAAATCCCGTTTTCGCTGCTGGCTGTATTGGTGCTTTACCTGCTGGTCAACGATCATTTTTTCACTGACTCTGCTGACGTGTTATCAAGATTTGACGGCATCTTGCTGCTGATCTTGTTTGGGATTTTTCTTTTCTACATTTACTACCAGATCAAAAACAATCCTCAGGTTCCCGAAGAAGCACATAAGAATTATTCAGGGCTCAAACTGACTAAATTAATTATTATAGGCCTGGGAGCGTTGGTGGCAGGTGGTAAACTGGTGGTTAACAGTACAGTGGAGATTGCCACGGTGCTTGGAGTGAGCGAGAAAATCATCGCGCTTACCATAGTAGCTGCCGGCACTTCGCTGCCCGAACTGGCTACCTCCATTGTGGCAGCCGTGAAAAGAAAAAGCGACATCGCTGTGGGAAACATCATCGGTTCGAATGTCTTCAACATTTTTCTGATTCTGTCGGTGAGTTCAATAATCCGACCCGTATCTTACAACATATCGTTTAACACCGACCTGTATCTGCTTACCGGAGGAACTTTGCTGCTGGTTTTTGCCATGTTCACCGGGAAACGTCATAAACTCGACCGCTGGGAGGCAATTCTGCTGCTGCTGGCATATGTGATCTATACCTTTTTCCTGCTATCCAAGGAGGCATAGCTCTGCTCCCATCTGCTGACTAACTACTTTTACAAACTGTTCCAGACACAATGTCATTTATGAAAGAAAAATTAGCCGCTTTCGAACGCCTGCTCAAAATTATGGACGACCTGCGCGCTGGATGCCCCTGGGATCAGAAGCAAACCCTCGAAAGCCTGCGATACCTTACCATCGAAGAGACCTACGAATTGTCGGATGCCATCCTCGAAAAAGACATGACCGCTATCAAAAAAGAACTCGGCGACCTGATGCTGCACCTTGTTTTTTATGCTAAAATCGGCTCCGAAACAGGCCATTTCGACATAAAGGATGTGCTGGACAGCATCAGCGAAAAACTCATCGAGCGGCATCCGCACATTTACGGCGATGTGAAGGTAGCCAGCGCTGAAGATGTAAAAAACAACTGGGAGAAGATCAAACTCCGGGAAAAGGATCGCAAATCGGTGCTTGATGGCGTACCTGATTCGCTGCCGGCCGTGGTAAAAGCCTACAGGATGCAGGAAAAGGTCAAAGGCGTCGGTTTCGATTGGGAAAATGCCGGCCAGGTGTGGGAGAAAGTAAAAGAGGAGATGGATGAATTGCAGGCAGAGGTCAAAAGCGGGGACTCCGTGCAGATGGAGAAAGAGTTTGGCGACCTGCTGTTTTCGTTAATCAACTATTCGAGGTTCATCGGGGTAAATCCGGAGGACGCACTCGAACGAACCAATAAAAAGTTCATAAAACGTTTCAAATACATCGAAGAGCAAACCAGATTGCAGGGTAAAAATCTGAAAGAGATGACATTAGAGGAGATGGATGCTTTTTGGGACGAAGCCAAAAAATGCGAGTAGAAAATTCATTTTCCCGATGTAGTGGCTTATTTTGTTCAAACCCAAAACCACTATTTTAGCCCTACATGGTAGCGGCTCGTCAGCATAATTCCAATTCCATATCACTACACGATATTTTTATCTTATTGATTTTGCGTGTATTATAATTATGGATAACCCTACACGCAGAGGCGCCCTGTTTTTGGACAGAATCAGATGAATGCCGCTGAACAAAAATTCTATTTTACTTTTGCCCTGCAAAAAATCCAACCGTAATGCTCACTTTCAAACATGCTACCAAATCCATCGAACTCATCGAGCGGTTCCTTGCACAGGTTGACCAGGGCGTTCTGGTTTTTCAGGAAGGAGTTAAAAATTACCTGAGCGAAAGCCACGAGAGTTTTTCGGATAACCTGCGTACCCTTTCAACGCTCGAAACCGAAGCTGATATTATAAAGCGCAAGATCGAGAATCTGCTTTACACCAGGTCATTAATGCCACAGCTCAGAGGTGATATCATGCGGTTACTCGAAGATATTGACAACATTATTGATCTGGCAAAAACCAACCTCTACCAGTTTGATGTGGAGGTTCCCTATATCCCGGCCGAACTGCATCCTGATTTTATCAAGCTGACCGAGGTAAGTGTGGCAGCAGTGGAAACAGTAATTCCGGCGGCCAGGGCTTATTTTCGTGATCCTGACGCCATTAAAGAGACCATCCACCGGGTTTATTTTTACGAAAAAGAGGTGGATAAAATAGCCCAGAGTCTTAAAAGAAAAGTTTTCCAGGAGATGACCAATCTTAAGCTGAGCGAAAAATTTCACCTGAGGTATTTCACTCTGCACATCGAAATTTTATCGGATGCAGCCGAAAAAGTAGCCGACCTGCTCTCGATCATGGCCATCAAAAGAACGTTGTAATGCATTCAGAATCAACAGATATGCAAATCCGGAGAAACTCCGTGTCCGGTACAGCCACACCAAATTCATGGTTTGAGAAGTCAATCCTGCCGATTTGCAATTCGGGTTTAAATAATTTCTGGTCTTGTTCGGATTTTTAATTTAAAATGCTAATATTGAGTAAATTAATACACTAAGCCTTGTTACTCTTCCTGGTTTTCATTTCAAGTGGTTTGTTCCTGGGCTGGTCGTTAGGAGGCAATGACGCTGCCAACATTTTTGGGTCAGCTGTTGGTTCCAAGATGCTCAGTTTCAGGAAGGCAGCTATCATAGCCTCAATTTTTGTGATCCTTGGCGCTGTTTTTCAGGGGCGCGGGGGGGCAGATACGCTGAATGCACTTGGCACTGTTGATGCCCTTGCAGGAGGATTCACGGTCTCGTTGACTGCGGCTTTTGTAGTCTTTTTGATGACGAAACGAAGCCTGCCGGTTTCAACAAGCCAGGCCGTGGTTGGCGCTATTATCGGCTGGACATTTTTTACCGGTCACGACCCCGACACCAGGGTTTTGGGCAAAATTGTAACCACATGGGTTAGCGGCCCAATTCTCGGGATGGCTTTCTCGGCAGGTTTGTATCTTCTTGTGCGGCTGATACTTCGCCGGGCAAAAATTCACATCATCAAGCTCGATCATATTATCCGGGTGAGTCTGATCCTCGCCGGCGCGTTCGGGGCATACAGCCTGGGCGCCAACAACATAGCCAATGTTATGGGAGTGTTTGTAAGCGCTGCACCGGATATTTCACTCGATTTTGGTCTTTTTATCCTCGATGGTGTTCAACTTCTCTTTCTGGCCGGCGGAATTGCAATTGCAATCGGTGTTTTTACTTACAGCGAGAAGGTGATGAACACGGTTGGAAACGGGCTTTTGTCTCTCTCACCCGAAGCCTCAATTGTTGTAGTTCTCTCGCATGGCCTGGTGCTGTTCTTGTTTTCATCCACCTCATTTTCAAATGGGTTGCAGGCAATCGGTCTGCCAGCCATACCGCTCGTTCCGGTTTCGAGCACACAGGTAATCATAGGTTCGGTGCTTGGTATTGGAATAATAAAAGGCGCAAGGGAAATCAAACTAAAGACGTTGTTCGGCATTGGCCTGGGCTGGATAGCTACTCCGGTAATTTCGGGGATAATCACCTTCTTCCTCTTGTTTTTTGTAAAAAATGTCTTTGGATTGCAGGTAACAAGCAGCCAGCCTGCTGCCGATATCCCCGATACAGTTAATGAACTGGCTCCCGAAGCAATAAGGCAGATCAATATGATACTGCCGGGCATTCTGATACTCGCCGGAGTTGTCATTTTTGTTTTGATCTGGCTGGTTTTCAGGCAACAACAGCTTCGTCTCAGAGCCGAAAACGATCTGCTTATCCAGCAAAATCAGCTCTTTTCGTCTCAGAAAGCAATCAACGAGTTTGAGATTAACGCTATTCAACGCGAGAAAAACCTGTTAAGCGCCAAGCTCGAACTGAAGAAGAAAGAATTTACCGACGCTGCCCTTAATCTGACCGATCAGCGGACATTTTTTGAAAAACTTCTGGCAGATGTTGAAGATGCCAGGCAATCAGAAACCCTGTCTGAGGCACAGCAAAAGCTACAGGAACTTGCACTGCTCCTCAGGCAGCGAATGACTTTCAACAGCGAAAAAGGAGAATTGTACAGCCAGGTGGAAGAGGTTCACCAGGATTTCCTTTTAAGGTTAGGAACCAAATTCCCCAGGCTCTCGGAGAACGAGAAGCGACTTGCTCTGTTTTCAAGGATGAACCTTTCCACCAAAGAGATTGCCACCCTGATGAACATTTCGGCAAAAAGCGTTGAGGTGGCACGTTACCGGTTAAAGAAATCATTTGGCCTGACAAAGGCTGATAATTTAATTCACTTTATACATAACATTTAATTATTTACTATGAAAAATTTAAAATTGATGCTCGCCCTGATCATGAGCCTTGGACTGGCAGTGGCCTATGGGCAAACAAGAATGGTAACCGGCAAGGTTACCTCGTCGAAAGACGGAAGCGCAATTGCGGATGCAGAGGTGAGACTTAAGGGTGGGTTAGCCCTTGTTAAAACAGACGAAAGCGGCAGGTTCTCCCTGGAAGTCCCGGCCAGTTCATCCGATGTACTGGTCTTCACACATTCCGATCACGACGAAGTGGAGATGTTTCTTAACAACAGAAGCGAACTGAATGTAACTATGACCGAAAACGTTCGCTACAATCAATACGGAGTCCGGGTAAACCGAAATCCGCTTTATGTTGAGGAGCGCAATGGAATCCTGGTACACGAGAGCAAAAACAACGACTACAAGTTTTGGTTTGATGCCCGTGTGCAGGTGGATGGTGCGATGTTTTTCGGGGGTAATAACGATGGTAAGCCCTATAACGCAACTGGAAACGGCACATCTATCCGCAGGGCACGTTTTGCAGCCAAAGTTGAATTTCAGAAAAACTGGTATGCCGAGATTGATATGGACATTGCCAACTCACAGCTCGAGCTGAAAGATGCTTACCTGGCTTACACTTTCGACAACGGCCCTGAACTGAAAGCAGGTAACTTTAAAGAATCGTTTTCGATGGAAGCAACCACTACTTCACGCTACTTAAGCTTCATAGAGAGACCTATGGCTGTAAACGCATTTGCTCCATCAAGGCATGTCGGAGTTGCAGCCAACTACAACAAAGACTGGTTTTTGGCTATTGGAGGAGTATATTTTCAGGCTGTGGATGATATCGAAGAGCGTCAGTTTTCGCTCGACAACAATAAAGATTACGGAACCGACGAAGGAGTTTCTTTCACAGGTAAACTGGTAGCAATGCCTTTTTATGATGACATGGATAAAGGATTGCATTTTGGCGTTGCCGGATCATACAGAACTCCGAAATCAGATGCCGAAGTACCGGGAACTGTTCGCTACAGCACAAGGTCGCTTACCTCTATTAACCGGAAAAAATACATTGACACCGACCTGATGGGCAATGTTGATCATGAAGTTTTGGGCGGTCTGGAACTGGCTGGTTATCATAAAAACCTGCGGTTACAAGGCGAATACCTGATGGCCAGCGTTTATAAAAACAATGATGAGCCCACTGAAAACTTCAATGGATTTTATGTCTTCGGAACCTATCTCCTTTTTGGTGGAAGTTACAATTACAATACCAGCGAAGGTGAGTTTACACAGGTTAAAAGAGGGAAAAAATGGGGAGACCTTGAATTAGCCCTCCGTTATGATTACCTGGATATGAACAGCGATTTTAACCAGGTAATGGGTGGCGCCGGCGAAGGATTCACGCTGGGACTTAACTACTATGCCAACAACAGCGTAAAAATCATGGTCAACTATGCTTACCTCAACCACGACCGTTATGCCAGCGGCAAAAACAAACTTTACGTTGGCCACGACATCAACGGAAACCTGACATCAAATCCCAAGCTGGTAGCTGATTCGGAAGGTAAAGCCGGTGAAGACTACAACATGTTGAGCATCAGACTCGAAGTTAATTTTTAATCAAAGAACATAAAAACAATAATAAGATATGAAAAGCAGAAAATTATTTGCATTGGTAATGATCTTAAGCCTGGTCATTACAGCGTGTGTTAAAGATGAAGTGTACCAGGGCCCCCCGGTTGTTAATCCTCCAACACTTACACCCCAGGCTCCGATAGAAGACCAGGAAGTTGTGGTTACTGTCAAGGTAACCGATCTCAATGGTGTAAAAGCAGTATCCCTTTTTTACCGCGCCAGCACTTCTGGCGATTTCACAAGTGTGGCAATGACGGCAAATGGCGACACCTACACAGGAACCATCCCCGGGCAGGCTACAGACGTCACAGTTAATTATTACCTGATGGCTGAAAATGAGTCGGGACAAAAAGCCTATTACCCGGCCGGAGCGCCTGCATCAACCGGTGCTTACACCGTAGGAGCGCCTCTGATTGTGATGAATGAGATCTACTCACGCGGCCTCCCCGAAGACCCCGATTGGGTTGAAATTTACAACGATTCTGATGCAGAAGTTGACCTGTCAGGTTATTTGATCTATGACAACGGTGGTCAGGCGGGAGCAAAACCAAAACTCGCTTTCCCGGAAGGAACAAAAATACCCGGTAAAGGATTTTTTGTAATTGTTACCGATATAGGTGGCGAAACAGGTTTCGGCCTCTCAAGCGCCGGCGAGGAAATCTGGCTCGAAAATGCAAGTGGAAATATTATTGACAATGTCATCTTCACTGCTATGGATGTAACGCAGTCCTATGGAAGAAACCCTGACGGCAGTGCCAACTGGGAATTGCTCAACACCATTACCCGCGGCAGCGCTAATTCTACCTCAGCTCCGGTTCCGGTTGTAGTGATGAACGAAATCAATAGCCAGGGAACAACCGAAAATCCCGACTGGATTGAGCTCTACAATGCTTCAAATTTTGAGGCAAATGTTGGCGGTTACAAGATTTATGACAGTGGCGGACAATCAGGTTCAAAACCCAAAAAGGAAATACCCGCCGGAACTGTAATTGCCGCCAAATCATGGTATTACATTGTGGTTGACGATGGAACCGAAAGTGGTTTCGGATTGTCGAGTGGTGGTGAGCAGGTTTGGTTGGAAAACGCCGCCGGAACTGTTATTGACGATGCAACCTTCCCGGCTCTCGAAGCTGGTCAGTCGTTTGGAAGATACCCCGATGGCGAACCCAACTGGCAGGTACTTTATGTGGTTACTCCGGGTGCTGCCAACGACAACTCTACTCCTCCGCCTCCTGGCGTTGCCCTGATGAACGAGATCTACTCACGCGGAACGGTGGAAAATCCAGACTGGATCGAAGTTTTTAACCCCGGTACCTCAGCATTGGATATAAGCGGTTACAAGATTTACGACAGTGGCGGCCAGGCGGGTACCAAACCCAAAAAAGAATTCCCCGCCGGTACAGTAATTCCAGCCGGTGGATGGGCAGTAATTGTAGTGGATGATGGCGAACTGAGCGGCTTTGGTCTGTCAAGCGGCGGTGAAAAGGTCTGGCTCGAAAATGCTGCCGGCACCATTCTCGACAGTATTCAGTTCCCTGCACTCGAAGAAAATCAATCCTATGGAAGATACCCCGATGGAAACGAAAACTGGCAGGTTCTCAACACGGTAACCCGCGGTGCAGCCAACGACAACTCAACACCTCCACCAGCCGGCATTTCGCTGATGAACGAACTCAATTCACGCGGAACCACCGAAAATCCTGACTGGATCGAAGTGTATAATCCATCTTCTTCACCACTCGACCTGACCGGTTTTAAAATTTACGACAGTGGCGGCCAGGCCGGAACCAAACCCAAAAAAGAGTTCCCGGCCGGTACTATTCTCCCGGCAGGAGGTTGGTATGTGATGGTAGTTGATGACGGCGAACTCAGCGGATTCGGTCTTTCGAGCGGCGGCGAGGAAGTGTGGCTGGAAAATGCTGCCGGTGAAGTGATTGACAACATAGTTTTCCCGGCAATGGACGAAGGTCAAACCTATGGCAGATATCCTGACGGAAACGCCAACTGGCAAATCCTCTATTTTCCGACTCCGGGCGCTGCCAATGATAACTCCTCTCCACCTCCGGCAACCACGTTCCTGATGAATGAAGTGTATTCGAGAGGGACCACCGAAGACCCCGACTGGATTGAAGTTTACAATACCACCGGAAATCCGCTGGATCTTACAGGATATAAAATTTACGACGGCGGCGGAAATACCGGAACAAAGCCTAAAAAAGAGTTCCCCGCCGGTACTATTGTTCCTGCCAATGGATTTTATGTGATCGTTGTTGATGATGCCGATCCATCAGGCTTTGGGTTGTCAAGTGGCGGCGAAGAGATATGGCTTGAAGACCCGAACGGAAATATAATTGATAATTTCGCTTTTCCGGCCATGACTGAAACAACCTATTCCTACGGCCGCAAACCGGACGGATCATCCACCTTCTATATTTTTACCGAAATAACCAAAGGTGGCTCGAACAACAACGCAGGAACCCTTCCCAAAGGAAGAAGATAAATTATAAGGATCAGGGCGGTCCGCTTGGCCCCGCCCTGATCCTCTAATTCTGATTTATCACTTAAACTATTAAACATTAAACCCTTAAACTTTTAAACCATAAACTTTTAAACTATAAATATGTCAAAAGAAAAAATGGAAATCGGCGCAATCTCAAAACCGCGCTTTGAATTCAGATCGTTCGGTCAAAATTTCGACCGGGCACACTTTCGCATGGCGCGTCTTTCGGTGCCGGTGCCTGAAAAAGTGTGGGAGCGTCATTCCGACGAAATCTACATCCTGTCGCGCACCAACGACATCAACAACACCAAAATCCGCGATGGCAAAATGGACATAAAAACCTATGTGCAAACCGTGGATGGTCTCGAACAATGGAACCCGCTGATGAAGGGTGAGTTCCCGATTGCAGCGGATGTTCTGGCTAATGAAGTTTTCCCGGCTTTCCAGGTCGAAATACCAGACCTTGACAAAGAGGTGTACACTTTCGAAGAATTTATCCATCTCATTGATATTCACCCTGATCTGCAGGCCGTTAGGGTACACAAGCAACGCCTCGGCTACATGGTCAACGACACCATCTGCGAATACGGCGCAGTGCTGATTAATGGTGCGCGTGTGGTAACCATCAACTCGGAATCAACCGAAGTGGAAGACATCAGAAAAACCATCAAAGACATCGGGTTAGAGGGTGTGGAAAACATCAACTACCTGCAGGCTATCAAGCGAGTTATTGGCATGATTAACAAGCCTTTGGCAAACGAATAACGATATAAATGTAAAACACACAGGTCAAAGTCATCGGGTGGCTGATAAGCAAAATTCAGCTCACCCGCTGATTTTTCCTTCAAAAAAAAGAATTATGGCACAGGAAATCGAACGCAAATTTCTGGTAAAAGGTGATTTTAAACCTTTTGCTTCAAAAAGCACCCGGGTAACACAAGGCTACCTCTGCTCAGTACCCGAGCGCACAGTAAGAGTACGCATCAAAGGCGACAAGGGGTTCATAACAATTAAAGGTATTGGCAACAAGGAAGGAACCAGCCGTTACGAATGGGAAAAGGAAATACCCTTGGCAGAGGTGGAGGAGTTGCTCAAAATCTGCGAACCGGGAGTGATTGACAAGACCCGCTACCTGGTTTCATCGGGCGAGCACACTTTTGAGGTGGATGAGTTCTATGGCGAAAACCAGGGATTGGTAGTCGCTGAGGTTGAACTGCAATCGGCTGATGAAGCTTTCGTAAAGCCCGAATGGCTGGGCGATGAAGTTACAGGAGACGTGCGCTACTATAACGTAATGCTGATGAAAACCCCCTACACTACCTGGTAAACAATCAGGACATAATACAGTTATTTTAAGAAAAACTCAGGCCGGCAATTAACTCAAATTAATAAAAACCAGCTCCGATGCAAGAAAACGCTTCAATAAAAACCCAGGTGTTTGACCCGTTGGATATGAACAATTACAGGGTGGAAAAGCTGCCCAAACGCATTAAGTCGCCGGTGGAAAAGTGGCTGGCAATCATCGGCCCGCCTCTTGCCCTGCTGGCTTTTGTCTATTTTGGGTTTTTTGCCGATTTGTCCTTCCTCAACACGCTCGATCCATCAACCATTGTTTCAAAGTCAGCCTTAAAAGCCATCGAAAAAAACGGCTTCGAAGCATTCATCCGCAGCAACTACCTGATGCTGGCCATTTTTGCAGCTTCCATCATTTTGTGGATGACCGAGGCCATTCCCAACTATCTCACCTCGCTCATTCTGATTATCAGCCTTGTACTCACCGGGGTTTTGCCCGAAAAAGAGGCTTACGCCCAATTGGGACATCCGGTGATGTGGCTCAATATCATGTCGTTTGTTTTAGCAAGTATGCTGGTGAAAACTGGCGTTGCCAAGCGTTTTGCCATTTGGTTCATACTCAGGTTTGGCAAAAGTGCCAGTTCTATCTTTTTCAGCTTCATCGTAATTAATCTGGTTCTATCTGCCTTTATTTCGGCCACCACCGCCAAAGCTGCCATACTACTTCCGATCTTTATGGTAATTGCTGCTATTTATGGCGCGCGTAGCGGCGAAGGAAAAAACAACTTTGGCCGGAGTATCGTGCTCCAAAATTTGCTCAATATCAACCTGGGCGCCGGCGCATTTGTTACCGGATCGGGCGCCAACCTGCTTGCCGCCGCACTTATCGGCGGAGCAATCGGAGGTCAGATCTACTTTGCCGATTGGATGATGGCTATGTTTCCGATCATGGTGGGACTAATGCTGATCGGTTATCTTCTGGCAATGAAGGTATTTTTCCCGCTTTCGAAGGAAGAGAGGATACCGCAGATCGAAGGTGGTATGGAAAGACTTCAAAAGGAATTTGAAACGATGGGACGACCTACAATTGACGAAATAAAATCGGTTGTGCTTTTTCTTTTGATCCTTGGTTTTTGGGCTACGGATAAGTTGCACGGAATTAGCGCCACTGCTGTAGCTTTTGTAGGAGCTATCATTGCGCTCCTACCTCGGGTTGGCATTGTGAAGTGGAACGATGTGGACATTCCCTGGCATCTGATGTTGTTCTCGGCAGGCGCTTATACACTGGGATCGGGGCTTGATGTCACCGATCTCCCATCCATCGCCGTAAATTCTTTCTTCGATCATCTGGGTATAACCGACCAGACTTCGTTCTGGCTGCTATATGTACTACTCACCGGCGTAATGGTTTTCAGCGCACTGCTGTTCCAGTCCAAAACCATGCGCACCATGATCTTCGTGCCCATTGCCATCGGCGTGGCGGGAAGATTTGGATTTGAAGTGGTGAGCCTGGCGTTGCCGGTAGCTTTCATGATCGAACATGTGTATGTTTTGCCGTTCAACAGCAAACCTGCGGCTCTGCTCTATGAAACCGACATGTATTCCTATCCCGATACCTTCAAATTCGGGTTTGCAATGATGGTGATTTCCTGGCTGGTGATTATACTTGCCGGCGAAACCTGGTTCAGGATCCTGGGTATCACACCCCACGGAGTGTTTGGGCTGTTTTGATGTTTTCATTTAACCTCAGGCATCATTGTAATGATTGAAGAGTCGGTAAAAATTCACGACAAATTTTCGCTGGAGATCAAACTCGGTTTCCATGCAAGGAAAAAGAAGGAGATCAGTGAGTTTGCGTGCAACACCTGGTTTTTTATCCCCAACAGTCTTGATATCAACGCCGCCACTTACCAGAAAGCAGATTTTTACCGCGATATCAAATCCAACATCCGTCTTATCACACCACTATTTCTGCTTCGCGATATTGCAGATCGCAATATCCCACCTTTTTCGCTGCTCGAGCAATCATTTCAGGAAATGGCCTCCAGTCCGCTACGATCGAAAATTGCGGCCTACGAATACCAGATCAGGATGTTTTTGTCAATCCTGAAAAGCTCTCTCCGCAACGAAATCAACCATATTCTGGCCAATAAGGTACCCGCCGACACTTCCTACCTGATCGCTTCATTTGTTGAGAATTGTGAAAAAATCTCCGCCAATTACCGCTCGCTGAGGCGCGTTATCAATGTTCCCACAGTGTCGGAGGAGGTGTTGAATTACTACTTTTTCGGGGATGAATTTATCAGCAATCTATTCGAGCAACATACTTTCCGTCTCATCAGCGACCTCAGGAAAGTCTCTTTATCCGATGAAATATCGGTTCAGCAGCTTCGAAACCTTATCAACCGGGAGATAGAATACAAAAAGGAAAAAGGGTATCCTATTTTCCTGAAGAACAAAACCAAACACAACAGGGAATTGTTTTTCAGGCTAGGGCTATTGAAGAAATATGCTGAAAATGAGCTTTTTCTGCAGGTGGATAAAAAGCGCGACGGGGTGCTGGCCGAGCAGGTATATTTCAGCCTCGCAGCAGGGCTTTCGATGATTTTTGCCACAGCAGTCGCTTTTTCATTTCAGCAACATTACGGAAATCTCACAATGCCGCTATTTGTTTCACTTGTAATTAGTTATATGCTGAAAGACCGGATAAAAGAGCTGGCGCGGTATTACTTTGCCCACAAACTTGGCCGTCGTTATTTCGACAGAAAAACCGAGATCAGGCTCAATGAGAATGATATAGGATAGAGCAAAGAGGCGATGGATTTTATTCCTGAATCGAAAGTTCCTTTTGAGGCGATGAAACTCAGGGCGCGATCAGCCATTCTCGAAGCCAACAACCGGAATAATACCGAGAAAATCATACTTTATCGAAAACTGCTCAGTTTGAACCGAAAGAACCTCGACAAGAGCAGCCGGTTTTCCACTGCAGGTGTGAATGAGATCATTAGGATAAGTTTCATAGGATTTTCACCAAAAATGGATGATCCCGTTGTCCCGCTCTATCTTCCGGATACGACTAAAGAAACGGAAATTCTGAAGGTGGAAAAAATCTATTATGTCAACCTGATCCTGCAGCTAAAAAGCGACGATCAATTTGAATACAAACGCTACCGGATCTCGATCAACAGAAAGGGAATCAGGGAGGTTGAATCCTTTGCATGAACTTTTTCATAAAAATAATCCCGCTGAATCCGAGTTATTACTCATCTGATTAACAAGTTTCTGCCTGGTTATGAATAAATTAATTTTTACACTTCTCGCCCTTTTCCTGGTTTACTCAACCCCCGATCTGATTGGTCAAACTTCGAAAAAGCTGAAACTCAAAAGCAATTTACAAACCATTCATGCCCGGCCAGTTACAGAGGTTCCTCCGGTACTTAAAGAGAGCTCCGGAATTGCTGTTACCAGTCCTAACCGGATCTGGTCGCACAACGACGCCAACAACACCAATCAGCTCTTTTGTTTCGATACCACCGGCGTCTTAATCCGCACGCTCAACATCATCAATGCCACCAATGTGGACTGGGAAGACCTCGCCAGGGATGATGAGGGGAGGATTTATATAAATGATGCCGGCAACAATGAAAACAACCGCAAAGACCTGAAAATTTACCGCATCCCGAACCCTGATGACATCGCAGGAAATATTGTCCAGGCCGATGTCATCAATTTTATTCTCGACGATCAGTACCAGTTTCCTCCGCCCTCCACCAACCGGAATTACGATATTGAGGCCATTCTCTGGAAAAGTGATTCGCTTTATTTGTTTACAAAAAACCGTAGCGACCCGCAGAACGGAACCTGCAAAATGTACAGGTTGCCGGCTATCCCGGGAACTTACATCGCTCAACTGGCAGGATCGGTAAACCTTGGTCAAAGCAACGACGAAGCGAGAGTAACCTCAGCCGATATTAACCTGGGTACCGGCGAGGTGATTCTGTTAACATCCACCAAAATTGTTGCTTTCACTGATTACCCGGGCAACAGTTTTTTTGACGGGGACATGAAAGCGTTTTATTTTTCGTCTTCAGTAGGACAGGTTGAAGGAATCCAGTTTGTGGATAACAGCCGTCTTTTCATGACTGAAGAAAAAAGCAAGCGGAGCAATGGTTATTTGTATGAGATTTTGTGGCAAAGCTCCAGTTCGGCTGAAAACCTGGAATTAAAAGGCGTGAGTATTTATCCTAACCCGTTTACCAACGATCTCATAATTCAGAAGGAGATCGAAGAGGATCTTCAGTTGGATATCTGGGATATTCAGGGAAGAATTATCCAACACAATGATAAAGCAGATTCTGTAATCCACCTGCAACATCTTCCATCAGGAATCTATTTTATCCGGCTCTCGGGCAAAGAGCAATCCATCACTACCCGTGTGGTGAAACAATGATTTCTTAATCAAGTTATTAACACGGTTTCTACATAATGATTATTTTGTTGATCTTTGCACCGGATTTTATTACATCTGTTGGTTTTTAAATCATTGAAAAAGAGTTTAATAACAATAAATTTAAGTCTATGAAAAAGAATTACTCAGTACATCTTTTTGTACTTATGATCTTTGCGGCATTGCTCATTTTGCCTGCAATCAACAACCAGGTTTCCGGACAAGTAACCATTACCAAGTGGGATTTTGATGCAGATAATCTTATCCCCATAATCGGAGAAGGAACAGCGGAAAATGTCGGTGGCACTACCACAGCCTATGCAACCGGTTTGGGTGGCGGAAGGGCATGGAACACATCTGCTTATCCGGCACAGGGAACCAACCAAGCCACTGCCGGAGTTCAGTTTAATGTAAGTACAGATGGGTATCAGAATGTCACAGTTTACTGGGATATGCGTCACAGCAACACTTCGGCCAACCGTATCCGTTTGCAGTACACATTGAATGGCACTACCTGGATGAATTTTGAAGCCAATGCATCCAATGCTGTCAATACTCTTGGAGGAAACGACGTTGGATTTGACAATGGCCGGTACATCGCTACTGCCGGGGATTCATGGTACGTCCGCAGCGCTGATTTCAGCGGAATAAGCGGAGCAACCAGCAACCCGCTTTTCGCAGTAAGAATAGTTTCCGAATTTGTTGACGGCGCTAACTACGGAGCAGCAAACCCCACCAGTACCTATTCACCCAACGGGACATGGAGATTTGACAATGTGACCATTTCCGGCGTTGAGATTACCGGAGGAAATGCTGTTAAGCTGGCCGTTACTTCGGTGAATGGCGGTGCTTCTCCCACTGTGAATGCGCCTTTCAGTGTAACGGTTCAGGCTCAGGATGCTGATGGTTTACCCGCTAATGTAAGTGCAAATACACAGGTAACCCTCACTAAAGAAACCGGAACGGGAGCATTTGGCGGCACTTTGGTTGGAACAATTGCTTCGGGTACCAACGCTGTAACTTTAACCAACATAACCTATAGCGTGGCTGAATCCGGCGTTAGCATCAAAGCGTCGGCAACCAGTGGAATGACCCTTACTCCCGGAATCAGCGCTCCATTTAGTGTTCTTGCTGCTGCCACACAATTGAAGTTTGTCAATTTTCCGGCCAACGGAATTGTAAATCAATCGGTTGCAGCATTTACTGTTGAAGCCCGCCGCCCTGATAATACAGTGGATGTTACCTACACCGGAACAATTACCATCAGCAAACAAAGCGGCCCGGGCAACATTGCCGGAACAACCGATGTAGCTGCAGTGCAGGGCGTGGCCACTTTCAATGATATCTCGTTCAGCGCCACCGGATCATATACACTGGCTGCCAATGCTGCCGGGCTGACAGCAGACATCAGCTCTGCCATCACCATTATTGATGCCCCTCAAATCACAACGGTTATCCTGCCACAATATATCAGCGGCGCCGATCCGGTGGACAGCCGTTTACCTTTTACATTCAGGGCTACACTCACCAACCTCTTTCCCAACTCTACCTACAAATTTATCAACCAGGCAATAATCACCGGTGATTCGCCAACCACCAATGGCGCCGGGAACCTGATCTTTGTGATGCCCGACGGGACTTTTAACCGCACAACAGCGCCATCTTTTGCTACACCAGGCTTTTACGGCGAGTTCACTACCGACCAGAACGGTGCTTACACCGGTTGGTTCATGCTCGAAACCACTAACAACGCAAGATTTACGCCCGGAAACCACATCTTTATGCGCATCAGGATAAATGATGGCGCCGGCGGAAACGCTGTTTCCCACTTCCTTACCACCGCCGACTCAGTAAAAGTGATTGGTTTCTCCGTGAATGCTGATCCTAACTACGGCACCGGAATACGGGGAATATCCTTTGCCACACCGAAAAACTTTGCCTTCCTTTATGATAATACTGCCGGAACCGGACGCCCGCTGTTTGGTACAAGTATCGAAACGGTCGGTTTGGATTACACAGCTATCCCGCAATACACTGCCTTTTACCGGGAAAATGTTTCCGGTCAGGATGGCGCCTGGGGAGGAATTGTTCCCAATGTGAACCCAAATGGCGTCAAACTGATTCAGGAACGCAACCTCGCCGATGGAAACATTGCCGGAACCCACGTGTCCAATACAGGCATCTGGGGCGAAGCCAACACCGTAAACCCTGCAGGCGGTCTGGATAATATTCTTGTGATTAACCTGATAGATGTTCCTGTGATCTTTGCCAATCCTTCTATTCTTAGTGGCTTTACCTATGAGTTTGGCCAGGGACCTTCAACTGCTCAAACCTACAGCGTTAGCGGACAGAATCTTCTCGGACAGGGATTTGTAACCGTTACAGCACCCTCGAGTTATGAAATTTCACTCAATGGAACTTCTTTCACCAATACCCTTCAGATAGAATATAACAACGGTCAAATTGTCAATCAGCCAGTTACATTACATGTAAGGTTAAAGGCCGGGCTGAATGTCGGCGTTTACAATCTTGAACAGATCACCCATACTTCATCCATCACCAGCCAGATTAATGTAACCTGCAGCGGGTCAGTTACCGCGCCCTATGTTCCACCGGTGATAACCTCAACCATACTTCCACAGTATATCCAGGGGCTGAACGGAACCAACGAAACCCGCGTTCCTTACGCTTACTGGGCTACTATTTCCGACCTCCAGCCCAATGCTACCTACCGTTACATCAACCAGGTAGTAAATTATGCCGACTCTCCAACCACCAACGGCGCCGGAAACATCATTTTTGTAAAGCAGGCCGGATCATTCGAACGCACCTCCAGCCCAAGTTTTGAAACTGCCGGAAACTACGGTGAGTTTACTTCAAACGCCAGCGGAAGCTACTCCGGGTGGTTTATGACCGAACCCACCGGCAATGCAAGGTTTACCCCCGGCAACTATGTGAAAATGCGTATCCGCCTCAACGACGGACAGGGAGGAACCACCGCCGCTCATTACCTTACCACCGCCGACAGCGTTAAGGTAATCAACTTTGGCACTTCTAACGACCCTGCCATGGGCACCGGGATTAGAGCAATTACTAGTTATGAAGCTAAAAACTTTAGCCTCATTTATGATAATATTGCCGGAACCGGCCGACCTGTTTACGGAACCAATGTAGAAACCACCGGGGTTGATTTTACTCAGATAGCTCAGTACCCGGCTTTCTATAAAGAAAACGTTTCCGGCGTCAACGGCGCCTGGGGCGGTATTGTTCCCAACCAATTAACCAATGGAATTCGAAGGATTGAACAAAGGAAACTCAGTGACGGAACAGTGCAATCCTCCATTACTTCAGTTAATGGTGTGTGGTATGGGACAACAACTGTTAATCCCACCGGAGGAATAGAAAATATTTTGGTGATTGATTTGACAACTTCTGTGTCATCCTATCAGAATGAAAGTCCGGTCAGAGTTTATCAGGCTTTCGATCAATTGGTTGTGCAAACTGACAACGACAGCCCGATCACTATCCATGTAACCAATCTGTTAGGTCAGGTGATGCTTAGCAAAGAGTTGAGAGGCAGCACTTCATATCAGATTTCAAACCGGTTGCAAACAGGCGCTTACATCGTTACAATTACCAGTGGCAGAACAATTTACAACCACAAAATTATAATTCAATAATTATCTCCTTATTTTTGAAAAAAGCCGGGGACATTCTCCGGCTTTTTTTGTGATTGTAAATGAGTGGATTACATATAAAATTTTCAGCAGGCGATTTATTAAAAATCAACCTCCCCCCAAAATTTAACCTTAACTTAACATACAGTTTTATAAGTGATTATATTTTTGCCGACAGAAAACAGAGACGAAAAAACGATCTCTGCGGAAATAAAAGCGGTGGCGGCCAAGCCAAAGCTCGCTGTCGCGCGAAGGCGATCCTAAAGGGAACCTTTTTGAAGATGCTGGTTAAATCCGGCTTTTTTTATGCCTATCCGTCAGCTTTTCTGAAAAAGCCACTTCAGCCTGAAACAGTTACCAATTCATCCTGTAAAAACCATTCCGCTCGCAATCCCTTTACTGGTGTAAGTTTTAATGCAAATTGGATATTTTTGGAATGCAATTCCAATAATATCGGATATTTTTGGAATTTAGTTCCAAAATTATCTGGTTTTCGTATCTTTGCCAAAAACAAAACTATGTACATCAGCAGGAAAATTGAGGGTAAAATCAGGAATCACATTCCCAGAAAGGAATACACCATAATCACAGGCGCAAGGCAATCGGGTAAGACATCTCTGGTGCGGCGATTATTTACCGAAATGCGCGAAAGCAATCCGAGCGTCTTCTTCGTCACTTTGGAGGACAAAGAGGCGCTGTACGCAATCAACGAAAATCCGGAGAACATTTTCAGATACGCGGCCAGGCCTGACATCTTCAACAAAGCGCCCGGCAGTGGTGTTCAGGTATTCATCTTTATTGACGAAATTCAATACGCCAGCGATCCCTCCAACTTCCTGAAATACCTCTACGACAAATATCTTGACACGCTGAAAATCATAGCAACCGGAAGCAGTGCATTTTACATTGACTCGTCGTTCAACGATTCTTTGGCTGGCAGAAAAAGGTTGTTTACGCTCCGAACCCTCTCTTTCGAGGAGTTCCTGATATTTAAGGGTAAAGATGCATTGTCTGGCGAACTGGCTCTTTTGAGAAATCAACCCGATTACCAATCAATTTTTAAAAACGAACTTTTAACCCTTCTGGACGAATTCCTGGTTTATGGCGGTTATCCGGAGGTTGTGCTTGAAAATGATTTAACCGAGAAAAAGGAGCTGCTCAAAGAAATCAAGGATTCATTTCTGAAAAGGGATATTGATGAATCCGGTGTGAGCAATGCGGAAGCTTTCTACAAACTTTTTACGCTCCTTGCCGGCCAAACAGGGTCTCTGCTGAACAAAAACGAACTCTCGAATACAATAGGCGTTGATAATAAAACCATTGATAAATATCTGGCTGTTTTACAAAAATGCTTTCATATCGGGCTTGTTAAACCCTTTTCGACCAATCTGAGGAAAGAGTTGACCAGGATGCCGAAAATCTATTTTTATGACCCTGGAATGCGAAATATTTTGCTCAACAGATTTTCTGACTTTCATCAGCGTGAAGATCAGGGGGCGATGGTGGAAAATTTCGTTTTTTGCAGATTGGAAGAGCTCCATGGAACAGATTTGATCAAATTCTGGCGGACTGCCGATGGCAACGAGGTTGATTTTGTGCTGACATCTGATTACCAGACCGGAAGCGCCTTTGAAGTAAAAACCAACTGCAACAAAGGCTCTGCAAAGGGATTTCGAAAGTTTGGAGAATTGTACCCCGGTTTCTCGCTGGAATGGTTAACCTATCAGTTTTGTGAAGGAAGCAGGCAGTTGTTCAAAATTTAAAAAGCCCCTTATGATGCCACAATCGAATCGGGCATATTGATAGCTTTATCCACTTCTAATTGTTTCATCAACAATCATCAGGCTAATGTGGTTCTGAAACATTTCGCTGATTTTGGTTGGTGAATTGAATTTGAAAAAGAGGAAGCACCTATGGATTTCTGTCGTGTTTCTCCAATTTAGCACCGATCAAAGCACCTACCGCCATTCCAACACCAACACCCAGAGAGATTCCAAGCGCCAGATTATTGATGGCAATACCAATAGATACGCCAACTCCGCAACCCAGTGCTAATCCCATTGAAATGCCAAGTGCAAGTTTATTTTTATCCTTTTTGTTGTCAGGTGTATTCTTCATTTGAATGAATTTGAAGTAATAATAATTGATGGAAAACAGGAGGTATTTAATTGCCACTATTTCCGGGGCGCCAGACACCCAGTCAAAAAATTCAATTTATTGAAAAGGTGATGAGTGGCTTAATTAACATTTAACTGTTGCAGTCAAGTAACCTTTAGCAGCAAATTAATCCAGCGCAGGAGGTATTCGACACTACCTAACCTGCTGTTATCATGAACTTTATCGCTTCTGCTTATGGTGTCTGTACTGGTTTTCGAGAGCGTCGGTTGGGTGGGGACTACTTTCTCCTCAGTTTTAATATCCTCTTTGGCCGAAGGAATGGACAATTGTGGATTTTTTGGTTTTACCAAAGTATCGGCAGGCAGGGGCGGCTTTTGGAATAGTGCTGGCGGAGAAAGCCCATCGTCAGTGTTCTGCACTTTGGGGGCGGGAATCCCACTGTTGGCAATTAATGCAACAGTGAAGAGCAGCATGGTGATTATCAGTAAAGTTTTCATAACGGTAAGGTTTGATATCGGTTGCTCCATTTTTATGCCAAGCCTTAATACTACTGATTGACAGCATTTTACACTATCATTTCAATCAAAATATGTTCGAAATTAAGATTCCGATGTCCAAAACCGTACATGTTGAGCCGGGATTAGCAAACTGTCTTTTAATCAATGATTTATAAATTGTTATTGCCAGAAAACTCCCCAAGATAGATTTTCAACGATTTATTTACCCCACCCTCCCGAATTCTCGGGATAAAATCCGGGAGTAAATCGTTGAAAATCATTGCTCCCATTTGGGCTGGGGTCAACAATGATTTTCAACAATAGTAGTTTTCTGGCAATGAATAAATAATTGGTTGATTCCCCTGATTACAGTTCCAAATCCCGCTGAACACCTACTTTTGCGCCAATGAAATCACAAAGCAAAGCCTTTACATACGCAATAACAGCCACCCTGCTCTGGTCAACCATCGGATCAGCATTTAAACTCACGCTCAGGCACATAGCATTTGCAGATCTGTTACTTTTTGCCACCATTACATCTACATTGGTATTGCTGATTGCGCTTATCATCAGCGGAAAAATTGAACTGCTGAAAAGCCTGAAACCCAATGATTATCTGAAAGCGGCTGCATTGGGTGCACTCAATCCGTTTCTTTATTATCTTGTTCTGCTGAAAGCCTACGAATTGCTGCTCGCACAGGAGGCCGGCACCCTTAACTACATCTGGCCTGTGGTGCTGGTGCTGCTCTCCATTCCAATGCTGAAACAAAAGATCAGTTGGCTGAGCATTGCGGCCATTCTGGTGAGCTTTGCGGGAACCATCGTTATCGGTACAAGAGGTAAACTATTTGAGTTGCATTTTGGAAATCTTACCGGTGTTTTACTGGCCGTTTCCAGTGCAATCTTTTGGGCTTTATTCTGGATTTTCAATGTAAAAGACAAGAAGGACGAAATATTGAAACTGTTCCTGAATTTCTGTTTCGGGTCGGTATTTATCCTGATTTATATCATTGCAACCACAGGTCTTCAGGTTCCGTCAATCTGGGGACTTGCGGGTTCGGTGTATGCGGGGATTGTTGAGATGGGAATTACCTATATCATCTGGCTAAAAGCGCTTCAATTATCCTCAACAACGGCCAAAGTCTCCAACCTGGTCTATCTATCTCCATTTATCTCACTGGTAATCATTCACTTCGTGGTGGGTGAAGAGATACTGCTTTCTACTTTCCTTGGTCTGATTCTGATAGTCGGCGGAATACTTTTTCAGCAACTTCTGCCAAAAATCACGAAATGATTTTTTACCGGGCAGTAAATCTTTGATTAAAAGAGAATAACCAAGATAGGCTCCTAACTTACAAAACTAACTCCCGAGAATTCGGGATTAGTTTGAATCTCGAGATGAAAAGGGGTTCCCGAATCGCTTCCCTGCCTGCGTGACACAGTCAGGCAGGGCTCTCGGGATTTCGCTTCGCTCAAATTGGGTAAATGGGTTATTGGGGCGGTGGTGTGATACTGCTGACTGGCGACTATTGACCACTGACTGCTATCCTCCGACTTTTTGAATGCATCTACTACCCTAAAGGCTTAATTCTCATGGAAAGAAATTTAGCCACAATGGTTTAAAACAAAGAAATCAATCTTATTCACTACTGCCTTCTTCGTGTCTTAGTGTCTTCGTGGCCTAAAATAATTCTTGCAGGGGTTAATGGGGTGTGATACTACTGGCTGGTGACTAGTGCCTGCCGACTTATGCCTGCCGACTTTTGAATTGAAATCAATCCCCAAAAGCGCTTTTCTCTTGATGGAGAAATTTTGATACTTATTGAGAGGACTATATTAACCCCCTCATTATCTTTTACTTAACAATATTTAACGGCCAGGACAAGCCCGTCAAAAAAAGGCCGAGGTTTTTATGCGTACTTTTGCGCAAAATTTAAAAAGAAAAAATTATGAATTACGATCTGATAGTTATCGGGAGTGGTCCCGGAGGATATGTAGCGGCCATCAGGGCATCGCAACTGGGGATGAAAGTAGCCGTTGTGGAAAAAGAATCGCTCGGCGGCGTTTGCCTTAACTGGGGATGTATTCCCACCAAAGCGCTGCTGAAAAGCGCGCAGGTGTTCAATTATATGAAGCATGCCGCTGATTATGGAATTAAACTGGAGAAATCTCCCGAGCCGGATTTCGATGCTATGATAAAACGCAGTCGCGATGTTGCTGCCGGAATGAGCAACGGCGTAACCTATCTTTTCAAGAAAAATAAAATTGAAGTTCTCTCCGGTTTTGGGAAAGTAATGCCCGGAAAAAAGGTTGAAGTTACCGATGCTGAAGGCAAAAAGCAGGAATACACTGCCAACCACATCATCATTGCAACCGGCGCCCGTTCCAGGGAGTTGCCCAACCTGAAACAGGACGGCAAAAAAGTGATCGGTTACCGTCAGGCCATGACCCTCGATAACAAACCGGAAAGCATGGTGGTTGTAGGCTCAGGCGCCATCGGATCGGAGTTTGCTTATTTCTACAATTCCATTGGAACACAGGTTACGCTGGTCGAGTTTATGCCCAACATCATCCCGCTTGAAGATGAGGAGGTTTCGAAGCAGCTTGCCCGCTCATTCAAAAAAGCCGGAATCAATGTCATGACTGACTCCACAGTGGAATCGGTGGATGCATCCGGTAAAAAATGCAAGGTAACCATAAAGACCAAAAAAGGCCAGGAAGTGGTGGAGGCCGATGTGGTTTTGTCGGCAGTAGGAATCGCTACCAACCTCGAAGGAATTGGTCTGGAGGAAGTTGGAATTAAAAACGAAAAAGGTAAAATCGAAGTAGATGCTTTTTACCGGACCAATGTTGAAGGATATTATGCCATTGGCGATGTGGTGAGTGGCCCGGCGCTTGCACACCTTGCCTCGCACGAAGCCATTACCTGCGTCGAAAAAATTGCCGGAAAAGAGGTTCATCCGATTGATTATGGAAACGTTCCCGCCTGCACTTACACCAACCCCGAGGTAGCCTCGGTGGGGATGACGGAAAAACAGGCCAAAGAGGCCGGTTACGAGATCAAAGTAGGGAAATTCCCCTTCTCGGCCTCAGGCAAAGCCAGCGCAGCAGGCAATAAGGAGGGTTTTGTGAAGGTGATTTTTGATGCAAAATATGGCGAATGGCTTGGCGCCCACATGATTGGCGACAATGTTACCGAGATGATCGCCGAGGTTGTTGCCGCCCGAAAACTTGAAACCACCGGCGAAGAGATCATCAAAACCATCCACCCTCATCCTACCATGTCGGAAGCCATCATGGAGGCCACCGCCGCAGCTTACGACGAGGTGATACATATTTAATAGGTAATAAACTTAAAAGCAGTTGAAGGCAATTTATTAGAGCGGATACCATTAACAATAACGGTTGAAAAAATGTGGACTTTAACGACCTCTCAAGCCGACAAAAAACTTAAATTTGACAAAATCTTAATTGTACGACAATGGAGAAAATAAAATTTATAGACTTATTCTGCGGTATTGGCGGTTTTCGGATAGCAATGGACGAAGCGTGCCGAGAAAATGACCTCATTCCTGAATGCGTTTTTTCATCGGACATAGACCCATTTTGCCAAGACAGCTACGAAGCTTATTTCGGACACCGACCAACGGGCGACATCACACAAGTTGACGAGAAAGATATTCCTGACCACGACATTTTATTTGCAGGTTTCCCCTGCCAACCGTTCAGCATTATCGGACAGATGCAAGGTTTCAATGATATTCGTGGGACTTTATTTTTCGATATTGCAAGAATTATCAAACACAAAAGCCCAAAGGCGTTTGTATTAGAAAACGTAAAACAACTCGTTGGACACGATAAAGGCAGAACATTAAAAACAATTATTAAAACTTTACAAGAACTTGGTTATCAAGTTCAGTATGCGGTTTTAAATGCACTTGACTATGGACTGCCACAAAAGAGAGAGAGAGTAATAATTGTTGGACACCGAGAACCAATTATGTTTTCTTTTCCATCACCAATTAGACCATTCAAACCGCTTTCTGAAATACTTGAAAAGAAAGTTGACAAGAAGCATTACGCTTCGGAATATATCGAAAACAAGAGAAAAGCAAAACATAAATCAGCTTACAAACTTTCAATTTGGCACGAGAACAAAGCAGGTAACATATGCAGTTATCCATATTCATGTGCTTTGAGAGCAGGTGCATCTTACAACTATTTGCTTGTTAATGGTGAGAGAAGGTTAACACCCAGAGAAATGTTCCGTTTGCAAGGTTTTCCTGACAATTACAAAATTGTTGTGAACGACAGCCAAGCAAGAAAACAAGCCGGCAATGCAGTTCCGGTAAATTTAGTTAAAGCTGTTATTTTAAAACTATTGCCGTATGTTGCGACCTCAATGGATATGACTTGGGTGTTAAGAGAATACGAAGTAGAATATGGTAAAAGATAAATCACCGAAACTTCGGACAGTAAACAAATCGGTTTCAGCATTCCCGCTAAATGAATTTCCAAAAGACTTTCCATTTCTTTTAGGGAAAGAGTTGATTTATCTTTTGGCTTCAAAAGGGAAAGCTGAATTAGAAGGTTCTGATTGGGAGAATATTTTCGCCAATTGCATTGGCGCAGATTGGAAACCTTCAAATGTTGGGTTAGATGACGTTGTGATGGGCAACACAGCTTGGGGAGCAAAAACAGTAAAATCAACAAAGCCATCAAACCAAAAGAAAGTAAGGCTTATTTCAGGACGAAACTCTCCTGTTTATTCATTCGGTGAGAAAATTGATACATCTGCCAACCCGAATTTAATCGGCAAACTTGTTTTAGATATTTGGAACGAGAGAGTTTCAGCTATCAGAGAAAAATTTAAACACTTGCGGACAGTTGTTTTAATCAAATCTGATGACCTTTCTGAAGTAGTAGTTTTCGAGTTTGAGACCATTCGCTATGACCACGAACTTTATAAATGGGAATGGAATAAAAACAACAACCTGATTGGTGTTGACAAGAAAGCAGATGAACATCGTTTTACTTGGCAACCGCATGGTTCACAGTTTACAATCATTGAAGAAGTTCCTGAAAAGAGTTTGGTAATTCGTATCAAACAACCGAAAACACTCGACAAAGAACAGATTTTAAAAGCGCTTGGATTTGATAAATCTTGGATAACCGTAATCCAAAAAAATGGCTGACGTTTTTTCCAAAGAACAGCGTAGCGAAGTAATGCGACAAGTAAAAGCAAGTCGTAACAAATCCACTGAGTTAAAACTTATTGGCTTTTTCAAAACTAACAACATAAAAGGTTGGCGAAGGAATTATAAACTCTTTGGCAAACCAGATTTTACCTTTCCGACTTTGAGAACAGTTGTTTTTGTGGACGGCTGTTTTTGGCACGGACACGATTGCCGAAACACAAAACCTCAAGACAACAGAGAGTATTGGACTAAGAAAATTGAGAGAAACAAACAGCGAGACAAAGAAGTAACACAGACTTTAAAACAAAAAGAGTGGACTGTTATTCGGCTTTGGGAGTGTGAACTGAAAAACGAATTGCTTCTGACCAAACGACTGAACGAAAAACTGACTATAAAAGCAGTTGGTTACAGGAGTTGATCTTCTTTAGCCAACTGTTTTTTTTAGTGCTCACCACTTCTCCTCAGCAAAGAACTCATCTTTAAAATTGATCAGGAAGACCTTTTTGGTTGCCCTGGTGAGTGCGGTGTAAAGCCATCGCAGAAACTCCATGTCCACCTTGTCATCCCTGAGCCAGGGCTGGTCAATAAAAACCGTTGCCCACTGGCCGCCTTGTGTTTTGTGGCAGGTCATGGCATAGGCAAACTTCACCTGAAGCGCGTTGAACCAGGGGTTTTTCTTCACTTTGGCCACTTTTCCCCGGCGGGTTTCCACATCGTCGTAATCCTTCATTACTTCATCAAAAAATTGCTGGTTCATTGGGGATGAAAGTGCAGGAGCGTCGGAAGTCAGCGTGTCGAGCAACAGGTTAAGTTCAATTTCGGGTTGCTCAGGGTAATCCACCATCCTCACAACCGCCGTGGCAAAACGGAATCCGTACAGTTCGCTGATCCTTTTCACCTTTAATAATTCTATAATATCTCCGTTGGCAATAAAACCGGCCGGTGATTCAGCGGGAAGCCAGAAATAGTTGTTTTTGACCACCATCAGCAGGTCGCCCGCCGAGATCTCATCCTCGCGGTAAAGCACCCTGCGTCTGATTTCGCGGTTGTAGATATTTGCCCTTTTGTTGGAGGAGGTAATCACTACAGCCTCAGGGTCACCCCCTCTGCCAAAAGCGCTGTTGAGTTCATCTTCAAGCATCGAAGCATCCAATCGCTGGAGATCTTTGGGTCCATTAAGATTGAAAAATGGCGGATTCAATGACTGGTCGGCCAGTTTTA